>Ga0180301_10002029_pt1 | contig 15915 bp, 16 predicted proteins | sample GuaBasSediGuay16_FD_121797 | JGI IMG/M metagenome (GOLD analysis project Ga0180301, IMG submission 121797) | Subseafloor sediment microbial communities from Guaymas Basin, Gulf of California, Mexico - Guay16, Core 4569-2, 12-15 cm | ecosystem: Environmental > Aquatic > Marine > Hydrothermal...
TACCCTACCGCCCATTCCGGCGATAGGGTTAATTATTAGTCCCAGCTTTAGTTTTCCCAACTTCTTTCCCAGCTTTTACGCTATAATCCTTAGTATAATATAAGCATACCTTATATGCAGTAGCTAGTAAACCAGTAAATAAAGCGGTAGAAATGATTGTTAAAAGAAAATTTGGGAAATATATTATCGTAGCTTTACCTGTAAGGACTAGTTATTGGAAGCCTAGGGAGTCTTTCCTACCAAAGATTTGTAGGAAGCTCAAAGGTAAGGTTTCTCATGGAGATATCATTGTGTTTTCTGAAAAAGCTCTCTCGGTAGCATTAAACAACATTTATGATGAAGGCACCATTAAACCTAGACTTATTCACAAGGTAATGGCTTTCCTAATAATGAATGTTCTTTGGGGCTTCGTTCTAGGGAAAATAGCTAAGCTAAAACGTGAAACTATAGAGTGGATAAGAGAAATCCCAATAGATGAGGTTTCTGCACATAAAGCACTTTCACTCAAAATCGGAGGTTTGCTTCAAGCCCTTAAACCTTCATCAGAAGCTGGGATAGATACGTCGAACATCCCATACACTTATGTTTCGCTGCCTCTAACGAAATGTTCTATTGTTGAAGAGCTTAGAAGAGCTTTAGAAAAGTGCTTGGAAAAGAAGGTTTCGGTATTGATTGTGGATAGTGATAGAGTCTACGTTCATAGAAGGCTTAATTTAGCTCTTGCTTCAAGAGAAACATGTCTTAAACATCTTAGAAACTACGGTGCACTATCGTATATTTTAGGTAGAACCTTTAGGAATACGTTTTATCCTAGGGCAACCCCTGTAATGTATTCAGGAATAAAAATAGATTTAAGATTACTTCTTGAAGTAGCCGAAATAGCTGATAGAGCAAGAGGTGTTGGGGCTGGAAGAACAGTTTTTGAAATGGCACGTAGATTCGGCGTAAGCGTAGGTGAAGTTACATGGGAAATGCTATCCTCAATACCTCACTACCCTATTGTGATAGTCAAATTTATTCGGAAAGAACCTCATAGAAGAAATAATGCAGTAAAGTCTAGGTGCTGAGGGAATGGTTCAAGCAAAATTTAGGGTAGGTGTTAAAGATTTAAGCTTTGACGCTGCACACTATACTAAAGGTGTTGAAGGAAAATGTATGAACATTCATGGACATACCTTTAGGGTAAATGTTGAAGTTGAAGGAGAAGTGGATCCGGAAACGGGTTTTGTAATAGACTTTAACGTTCTTAAGAAAATCGTAAAGGAAGTTATTGAAGAATATGATCATAAAGTAATTGTTCCTAAGAAGGACATTAACGAAACATTTCTTAAGGGAAAATTTAAAGGTGAAATTAAAGTATTAGACTATCCCGAAGCATCTACTGAGTACATAGCCTTAGATATTGCCCGTAAAATATATGAGAAACTAAACATGCCTGTGAAGGTAAAGTTGTTTGAAGGGCTAAGAAACTACGTGATTGTTGAAATTAGAAAGTAGTGGAGTTGTATTTGTAATGAGAGATTTGCAAAACGAAAAGCCTGTATATCCAATATACATAAGCAGGGTTGGTGTGAAAAACATTAAGAGAAGAATAATTCTCGAAGGACCTAAAGGGAGATTGCATTTCGACGCAATACTTGACGTTTACGTGGATCTTCCTGCTGAGAGAAGAGGAGTACATATGTCAAGAAATATTGAAGCATTTATTGAAGCAATAGATGCCGTTAGGCTTAAACCTTTACCTACGATTGAGAAAATTCTCGATACAATATGTGATATTCTCCTTAAGAAACACGAATATGCTACAAGAGCTGAGGTAACAGCTAAAACAACATACTTCTACACTGAAACATTCCTTGGAATACCCGCCGAAGAAGCTGCCGACGTAGAAATAAAAGTTGCAAAAACTAGAGAAGGCAATGTAACATACACTGTTAAAGTTGGTCTCACGGGCATGACTGTTTGTCCATGTGCTCAAGAAACGTATAGATCCATGGAGAAAACAAAGCTTCCACATACCCCTTCTCATACTCAAAGAGCCAAACTTTACTTATCAATAAAGACTAAAGGAGTCTTTGTTAGAATGGAGAAGCTCATAGAGGCAGGTAAAGCTGCTTTCTCTGCGCCAACGCTTAGCCTGCTAAAGAGAGTAGATGAGTATAGGCTTGTAAAACATGCTTTCGAAAACCCACGATTCGTTGAAGATGTTGCTAGAGTAGCTCTCTGCAATCTGTACAGGATCGTTAACGGTAAAGTTCCTGAAGATTCGGAAATAGAGGTTGAAGTTGTAAGTTATGAAAGCATCCATCCCTATGACGCATATGCTTACGCAAGGTTTACTCTTAAGGACTTGAGAAGGGAAATAGAGGAGGCTAAGAAGGTTTCAGTAGAACTTACATGTGAAGAATAGTAGCTTTCGCACCGTAATTCCTAACTTCAGTTATGTATCCTGAAAAATCAAAGTCTATGTACTTCATGGTTTCTAAAAATATTTTCATAGCTCTCCTATAACCCTTAACTAGGCAATAAGCTGTTGGTCCCCAACTGCTTTGACCATAGCCTTCACATCCCAGCTTACTAAAAGCATCTATAACTGACTTAGTTTCCTCGCAGCAAAACACTCCTCCTTGATATTTTGAGAAGTATCTTCCGACAATTAGCTGAAGCTTTGTTAGTGCTTTACCAAACACCGTAATGTCTTTTTCTAAAACTGAAGGTATTATTTTCTCTAAAACAATTTCGTAAAGCTCACGTTGTAAATCCTTAGGAGGTATTGATGGTTCGCTAAGAATATGTTCTTCTTCTCTTTCCGAAAGCCCACGTTTCCTGCTCGGAGTTATAACTATAAATTTCCAACTCTTCGGAATACTTGCCCTAAAAACTATAGCTGGAATATCATTTGAAGTAGTGGGTTTCTTCAGCGGCCCTATTATAGGCTTTCTCCTTCCCGAATCAACAATGAAACCACCCCTTTCGAACGCAGCTACACCAATGCCTGAAACCTCTCCTCTCCCTAGGATAGCTGCTAAATCTCGTATCTTAGCATTTAACCTTAGCAATTTTTTAAAGGCTAATGCTACAGCAAGGAGTGTCTGTGTTGTTGATCCGAGACCTACATGCCTAGGTAGGATTTTTTCGAAGACAATAAGGTAGCCTTTAACACCTAGTTTTTCAGCAACTTTTTCAACCAAGTTTGCATAGTACTCGTATTCTATGGGTGATTTGACAGTTTTTTCTTCTTGAAGCGAAGCTTTAAGAATAAGTTCTGGCTGCTTTATTGCCACACCTAAGCTTCCATAAACTCTGTTCTCACTTACGAAATTATAAAATCCTAAATGTAGTCTAGCCGATGTTGTAACGGTTACGAACGCTTTGTTCATAGCGTTTAACCCTACAGTTTAGAAAGGTAATTTTCTTTTTCGGAAAAGTGTTTTCTCCTGAATATAGTTTTTACCTATTATTAGAGCCTCTTCTGCTTTAGAAAGCTCTATTCCAAGGTAAAATGCGTGTGAAAGCGTTGAAACAAGGTTTCTCCTTAAAATTTCGTCTCTAATTTCCCTAGCCGTTTTACCCTTGATCAAAATCTTACCTTTCCTTCCAATGTAGAGGGCCTCTATGACTTCTTCATCGTAATTTACCCTAATTTTGAATACTCCTAAAGGATCTAGCTCATACTCTTTCTCGCTTCTCTGTGCTACTACAACCTCTGCTCCTTCAGTATCTAGGGGTGTTTCGATTCTCCTTTTATCCTTAAGTATTAATAGATCTATACCTAAGTCCTTTGGAGGAGAGTTTTTAATCCAAGCTAAAGAAGCCATACGTGCTGCAACTGCTGCTTCATATGTTGATCCCTGTGCTTTACAGCTTTTCTCAACAACAAGCACTAAGCTAACACCTATTTCGGCAGCCAACATTACAAGTAGAGCATTTGAGCCTACGGTATCCGCGTCCAGGAGTTCTACAACATTACCTATTCCCATGAGCATAGGTATTTTAGGGTATTTCCTCTTGAAAATATAGTATGCTAGGAGGGATTGAAATGAGCTTTTAGAGTTTATAGGGTCAAGTATTGGGTCTGCAATTATTTTCTCCACATTATGTTGTAAAGCCTCACCTACATTCTTTTCTAGAAGTTTAAATTTCTCCTCAGCAGTTTTAGGCTGTACTGGAAGTTTAGAATCGTAAGCTATAACTACAACAGGGATTTCGGTAACGTATTTAGCTACCTTCTCAATATTGCTTGCTTCAAGGCTCATAACCATGTCTGCTCCGGCTTCGACAGCAGCTATTATTTCGCTAGGAATTATTGAGTCAACAGCTATAGGTACTGATAATTCCTTCTTAAGGAACCTAATTGTTTCCCTAACTCTTTCAACATGAGATATTCCTGCTTCAAAACCTATGCTTAAAATGTCCGCTCCTTCATCAACAAGTTTTTCTGCTCTCTTCAGAAGCCTATCTCGTGATAACATATGCGCCTCAGTTATTTCAGCAACAATCCTTATTGGTGGCGGTGTTGCCGGAACAATAACGTTACCCACAATTAAATGCGGTTTTTCAACAATAGATTTCTCCAGATTTTCTAGAAGCTTCCTATTAGCCTTCAAAATTTCCTCTTCAAGAAGCCTATCTGCTGGCTTATCAGGTGAAAGCTTACTTAAATCTTTTAACGAGAAAATCGCTGGAATATCTGTTGCTTGAAGAGTTCCCTTAACAGCCTTTATCCCTACAGTTTCCTCTATGATCTTTGCTGAGCCCATGGAAGCACCAGGAATAAGTATTAAATCATAATCTCCTTTCTTAACACCAACCTTTTTCAAATAATTCGCTATAAGTTCCGTTGTTGCTAATGCTGCAACGGTTATGGGTAATTCCAGAACATCTACCTGATAAGGACTTGTTACCGATTTAACAGCTTTTTTAACAATAGGTGCTGCAAGCTTACCCGTAACCACCAAGATTTTCAAAGTGAAGCACACTCACAATGCATTCTCTATGAATACCAAAAACTACTAGGTATTTTATTTTTCCTTACTGAATAATATTTTCTACTTCGGAATAGTTTAAATGTTTTACATTAACTCCTTCAATTCTACTTTTGCCTACTGTGAATACCATAGCTGAAGCATATTTTGCCAAAAATGTTTTGGCTATTTTAAATTTCTTCTTCTTAAACTCCCAAACCTTTACATCACTTTTAAGCCAAGGCTTAGAATATTTACCAACAATTTCTCCGAAGTCCATAGCTACAAGGAAGATCCTTGAAGCACCATATTTTAGCGCTAAAAACACTGCCCTATCACCATCGGTAAAGCCTCCAAAATTTTCAAGACAACCTTCAGGTTCAAGCTGCGTGGTAAAGGTACTGTAGGGTAAGAGCTTATCCAAGTATTTCCTAAGAGCTAAAATGTTATCTCCATGGGCGTGTAGGACAACTACTGCACCGTTGAGTGCTGCTTCAAAAATTGCTTTAAAGCTTCCATCTAAATCTGTAACAACGATGTCAGGATACATTCCACTATTTATGAGAGCCTCCGTAGCGCCATTAGCGCTTATCACCGACACATTATGCTTACCAGCGAGTATTTCCTTTAGTTCTTTAACATCATCCTCTAATGTCGGTGAAGCACCGAAAATAAATACGTTCCTTCGGTATATTCTTTGGAATATTTTCCTAGAATTCATTTCTTTAAACGAACAATTTATTTTAGATGCTAAGAATGTTCTCGAAGCTTTATCATTTAAAGTATTTATCTCAATAGTTTCTTTAACAACTAAGTAATAATCTAGAAGCACTGTTTTGTCTAAGAACATAGATGTACCCTTCAACCTAGAGATTCATTATTAAACTATTTAAGGAGTTCTACGAAGTTACCTAGAAAGGGTAGAGGGGTCTTGCGTAAGGGCTTAGTAATATTGGGGGCTCTTGGGAGAATAGTGCTTGCAGTAGGGATGTTGCTCTTAGTACCTATACCTATTGCGCTAATCTATGGTGAATATGGGTTAGTAAAGTATTTCCTATATCCTTCGTCAATATCTATTCTCATAGGCTTAATACTTACACTATCTATTCCCCTATCCTTCAGAGATGTAGGGCTTTTTGAAGCCATGGTTATTTCTGCTTTAGGATGGATCATTGCCTCAATAATAGGTTCAATACCTTACATTTACATTTTGAAAATGAGCCCTGTTGACGCATTTTTCGAAACAATGTCGGGATTCACAACTACAGGTATGACATTAATTAAAATCATTGAGGGTAAGCCATACTCCATTCTCTTCTGGAGAGCTCTTACCCAATGGATTGGTGGCGTAGGGATAATCCTTTTCTTCATAGTAATATTTGCTGGAGGGGGAGCACCTGGCCTTAGAAGACTTTACATGGCTGAAGCTAGGGAGGAGAAATTAACAGTCTCAACATGGCATACTGTCAAATGTATTTGGATAATATACTTTGCTTACTCAGCTCTTTGTGCAGTAGCTTTATGGATTGCTGGTATGGATCCTTATGAGGCGGTAACCCACACATTCACTGTTCTTTCGACAGGGGGCTTTTCTACAAGAACTGCAAGCATAGCTGCCTTCAATAGTTTAGCAATAGAGATTATCCTAATAGTCTTCATGGTAATTGGCGGTATAAGTTTCCTAGCACACTACACGCTTTTTACTAAGGGTTTAAGAAGCTTCTTAAGACACTATGAGGTTAAAGCAATACTTCTAATCATAGGCTTATCTACAGCAATAGTCTCTTATGACTTAGTAATTCACGGAGTAAACCTCTTTAATGCGTTAAGGGAGTCCATGTTTCAAGTAGTTTCCATAATGACAACCACAGGATATACAACGATAGACATAAACACTTTACCTCCCCTATCCAAAGCAGTAATAACAGTCTTAATGTTCATAGGGGGAGGTGCTGGTTCAACCGCTGGAGCAATAAAGGTAGCTAGGATAGTTGTAGCTCTTAAAGCTGTTAGTTACGAGCTAAACAAACTACTATTACCTAGGGGTTCAGAGAAACCCATTAGAATAGGCTTTAGAGTTCTACCTGAAGAGGACGCCTTAAGAATAACGGCTTTCATAATAGCTTACCTCATATTTTACGTTGCAGGAGTTATGATACTCACTTTTAGAGGAGTTAATGTTTTCTCTGCTATGTCGGCTATTGCTTCAGCTCAAGGAAATGTGGGTCCGGCTTTCGTTTCCTTATTTGACTTAGACGATGTTTCTAAGCTAGTTTTAGCTTTGGAAATGTGGGTTGGTAGGTTAGAAGTAATTCCAGTCCTAGCGCTTTTAAACTTTAAAGCTTGGAGAAGTGTTTTAGGGAGAACCAGCCAAACTATAGTGTGAAGAGTGGAAATGGAAGGGATAGCTGATTTACCGCTACATGAAGGACACGTACCTCTATGGTTACTTAGGCTTATGAGAAAACTAGCTAAGGCTGTCGTTGAAATATTTATTCTAGAGTATGGTCCAGACAAGCTTGTTGAAAGACTAGCTAATCCACTATGGTTTCAAGCTTTCAATAATGTAATAGGTATGGATTGGGATAGTAGCGGATCAACAACAGTTACCTTAGCTATACTCAAATCCGTTCTGAACAATGGGGAATACGGTGTTTTAGTTTTAGGAGGTAAAGGTTCTAAAGCTAAGTCCGTACCTGAGGAAATAAACTATGCTGTAGAGAAGCTTAGCTTACCTAGTAGGTTAAGTGATGAACTTAAAAAAGCTTCTAGATTAGTAGCCAAAGTTGACTCTGCTCTTGTTCAAGACGGCTACTCAATATACATTCATTCCCTCATAGTTTCCGAGAACGCCAAATGGGCTATTGTACAGCAGGGAATGAATGCAAACTTAAAAATGGCGAGAAGATACCATTGGCTTTCAGATAGTTTAGAAAGCTACATTAGGGAGCCGCATAGCGGAATTCTCACGTTGAAAATGGAGAAAGCAGTACTAAACCTTGTAGATAGGAATGTCGAAGGTGCTCGAAAAACTATTGTTGATTTAGCTAAGGAAAATCCGTCAGCAATAGTTAACATGTATAGGGAAGCATTAAATGCTCTAAGAAAACAAACAACACTTTACCCTGAAGCGTCAATAGTGCGCGTAGACCCCGTTAAGAAGCAGGTATACTACGCCCCAATAACTTCAGTAAACATTTTGGCTGAAAGAATAGCTAGAATAAAGGAGGCTTCACCTAGAAACCTTGAAGAACTCTTATTAGTAAAAGGTGTTGGTGCATCAACTATTAAAGCTCTCGCATTAATCTCGGATCTAATATTTAATGAACCACCTTCATATCGTGATCCAGCAAACTACATTTACGATCCATTCAAATACACGTTCGCCGTTGGAGGAAAGGATGGAGTACCGTACCCAGTAAATAGAAAAGTTATGGAGGAAACTATTGTTACACCTGAAAACATAGTTAAAGAGGCAAAACTTAGCCCTAAAGATAAGAGGAGGGCTTTGAATAGGCTAAAATCATTGAGGGTAAGCGTCTATGATTAATGATAAATTTAGTGTTCTTCTAGAACTTGGCTTTTCCGAAAACACATTCTCAGAGGTAATTGCTGTAACAAAGTTAGGAAATAAATGGAACTGTTCTCCGCTTGGTGTAAAGCTTAACTTAAAAGATAAAACATTATATTTCTATGTTTACAAAGGAGCGAAAATACTCAGTTTTCTTAAAAAACAGAACATCTTCACATTGAACATAGTTAATGAGTATTCAGTATTTCTTAACTGCATCTTCAAAAGGGATATGGAGAAGGAAATATGTGAAATAACAAATACTTTAGGATACATAAGGGTAGCTGATGCCTATATCGTATGTGAGAATAGTTTACCTAAGCAGGTCAGTGAAGGCAAGTACTTAGTTAACGCATTTGTTAAAGAAGTGGTTATTCTTAGAAGTAAGCCTAGAGCATTTAATAGAGTTTTACCAGCAATAGTTGAAGCATTAATACACTACACGAAAATTAGGCCTTATGCTGAAATATATGGCTTCTCAACGGCATTGGAGCTTCTGGAGAAAATAAGACACTGTAAAGACACCGTTTATCATGCATCAGTAGATTCTAAAGCTAGAAACGCAATTGACTTCATTTATGAAGAAGCCGTTAAACTCATCGATGAGCTAAAGAGGGGGTAAGAACATATGTACATAAGCACTATAGAGCGCTTATTAACGTCCTCGGCTGCCGCTCTAATACTTGAAGCTACAGCTACACCTAAACCCGGAAACGTGCATAAGTACCATAGCTATGAGGATATGAGACTAGAACACTTCATAGTTTCGGCATCAGCGTCTATATGGTGTTTTCGTAAACTCCTAATAGCTACGTTAAACAGTGGCTTACGTAGGGAAACCTATGTTCCAGGTATTGGTGAAACTATACTGTGTTGTGTAAGGAATTCTAGGGAATGGCATAGAGGAGGAAACGTAAACCTAGGTACATCAACAATATTTTCAATACTTTTACCTTCAATATTCCTTACAGAAATAACGTATGGAAAAGTGTCCTTGGAAACTCTTTCATCTATGTCTAAAGTTATTGTTGAAAAAACAACGGTCGACGATGCCGTGAAATATTATGAAGCGATAAGAGTTGCTTCACCAAGATATTTAGGTAGAATAAACAACGCACCTATACCTGATGTTTACGATGAAAAATACGAATTTAAAATAAGAAGTAATAATATCACTTTGCATTACGTCTTAAAGTATGCTTCGACCGAGGACGTAGTTTCTAGAACGTGTGTTAATGGCTTAAAAGAGGTTATCGAGGGTTATCGTTACTTAGAAGAGTTTTTTAGAAGATATGGAGACATAAACAACGCCATAGTGCTTACATATCTTAAACTCCTAAGTAAGTATGATGACTTCATTGTTTTGAGAAAGCATGGAAAAACAGTTAGTTCCTATGTGAAAAACAGAGCTTCAAAAATTATTAAGTTAATAGAGGAAGACTTTGATAAAGGCTTTAACATACTTAAAGAATTCGATAATGAACTATTTGTTAGAAAAATTAATCCGGGAAGTATAGCTGATTTAACAGCAGCATCTATAGTCTTAGCGTTGTTCATGGGTAAGGTAAAGGTCTAAGCGGGGTTTAGGTTTAAGTGAACATTAGAGCTATAACCTTAATGGTAGGGGAAGTTTACGGAAAAGACATTAATGAAGCAAAAAACATCGTAGAGAATGTTGTCCAGAAATTTTTAGAGCTAATAGGTGAATTAAAGAGTGAACTTAGAATTTGGACGATTAGGCTTTCTTTACCGTACGTGGATCCTAATATAGGGAATGTTGAGAGGTATGCTGAAGTTTTTGAAGATCTTGCAGAGAGATATTCAATAGATTTTGTATCATCACTCCATTTCAAGTCAGATGATAGTAGAGTATGGGATTTACCTAATGCGTTACTTAACAATAAGAGAAGCTTTGGAAGCATAGTGTTAAGGAGTTATGATGATTTATTATCTATTGCAAGGATCTTCGAAAACCTTAACGAAGATAATGGGTACAAGTTAACAGCTATTTGGGGAGAGACTTTAACACCTTATTTTCCAGCATCAAAAGCACCCATAGGTTCAAACGGTATTTCATATACGCCATTCATTGTTGAAGAGTATTTAGCATCTAAAAACCTTACTTATGTTGAGGAAAAAGCATCTGCGAAACTCCTTCAAATGAATGCTCTAATTGAAGACTTAGCGGAGAAATATGGTCTCGAATTCTATGGCGTTGATCTCTCACCTAGCCCTTGGATGGATGTGAGTGTCGCTAAAGTAGTAGAGAGACTTGGAGAAACACGCTTTGGAGACTATGGAACACTTCATGGGATACGAGTATTAAGTAAGTCCATCGGTAATATTGCTTCAAAGCTAAGAGACAAAATTACGGGATTTAATGAAGTAATGCTTCCAGTTGCGGAAGATAATGTGTTAAAGGAAAGAGCAGTTGAGGGAGCATATACGGTCAAAGATTTGATACAGTATTCTTTTGCATGCGTTTACGGAGTAGATATGGTTCCGGTATCTAAGCCTGTGGGGTACCGTAGGATTGCAAAAGTACTGTATGATTTAAAAGTTGCTAGTGAAGTTAAAGGTAAGCCTGTAGGCTTTAGAATAATTCCTGTAAATGCTGAACCCGGATCAATAGTTGATTTAGGATTTTTCGGGCATACACCAGTTTTTAAACTCTAAATTAGCGATAATCTTTAATTAATAAGATCTTAGTTAGTGTTTCTAGGTGATGTTTTGGCGAAACTGCTTCAACTTTACCCTAAATACGGTTTAAGGATTGTTAGGGGTTATATGCAGTATGTTTGGGATGATAAAGGAAACAGATACCTTGATCTCCATACGGGATATGGAACGGCGTTTCTAGGGCATTCAAATCCCAAGATTGTAGAAAAGGTTTATGAGCAAATGAGAAAGATTATGGTTGCATCATACTCCTTCGACATAGATTCGAGAGATGAAAGTATTGAAGCTCTCTCTAAAATCTTACCGAAAAAGTTGGAATACGTTTTCTTTCAAAATAGTGGAACCGAAGCTGTTGAAGCAGCGCTTAAGTTTTCCAGAAAATATACTGGAAGGAAAAAGTTCGTAGCATTCACGAACTCCTTCCATGGCAGAACTATGGGTTCTCTTTCGCTAACATGGAATCCCAAATACCGTAAGCCTTTTGAACCATTACTTAAGGATGTTGTTTTTCTTAGGTTTAATGATGTTTTTGGTGTTGAGAGGTTTGTTGATGAGGAAACAGCAGCAGTAATAGTAGAAGTAGTTCAAGGAGAAGGAGGACTCAACGTCGCTACAAAAGAATTCCTAAAAACAATAAGAGAAAAATGTAATGAAACGGGATGTACAGTTATCTTCGATGAGGTTCAAACAGGTTTCGGAAGAACAGGCAAAATATGGGCACACCAACACTACGGTATCGAACCTGACATTTTAGTTGCTGGTAAGGCTATTGGCGGAGGTTTTCCCGTAAGCTTAGTAGCTGTTTCCAGCGAAATAGGGGAATCCCTAGAACCGGGAGAACACGGAACAACCTATGGCGGCAATCCTGTTGCATGCGCAGCTATTTCAGCTTCAGTAAATGTCTTACTAAAGGATAATGTTGCGGAGAAAGCTCGTGAAACCGGCAAGTACTTTAGGGAAAGACTTGGCAAAATTGTTCCAAAGGAAAAAATAAAGGGCTTAGGACTAATGCTCGGAATAGATTTAGGCGAAAACCCTGAGCTTACAATTAAATTGCTACTTAACGAGAAAATAATTTCGTTAAAGGCAGGAGAAACTGTGCTAAGATTCCTACCTCCCTACATGATAACCAGAGAAGACATAAATTACGTAGTAAAAGTGCTTAGCAACGTGCTCTCCGGAAAAAACTATCCCTCATAAAGCACATGTAAAGGTACATTGACGTCGTTTAATGTAATCTTAAGCACATGTCTTGTCGATTTCGGCGGAAACCTTTTCCCCTCTTTAACAATCCTTAAAACCTCACGTTTAGGTATTGGCGGGGGAATTATAGCTACGAACGGCTTCTTAGAGTACTTTCCAACATCACTATCAGGTATTATCCTTACCTCACAACCTAATGCCTTAACGAATTTATCGAGGAAATGCACGGTCCAATATAGCTTGTAAATATTTGAGAAGGATAGTTTCACAGCATCACCATCGCTATTCAGAATAGTTATAACGAAGTTTTTATTGTAAGGCTCTCCATCAGAGATCTTCATAAGCCTAACTAAACTATTTACGAAAAATCCTATATCGCAAAAACCTTCATAAACATGAGCCCATGAGTGGATTTCAGCCAGTCCATAGTTAATTAGTAGTGCAGGTATTTTCTTAAATCCAAGCTTTCTAGCTAAGGTAACTCTATGTGTGCCATCTAGAACAACTAATGAACTTTCCTCAACAATAACGGGTTTCTTAATAACACCATCATTTAAAATTTCTCTCTCAAGCTCCCTTAAGTGCTCATCAATATGGTATTCATGAAGTTTAAGAGAATCAACACTAACTAAAGCGTACCTATAGGCTTCATATTGTTTAGCAATAATGTTTTTAGAAGACATAAGGAACACCAGGGAGGATTAAATTGTGAAGAAGAGGATTAAAGACCCCAATGAAAAACTAGGCTACTTACCACCAACACCAGCTACAGAGGAAGCCCCCTAAGAGAATAGCGGATCTAGCGGTATTCTGTAAGGGGGCTTCCTTCACCAAAAGCACCTATATCCTAACGTAATCATTCTATATATTTAAGGATTTTCTTCCGTTAACCATTCAAATACATTCGTAACTCAAGCTAGTGTTGTTTAACGTTATTACTCTAATTTACGAAAGCTATATTATCCCCCTAGAAGACCACTTCTCTAACGGTGTACTCGCTAAGCTTTCAGCCCTAAGAGCCCCCTAACACCCTTCCCTAACTTTTCCATAACAATAACTTTATCCATGAACTTCAATAAGTCTATTATGAATTTTCTTTCTCTAAGCCCTATTTTTGGGAATTTCCCGTTAATTTTCTTTCCAAAATAGCTGTTAGCTAAGAATGTTTCAGCTTCCATAATGCATGCGTCAACGTCTTCAAAGGGACCTGCATGAGAGTATATCGATAGATCATTTATTACAAGTATTCTTGTTGGATTGCTAAGGTATTTTTCAAGCAATGGTTTTAACATCTTAAAATTTCTTATAGCATATTCTAATGCTTCTTCCTCATTTCTGCTAGTAAGTCTTGGTGGAATTATTTCTACTGAGAAATACCTTACACTTTCAAGACATTTACTGCTTAAATAGTCTGTTAGCTTTCCTCCTATGTTGGATACTTTTTCAGGAGCCATATCTATAATCGTTATTTCGCTACCTAAACCCATAGATACGAAGTCAAGCACTATTCTAGCCGTTAACGCTGTTTTCCCTGATCCAACTTCACCTATTATTAACGTTCTTTTACCAAGTAGAGATGCGGTTAAGGTATCCAGCACGCCTTAACACCTTTAAAACAATAAAACCCATAATAGAACCTGTTACTGAACTTACACCGAAAATAATCCATACTGGAATAAGTGCTCCTGTCAACTTTAAATCTCCTATTAGTGGAGCTACGAGGTATACGGAGAGAGTACCTCCAATAAGTACTGTTCCTAAAGGTTCGCTGAAAGCAGCGTATTCTACTTTATCGCTTTTACCTATCTTCTTTAAGATCCATGAGAAGAGCCCTACAATAACTCCTCCAGGAATCCCCCCTGGGAAAGCGTATATTGTACCTACACCTAAAGCATTCCTTATAATTCCAACAATTGTTGCTACAATAAATGCCCAAAAAGGACCTAAAGTTACCCCTACGATAGCGTTTAAAAGATGCTGTCCTGGGAATGCTTTAGTGGTTATGAAGGGGATTTGGAGAAACGGCGCTAAAACAACACCTAACGCTGAATATACGGCTACTAAAGCTACCTTTTTAGCTAATGCATCTTTATTCATCATACCCTATCTCGTAATGGTTAATGTATTGTTTCCATTCTAAGAGTTTTTCGCAAGTACTCGAGAAGGAGTATATAAAAGTAAATATGTAAAGCATTATTTACAATATGTAAAGGATTCTTTACATAGGTTATAGTGAATTAAATTTAAGTAAGACAAACTTAGTTATTAAGCCAAGAGGTAATGGTTCATGGGCAAAGTCGGTTCGGGAATTAAAGCAGGCCTTATCGGCGGACTTGTTTCGGGAATATTTCTTGCGTCAGCAAACTTCATAGTAATGACTGTTTATAAGGAAGCGTACATTAGCATGTTTAAAAAGGTTGTTAAGAAACTTATTGAAGAATATGGAGTAAAGTTTCCCCAAGGTTCTCCCGAACAAGCAGCATTAGTAATGTATAATTTGTCTAGAATTCAAGGAAGCATTTACGCTATAATAATGGCCGTAGTTATAGGGATTGTTGTTGGAGCTATCGTAGCCAAGTTCTATGAGAAACTCCCGTTTAAAAATCCTCTTACAAAAGCTTTGCTAATATCGTATATCATATTAGCTATTAAAACAAGTCTTTCGCTTGCTTTCTCAGGTATAGGGGGGTTTAAGCCTGAGGAGCTAGGTATTCCACAAGAGATTACAGTGCTAGGCTACGTTACGGATATAGTATCCTATACGATCCTAGGATTAGTTACTGGAGCACTCTATGGTAAGTGGATGCCGAAGGCTGAAGAAACTCTTGAGCTCTAAAGTGATTAGTAATGGTTGAAAAGCTGAAGACAGCATATAGGGTTGTTAATGTATCTAAGATTTATGGTAAAGGTAGACTTGCTGTTAAAGCTTTAAAAAACGTTACATTTGATGTTTTGAAAGGAGAGTTTCTCGTTATAATGGGGCCTTCTGGTTCAGGTAAGACAACATTACTTAACATTTTAGGGTTACTCGACAAACCAACATCAGGAAAAGTGTTTTTCTTAGGTAGGGATGTTAGCTTGCTAGGTGATGCTGAAGCTTCGAAATTCAGAGCTAAATACATAGGCTTCGTTTTTCAACAATTCAACTTAATACCCTGGCTTACCGCCTTAGAGAATGTTGAAATAGCCTTAGCCATAGGGAAGTATCCTAGGAAGTTAAGGAAGAAGAGAGCATATGAACTACTTGAAATGGTGGGATTAAGTGAAAGAGCCCATCATAGACCTAGGGAGCTTAGTGGTGGTGAACAGCAGAGAGTCGCTATTGCTAGAGCCTTAGCTAATAACCCTCACGTGATATTAGCCGATGAACCTACAGGAAATCTGGACAGTAAAAGTGGTGCCCAAATAATTTCTATACTTAAGAAGCTTTCTAAAGAAGGAAAAACAGTTATTGTAGTTACACATAATCCTCAAATAGCTGAAGTAGCCGATAGAATA
>Ga0180301_10002030_pt1 | contig 15914 bp, 11 predicted proteins | sample GuaBasSediGuay16_FD_121797 | JGI IMG/M metagenome (GOLD analysis project Ga0180301, IMG submission 121797) | Subseafloor sediment microbial communities from Guaymas Basin, Gulf of California, Mexico - Guay16, Core 4569-2, 12-15 cm | ecosystem: Environmental > Aquatic > Marine > Hydrothermal...
AATGATTACTGGATATATCATGGTACACCAACTTATCCAGGTCTAAAAAAATTAATAGAAAATAAAAAAGAGGAATTAGAGGAATTACTTGGTAGAGCATTCAAGTCAAAAACAATTAGGGAAGAAGAAGAATTGAGAAGAAGAATTGAAAGAGAAGAAAAAGAATGGCAAGAAAAAGCAAAAAAGAGACCAACACATGAAATTCTTGAAAGAGAAGAACTTAAAAGGAATTATATAGTCTGGGAAGTAAGTCCAATAGAAGTCATAAAAAAATTAGAAGAACTTGGATATAGCAAAGATGAAATAAAAGGATTTTTGGAGAAATGGTCCCATGAAAAGTTAAATATATGGGAAGATAAAATAAGAAGATGTAAATCACCGAGAGAAATAGAAGGAATAAAAAAAATCTTGAAAGAAAAATTTCAGAGGTTGAGCGGATTGTATAATGTTGGAAGTTTGATAAAAGATAGTAAGATATTGGGAGATTATGATATATTTCACTATAATCTAGAAAAATTAATAGAAGAAAAATCAAAAGAATTTGCAGAATCAGAACTGCCTTATGAACAAGATATTAGTGAAGAAGAGGTAAAGGCTATTGATAGACAATTACTAAAAGAAAGAATTAAAAAAGTTGGACATGGAATTAAATATCCTTTTGTTAAAGGAAAAATTCCGACATGTCCAAGATGTGGAAGTAAAAATATAAAACCACCTGGACCCGGAGAATTAGGAGTATATACATGTTTAGATTGCGGAAATAAATTTTATAGAGGCGAAGAATATCAAACACCTGTGAAAAGATTGTTCAAACGCGGAAAAACAAAAGTAGGTGTAACGGGAAGAAAAATATATGAATTTAAACCTTCAAAAAATGTAGAAGAATACGCAAAAATTATTTTACCATTTGTTGCGATTGGAATTGGAATATTAATACTTATCTTTTGGCCAAGATTGTGGATTATTGGAATACCTGCTATAATTATTGGTATTGGTTATCTTTTAATTGTAGCTCCAGAAATGGATAAATTTGGTTTTAAACAAAAAATAGGTGTATTAATTATAATAACAGGAGGTTTACTTGCATTCGTTTTTGGTGTGATTTGGTACGGATTGGCTTTGTTATTTTTAGGTGGAGCATTTATAGTTTATGATTTGATACCAACAGGAAGAGGAAGATTACCAATAAAGATAATAGAATTAGGTGCTACTTTGGCTTTATTAATATTAGTAGTTCCCGCTTTTTTAAACTGGGCGGGAATTTCTATTTCTCTGGGCGCTCTTGCTCTTTTTTCTGGATTAAACACCATTCTCTTATTTTTGTTATGGTCTTGGAGCGGAGGGAAGAGTATGAAAGAAGCACTTGAAGAAGAATTACTGAAAAAACAGATAGAAGAAATAGAAGCAAGGAAAAAAGCAGAAGAAGCCCAGGCAGATAATGAAAAGAAAGAAGAAAAGAATGAAAAAGAAAAAAATGATGAAGAAGGTGAACAAAAATGACAAAAAACAATTTGATTGGGAAAAAATTTAAATTTTTATTAGAAAAAAATGAAGCCTATCGAGCTGAAAGCGAAGAAAGAGTAAATGATAAAACTGTTTGCAGTTTTGGTGAAGAAGAATGAGAGAAGCAGATTTTTTGGAGGCTTTAGTTTGTGGTTTTTTGGTAGCCTTAACTGCAGCTTTATTTGTAGAATATTTTGGAATTGCTGATTTTGGCCCTCAAATGTTTGGTATATTTATAGGAGGACTCGCATTAATAAATTTTGCAATTCTTTTTTTGATTGCCTGGCCCTTTAGATTTTCAGGTATGTTTGTATTTTTTGTAATTGTGATGGTTCTCGGCTATGCAGCTTATGGACCTTATGCAACTTATTTGAGAGGCCCAATGAGCCAAATTTCAGAAAGTTTATCAGGTATGCCAGAGATGGCAGAAAAGCAGATTCATTGTTTAGTGTTAATTTTCACAAATCCTCCAGCTTATCAGAGAGAGTGCGTTTTAACTGAGCAGCAACCAGCACCAGAAGAAAAACCAGAAAATTTTGGTCTTGAAATTACAGAATTCCAGATGCAACCTCGTACAGAAATTTATGCAGGAATGCCAATTCAGATTTGGATGACTTTAGAAAATAAAGGTGATTATGATGCTAAAAATGTGGAAATAAACACAAGTGGAGGTAAATATGAAGTTTGTGAAAATTTAGAAGTTCTTAATATTAAAAGTATTAATGGAGATCATTCTGATAAAATAAGAAAGGAAACAAACCATTATTTTAGTCTAACAGGAAGAATAAATGACCCTTGGGATGAAAAAGTTAAGTGTACCTATGCAAAAAACAAAATGGTTATAGGAGGAACAATAAAAACAACCTACTCTTATGATTATGAAACAGAATCTTATTTAGATATTGAAGTTATAAAAAATGTTAATGAAACAATACCTAAATTTAGGGAGGAATCTGCAAAAGAAAAATCTGCTCCTGCAAATATTTTAATGTACACTTTTCTTCCTTTAATTTGGGAAGGGGCTGGAGAAGGTTTTAGAGAAGGTATAATTCCAATAAGTCTAAAAAATGAGAGGAGAAAAGGAACAATTGTTTTCAGGGGGAAATATGAATTTAAAACTTTTAGTATAATTGATTTTGTTAATGTTATTGCTCCTCCTGTTTGGCTTGTTAAAAAAGGGATTGAAAAGACGGATGATTTGATTAATGAAGGATGGAATTGGAAAAATGAACGATATGACATGTGTGTTGTAAGCACTACTGGCAAAGAGATAAAAGATGTAAAAGAAGATATATGTGTAAAATTAAAGGGTTCTCCTAAACTGGATAATGGAAACTATACAGGTATCTGCAAAATGGAAACAGAAATAAAGTTGGAAGAAAATGAAAGTTGTAAAGATAAAGGTGGCAAGTTAAGTGAAAATAGATGTATTGTGAGTAAAGAAATAGAAATTAGTAATAAAGAAGATTGTGAAAATGCGAAAGGAGAACCTATATATAAAATAAGAGCTAAAAGAATAAGAAAAGAAGGGGAATATGACAAAATTACGATTAAACCGGTCGGAGATGTTGGAAACTATATTGAATTAAGTTGCAATAAAAAATTGAGTGAAGAAGGGAAAATTAGCAGTTGCTCTTGTGTAAATAATGTTTGTGAAATAAAATATGCTGGAGAGAAAAATGATTTGAAAATAAAACCAGATGATGATGAATTGTTGTATACCGGATTAACACTCTCTTTGAAAAAAGGTCTATGGAAAAAAGAAGATCCAAAACTCACTTTTGGAATAAAAGCACATGCAACTTACAGGGTTGAAATGGAGAAAAGTGAAAGTTTGCAGATAAAGAATCCGCATTACACAGATTGAATAATTTTATTTTAGAAATAATTATGCTTAAGAAAATAATAGAAGCTGCTTTGTTTTTAAGTTCAAAGCCAATAACAATTGAAGGATTGGTTGAACTAACTCAGACTTCTTCAAGTGAGATTAGGAAAAAAATAGAGGAATTAAAAGAAAAATATAATGAGGAAAGCGGGATAAAATTGGTTGAAGCAGAGAATACATATCAACTAATTGTTAATCCAGAAGTTCTGCATAAAGTTAAAAAACTCTCTCCTTATAGAGATTTATCTCCTGGATTGCTAAAAGCTCTTTCAATAATTGCTTTTAAAGGTCCAATAAAACAAAATGTGCTTGTCAACACAATAGGAAACCGAACTTATGAATATGTGCATGAATTAGAAAAAAGAGGTTTAATTTCAGCAAAGAAGAGCGGAAGAACGAAAATATTGAAGACAACAAAATTATTTGTTGATTATTTTGGGAAAAAGATAGAGAAAACTAATTTGGAGAAATTTGTGAATAATTAGGGGAAATTTATATTATCTAAAATATATAATTATTGAAATCTATAAAATGAGGATAAAATGTTTAAAACCGAAAGAATAATGAATTTTAGTTTTTCTCTAAATCAAGTAAACCAATTCTTCAAAACCTTCATTTTATGATTTCTCAGAATATCTGTAACTGGAAAGTCCATGTCAATTTTTAATCTACTTTTAGAGATTAATTTTACTAATTTTTCTTTCTTTTTGTCACTCAATTTTGAATAAATTTTCCTCAGCCATAATTGATATTTTATCTCTTTTCCAAAAATTTTTTTGCATTCTTTTTCGTAATTTTTAAGGTTTGGTTTATCCTTGTTAAATTCTTTAGCAGCAATTTTTGCTGCAATCAAAGAATATATTATTCCTCCTCCTGTCAATGGTTTTGTTTGCCCGCACGAGTTTCCTATCAAAATACCTTTATCAAATGAGCATTTGCACATTCCTGTTGGAATAACTCCAAATCCTTCATCAGTTATATATTTTGGTTTTTTATCATGCAAAAAATTTTCATAATAATAACTCAATTTTTTTTCAGAAATTAAACCATACTCAACTTTTCCCTTTCTTGGAGCAATCCAAGAAAATAAGTCGGAGTATTTTGGGTCAAAAAAAATCTGAAAATAATCATTAGATTTTTCCTTTGAATAGCAGAATTTTCCAAAATAGAATTTTTTTGGTTCTTCTTTTATAAAGATCCTTCTTACAAGGGAGTTTGGACCATCGCAACCTACAAGGTATTTTGTTCTGTAATCTTCGTTTTTGGTGGAAATTATTACACCGTAATAATCTTCAAATATTTTATTAACTTTTTCAAATTTTATCTCAACACATTTTTTTGCTTCTCTTAATAAAAACCATTCCAATCTTTCTTTATCCAAAACAATTGAATCAAAATTTATTATTCCTGTTAAATTCTTATAACTGATAATTGCTTTATTAACTTCTTTTTCAATTATTGTTTTTGGCAGCTCAAAAAAATTATTAATTCTGTTAGAAACAATTCCGCTGCATCTTCTTGGGCCTAAATTTTTGTGCTCTTCAATTAATAAAACTTTTTTATCTTTTAGCAAACTCGCAAAATATAAACCGGAAATCCCTCCTCCAATTATTGCAATATCGTACATCATATAATCTATTAAAGATAATTTATTATGTTATTTAATCCAGAAGAAATAAAGAAAAAAGCAAAGGAGAACTGGGAACTTGAATGGAAAGAAACTGCAGAATTGGTAAAAGGAAAAGGAAAGTTTACTGAAATAAAGAAAAGGGGTTCCGAGCATCTGTTGTGGAAATATATTTTTAGAATTAGAGAGGTTCTCTTAAAAATGGGTTTTGATGAAGTTGTTTTAAATCCAATTCAACTTGATGAAGAAGTCAAAAAACAATATGGACCTGAAGCTGGAGCAATTTTGGATAGATTATATTATCTTGCAACAATTCCAAGACCTGATATTGGATTATCAAATGAAAAAAAAGAGTTAATTAGAAGAAGATTGCCAAATTTCAAAAAATTTAGAGAATTGCAGGAAATTCTAAAGGAATACAAGAGAAACGAAATAGAAGGAGGAGAAGATTTTACGGAATCTCTCGTCTCAAGATTAAAAATTAAAACTTCTGATGCTCTTTATCTAATTAATACCGTTTTCAAAGAATTGATTGAGTTGAAGCCTGAACCAACAAATTTTTCTTTGATATCTCATGCAACAACGGCATGGTTTCCCTTGCTGGCAGAATTGCAGGATAAAAAAGAACATCCAATAATGCTTTTCTCTCTTGTGTGGAGATTTAGAAGAGAACAGAGGGAAGACAAAAAACATCTGAGGGCGCATCTGAATTTCTCAATGGTTGTTATGGACGAAGATTTTAAAATTGAAAATGGAAAAGAGTTGACAGAAAAATTCTTCAAAAAATTAGGTTTTGAACATGTGAAATTTAAAATAAAACCAAATCAGCCAGCTTACTATGCTCCGGGGACAAATTACGAGGTTTTTGTAAAACACAAAAAAATTGGTTGGATTGAAGTTTCTGAAATTGGTATGTATTCTCCCGTTTCCCTTGCGAATTATAAAATAAAATATCCTGTTTTTAATTCTGGTCCAGGGCTTGGAAGAATTGTGATGGCTCTGGAAAATATAAAAGATATTAGAGAGTTATATTATCCAAAAAAATTTGAATTTTCTGACTTAGAGATTGCAGCCGGAATTAAAATAGATAAAAAACCGAAAACAAAAGAAGGTAAAAAAATTGCAAAGATTATAAAACTTGGTATTATTGAAAACAAAGATTTAATTGGAATAGCAAGAAAGAAAATATATGATAAAGATATAAAAATCTATGTCTCTGAACCAGAGGAAGGAAAAAAGTTATTAGGTCCTGGTGGTCTAAATGAAATTTATGTTTATAATGGAAATATTCTTGGGGTAAAATCAGATGACAAGAAATTTGAGAAGATTATAAAAAATGGGGTTTATGTCTGCTCTTTTTTAGATTCAATTTCAAATTATTTTGCCTATCAGATAGAAAATGGAAAAAAAGGAAGATTAACAATAAGATATGCTGACACCTTGCCTTCAATTAACTTAAAATTGAAAAATGAAATTTTAAAATATCTGCTTGACAACAAGAAAGAAATAAAAATAAAATCTCCAATTTTTGTTGATATTGAGGTTGAGTAATTTTTTCACTAGAGGTTTTTGAGGGTTATAGATAGACCAAATGATCGACTTTTTGAAGTTCAGTTTCAACAATTGCCGTTATTTTTCTTAATATTAAATAAATAATAATTTACAAATTATGGAGATGAAAGAGATAGGAAGTTATATCTTCCTTCTTGGAATAATTGTAGCAGTAGTTGCAGGGTTGGCAGTAAATTACATATCAGCATATACAGAGATTATAGGTGTAATATTGGTGATTGTTGGTATAATTGTTGGTCTTCTAAACATTGAAGCAAAAGAAGTAGAGTCCTTCTTAATTGCAGCAATTGCTTTGGCAGTTACAGGAGGAGCAAGTTTTGGAGCTTTAGGAACAATAGGTCTATACTTAAGTGCAATTGTCACAAATATTGCAACATTAGTTGCTCCAGCAGCAGTAATTGTCGCAATAAAAGCTGTCTATAAATTTGCAAAAGAATAAATTTATTTTTTATAGTTTTTTGGTTTATTTTATTAATTATAATAGAGAAAAATATAATTGGATTAAATATTAGTATTCCACTTTCTATATTTTAAGGAGGGCAATAGATTTGTTGCTTATTATTAGGCTCTCAATTTGTCTACAAGTGGAGAAAGTTATGAGGGGGTAAGAAAAAGATTTAATGAGTTGAGATTTTTTGAAGAAACTACTGAGAAAGGAACCTTAGATGAAATTCCAAGAAGTTTAGGTTGAAGTATATATTTATAAAACTTATAATTTTATATATGGGAGGAACTCAATTAATTAATTATCCAAGACAAATTTTAGTAGATTATAAAACTTTTGAAGAGATAGTTAGACTTGCTGATAGACTAGAAAGTTTAATAGAAACAATTGAAATAAAAAATGACAAAGAATTAATAGAAGGTTTGAATAGATCAAGAGAGGATTTAAAATTTGGCCGGGTTCATGAACTAAGAAACTTTAGTGATTTGTGGAAATAATTCATTTATAAACTTTTTTCTATGTCCAAATTTATGCAAAACTATTTTATCTTCTGTGAATTCATAGATAAGCCTAAATGGAGGGATCCTCATACTTCTCAAGCCAGCAAGGTCATAACATAAAGGCTTCCCAACTTTTGGGTTATCTATTATCTTTTGTATAATTTTCTCAACGCGGTCTTGCATTGTTTTGTCTTTTATCTTTTTTAAATCATTTTTAAATTCATCAGTATAAATTACTTTAATTTCCATAAAAGTTACTTTCTCTGATATTTATTGTATTAATACAAAAACAAATTAAACTATTTTCTTTTTATTTTAGTTTTTTTGAATTATTATGAAGAAAATAGAGTTATTGCTTGTTTTATTGATTGTTTTAACTGCACCATGTTTTGCAGACAGCTATATCATAACCTCCCCAAATCAACAAGTTGTTATTTCTGGATTCAATGAAAAAATAAATTGTACTCCAATTTACGGAACAAATTCCTGTTCTGGGGAATTAAACGAAACTCAAATTGATGAATTAAAAGCAAAAGGATACAAAATTTATCCAAATCTGAAAGTTTATGCTTTCTTGGATGAATCTGTTCCTCAAATTCAGGCGGATAAATTGTGGAATATTTCTGTAAATGGAATAAATTTGACTGGAAAAGGGCAAACAATTTGCATTATTGACACAGGAATTGATTATAATCATTCTGCTCTTGGTGGAAACTGGAGTAGTGGAAAGATTCTCGGAGGATGGAGATTTGTAGAAAATAGTTCAATGGATGAAAAATATAATTGCTCCTCAAATCATTCTGCTTGCTACGATAAAGTAGGGCATGGAACTCATGTTGCTGGGATTATTGCTTCAAATAATACAACTTACAGGGGAGTTGCCCCTGATTCAAAATTGGTTGTTGTGAATATTTTTGGAGAACAAGGATATGCCAATTTTGATGATCTTATTGCAGGAATAAATTACTGCACAGATTTCTCAGAAGAATACAATATTTCTGTGATTTCAATGAGTCTTGGCACAACAGACTATCATAATAACAGTTATTGCGATGCTGAAGTGCCACTATTAACTTCTGCAATAAACAATGCAACCGCAAAAAATATTTCTGTTATTGTTGCGAGCGGAAATGAGTATAATTCAAGTGCTATTTCATTGCCCGCATGCATTCAGAATGCAACTCCCGTTGGTTCTGTAAATGGTGAAGATTCAATTTCAAGTTTTAGCAATTACTGGAATTTACCAATTCTCTTTGCTCCTGGCGAATCAATTTATTCAACTTGGCCAAATGGTTGGAAAAATTTAGATGGAACCTCAATGGCAACCCCTCATGTTGCGGGAGCTTTTGCCTTAATTAAGCAATATCTTGAATTAAAGGGAATTTCAAAAACACCGCAGGAATTAGAGGAGTTGTTTATAAATACAGGAATAAATATTGACAGCAATGAAAATCATTCAAGAATAGACCCTTATCTTACTTATCTAAATTTATCAGAATTTAATGTTTCGGTTATTCCGAAAAAATTGGAATTTATTTTGGAGCCAAACAGCATGGAAACAAAAAATATAACAATAATCTCAACAAAAAATATAAACATTACAATAACTTTTTCAAATCTGACAGGTAATGGACAAACAATAAATAACTCAAATATATTCGCCTGGGTTGATGGAAATTTGAGTCATAATGCAACGGGAAACGAAATTCTGACAATAAATAATACGAACAGCACAACAATAAATATTAATCTGACAGCACCTGAAAATTCTTCTGGAATTTATACTGGAAAAATTGATGTAAATATAACAGAAGATACAAATTCAACCATAATATCAGTTGGTATGGAAGTAGATGTTCCATTTATATTAAAGAAAAAAATAGAAATTCAAACAGATTGCGAAACAAAAAATTACTTTGTTGAAATAGGAAATATTTCCAATTTAATTGTAAAAGCTAATTTTTCTGTTTTAACTGACAGCTATCTTGCCGTGGAAAAGGATAACATAACAAAAGAAAGTAACAAAACCAATACTACAGAAAATAGCATCATAATAAGCAATCCCGAACTAGGAATTTGGAATATAACAATATGGTTTGGCGAAACTTCAAGCGGCTCTGTAAATATTTCTGCAACGCAAAGTAATAATCTATCTGGAACTTTAATAATTACAAAAAGTTTCATTGAAGCGGAACGGGAAGAAAATTTAAGTTTAGAACCTGCCCAAACAAAAAACAGAAATTTCACCATCAAAACAACGGCAGCAGAAGAAAATGTTACTCTGAGTGTGGAAAATTATTATCTAACTTATGATTGGCAAAATCAAAATATTTCAAATCAAACTAAAAATTTTACATTTATTGTTCCTTTTTCTTCAAATTTAACAGCAAATCTGACCTGGACAAATTCAACGAATAATTTAACTTTGAACCTGACAAATCTGAGAACAGGAGAGAATTTTGAAAATACTTCTGGTGGTGGAAATTTTTTAATAACAGAGTTAAATATTACAAAAGTAAAATATGGAATCTGGAGGGCAACTGTTTTCGGTGAAAATGTTTCTGGAAATGAAACTTTCAATTTGACAATTAAATTCTTGGATAATAGATTCAAAACAAATTTTACAGATGTTAGGCACGTATTTGAAAATAAAGAAATTTCAAATAACACAATACAGAATTGGACTTTCTATGTTGATAACAATTCTGTTGTTTCAATAAATGTTTCTCTTGTTTCTAATGCAACAAATGAAATAAATCTATCTCTTTATAATTCAACTGGTGGTTTGATAAATTCAACAAAAGGGGGAAATAATTGGACATTCACAACAGATATCTCTGAAGGTTACTGGACCGTTTTAATAAACAACACTAATGATACAACAAGTTTCTCTTATAATTTAACAATTCATTTATCCGGAAATAATATTACCAAATTGGGAAATTTGACAAACGAGAGCAGTTCTGTTGTTTATTTTAATTTAACTTCTCCTGAAAATAAAGTTGTGGATGAAAATTATAACACTGTTATAAAAATTACCGCCACTAAGAATTCTTTTGAATTGCCTGTAAACATAAATCTCTCCGCACCAATTCTAAAACTCAGACCAAACTGGAAGGAAAATTATTATATTGGAAATCAATCTTTAGAAGCTGGGGAAACTGAAAATTACAACACGACGAGAAATTTGTTTATAAATTTGAATCAGACAAAGAGTTTATTATTCGTTGTAAATAATACTGGAAGTTCAAATTTAGAAAACTTAACAGTTTCTAACAGCAGTTTTGGTGGATTAAATTTTTCTATTTGTTGGATTAATGAAACAAATATTTCAGAGCCTGTAAATATATCAAATGGTAATTCAAAAACTCTAAATCTAACTGTTTTTTCTCCAAATACTACTGGAACTTACTTTGGGTGGATTTATTTAAATTCCTCAAACGGCCAACCATTCAAATACCTAAACTTAACTCTAAATTTCAATGTAACAAACAAAACTCTGCCAAGATTAAACAAAACAGTTTATTATTTTGAATCCGCATCCTACAATCAACTGCCTGTTGGCTTTAGAATTTATTTCTATGACAATCAGACTATTGATAAATTCTGGAATTCTTCTAAACAGTATAATTTTAGTCTGGTTAATTCAACAAACAATTCGCAGGTTTTGCAGAATTTAACTTTTAATGTTTCTCCTACCGGACTTTTCTCTAGTAATATTAATATAACAAACACAACAATTTTTAAAGAAGGTTGTAATTATACAATTTTGGGAAATTTAGTGGATAATGCAAATAACACTGCAAAAGTAAATTTAACTTTTGAATTGTTGCACAATTTGAATTTGAGTGTTGTAAGCGATTTGAATTCAATTGTTAAAGGTTATCCATTTGAATTTAAAATAAATATCTCAAAATTGGGAAATTTAAGTGCAGAAAATGTTAATGTTACTTTGCAATTGCCATCTGCAATAAATACAACAGATAATCTAACAAAATCTGCTGGAAATATAAATCAAACGAATTCAAAATTGTTAAATTGGACTTTAAATGGAACAGAAAAGGGAACTTATACAATAAACATAACTGCTTCTTCAGCCGATGGAAGATTTAATAAAACAATACAACAAAATATTGTTGTCAAATATGGTCATCTAACTGTAAGTTTATATTCAGCTCCAAGTTCTAAAGAAGTAAATCAAAGTTTTGATGTTAAAGTGAAAGTTAAAAACAATGGTAATTGGACTGCAAGCAATGTAACTGTAAATATTACGGTTTGTGATACAACAAAAACAACAAATTGTTTAGGGACTTCTATTTCTCCAGAAGGTTATAAGATTTGTGAAGCTACAGGTTTCTCTTGTTCTTCAGCAGGAACAAAACCCATCTATGCTCGGATATCTAATGTGAAAAATGCAACTTATGATGATGGAAAAGTTGGTGAAATAACAATAACAAGTCCCCCAACGCAAAATAACGGAAATGTAAATGAAAATCCAACAACATATTATGGAATCTCCTTTGAGAAACTTGAAATAAACAATGTTGAAGTTTCTAAAATTGAAATTTTGCAGGGAGGAACGGCAGATTTAAAAGTTAAAGTAAAAAATACTGGAAATGCAACATTGCATCATTCTTATTTAAGTTTGTCTGGAATAAGTGAAGGTTATTATAATATAGATTATGACAAAGATAACAAGAGAGATTTAAGTCCAGGAAAAACACTTGATTTTGAAATACATTTTTCAATTCCAGAAGACTTTGAACCAAAAGATTACAATTTAACTATTAAATTTATATCAGATGAGTACAATAAGAGCAAAAAAATCACTCTTAAAGTGAAAAAAGTATCCTTGAAATTTCTTAATCTTCAAGATTTAAACATTACGCAAGGAGAAGAGAAGAACATGAGTTTTAAAGTTAAAAATGTAGGAGAAGCAACTTTGCATAATTTGTATTTAATTTTAAGCGGGATTGATAAAAACTTATTTAAAATTACTGAATTAAAAATCAATCTCTCAAAAAACAGCGAGAAAACATATACAATCAATTTTACAATTCCAAAAACAAAAGAAATAGGAGTCAAAGAATTAATTTTAAAAGCAATCTCTGATGAAAGAAATTTCACAGAAAAATTTAATTTGACAATTCTTCCTTGCGAAGAAGAGAAAATCAAAATAAACAAGAGTTATGAAAATTTGACATTTCAATTTGATAATCTGTTTAAAAAATTTGAAGAAGCAAAAAAGAAAGGAAAAAATATTTCATCTATTGAACAAAAAATAAATAATGCAAACCAGACATTAAACCAGATAAAGAATTATATTGAGCAAGGAAATTATATAGAAGCAAAAAAGTTAATAGATTCCTTAAAGGAAGACCTAAACTCTATTTTTAGTGAAATTGGTAATTTAAAAGAAAAAGGAGGTTTCCCATTCCTTATAATAGGTGTTATTGTTTTCGTTCTTATTCTTTTAGGAGTTATTTTATTTTATACCCTTATTCCAAAGAAAGGTTATCTGCCCGGAAAGGGATATATATTTAAAAGCAATAAAAGTAACTTTGGAGAGAAAATAAAAAACATATTTAAAAAATTCAAAAGAAGAAAAAGCGAAGAAGAGATACTTAGAGAAAAGAAATTGGCGGAATGGAGAAGATATTATGATGAAAAAAGAAAAAAGCAAGAATGGTGAAAAAATGAAAACAGAAATATTAGAATTTATCTTTATCTCAGTCTTATTTTCTCTTGGTTTTCTTGTTCTCTATATTAGCAATGTAAATTTAAATTCAATAACTTTACTGCAAGCAAGCTTTATAAAAATATTTACTTTAGGAGTACAGGAACATTCTGCCTTTGGAGTTTTCATTTCAACTTTTTCTGAAATTTTAACTGCAATCTTATCATTTATAATCTTTTGTTTTGCCTTGTCTTTTTTATCAGTCAGGAAAATGGGAAATCTAAGGTATTTCTTAATAATTCCTATTTTTCTGTCAGGAATTTTATTCAATTTTTCAATTTTATTTTTATTTTTTGGTTTTGGACTTTTTGTTTCATGTTTGTATGTAATTCCGCTTGGAGAAACTTATAAAAAAGAATTAAAAAAATGGAAGAAATTTAGAGTTGGAAGCAATGCTGTTAGCAAGTCTTTGTTTGTCTTGTTCTTATTTATATTTTTGGGTTCATTTATTTCATTTTCTACAAATGACTCCTACAAGCAAGTTTTTCTAAACACAACAATTTCAAGCATAACAGATATTGTTAACTCTGAAATTTCAAATTTTAACACTCAAATTAGTAGTTCCGATGCAACAAATGAAATCATAAGTCAAGTTGTAGAAGATAAAATGAAAGAAATAAAAAAGCAATATCCGAATTTAACAGAGGAGCAATATTTGCAGATAGAAACAGGGATAAGAAAAGATATAGAAAAGAAAATGAGTTCTTTAAAAGTTAATGAAGTAAATCTAAATTTAAGTTCTGTTATTTCTAAAGGAATTGAAAATTCCATATTATTAAATGCTTTTTTGGTCTGGTTTCCAATAATAATGAGTTTTACAATCTGGGTTTTTCTTGAGTTTCTCAGGGGACTTCTGTTTTCTCCGATTTCAGGAGTTTTTTCTATGATTTTGTTTTATGTTTTTGGATTTCAGGAAGAGTGAATTACTTTTTCTAATTTAAATCTAAAGTTTGACAGTTATGAAATCTCTAAAATTTAATCTGTAACTTTAACAATTTTAAGTAATAGATTTCTGTGATTTTTGCTGTCATATTTATTTGCCACTTTTCTTCATATTTTTAAGTAATCATATGCTTGTTGTTTAAGATTTTCATATTACTTAATTAAGTAATATAAAAATAAAACCTAAGTTTGCCACCTAAGAGTATAAGCAAAAAAGCTTATACTCTGTTATGATAACAAAAGGGAATAAAACGTTCCCACTAGGTGGCATAATACTAATAGAGAAAGCAGATAAATATAACTTTTTCTCAGAAGTTTTCAAGAGTTTGGAAGGAGAGATGAAAAACTTAATTCCTTTAGTGAAGCTTCACATCTACAACAGACTAACGCATTCGGTTTCTGTGCACCAAATTCAAAAAGTTTATCCAGAAGAGATAATGGAATTTCTTAAAGGAGATAAAGTTTCGGAGAGAACTCTCTACAGAACTTTAGAGAGATTAGGCAAGTTCTATCCAATAGTTTTAGATAACTACCACAGATTCCTAATCAAATACAACTTAGTAGACAAAACTCAAACCATAGATTTCTCCTCTTCCTACTTTGAAGGAGAGAACTCGGACTTAGGAGATCATGGGTATTCAAGAGATAAAAGAGAAGACAAACTTCAAGTTAACTTTGGGATCTCAACAGGAATAAACACCATACCCACAGCCATAACCATTCAAAAGGGTAATGTTCAAGACAAGAAGCATCTCAGATTGATGCTACAGATAATCTCAAAGATTATACCAAAAAACTCTTTACTCATATTTGATGCAGGAGCAAATACAAAAGCAAATAAAAGGAAGATAAGAGATCTTGGCTATCACTATCTAACTTTAAGACCTAAGAATACAAAAACTTACAAGGAGTTAGTTAGAGAGTTTAACAAGAAAGAGAAAACAGAATTTGAACTTAATGGTAAAAGCTATTATTGTGTAAAGAGGAGAATAGATAACCAAGTTTTCTATATCTACTTCTCTGAAGAGCTCTGCAAGTTGCAAATAAAGAAAAAAGAGAAGAGATTTGAGAGAGATAAGAGAAATGGAGAGAAGCTATTAAGAAAGAAAGATAAGAGATTGCCTTGCAACAAAGGTTGGGTAGAGCTAATACCAAAATTGCAACTGAGTTTGGATAGAGTCAAAAATCCCTATATCACAGGAATAGAAGGATATTTCATATTAGAAAGCTCTATAGACGAAGATCCAAAAAAGATTCTAAAGCTCTACAAAGAGAGAGATAAAGCAGAAAAGTTTATTAAAGCTTTGAAAGATGGTTTAGAATTAAGACCTATAAGACACTGGACTAAGAACTCTATAATAGGAATTTTCTTGATGTGTTTCTTTGCAAATTTCATAATAAATTTGACAATGAACTTTGAAGAAATTTGCAGAGTAGAGCCGAATAGAACCAAAACAAGGCAAAAGAATGTAAAGTTACTCAAAAAATACTTGATAAATTTGACAGTAACTATAGTTTATCCCAAAAATGCCTTCAAGTTCCATGTGATAAGCAACATTCCGGAGTTTGTAGAGAGATATTTCAGAGATATTCTACTGAAATTTGAGGATAAGAGCTTAAATCCTTAACTCCACCCATTTGTAGTGATTATGTTTTCTATGTTCAGTTTCTGCATAAGGTCTCTAACACGTTTACTTCTTTCA
>Ga0180301_10002031_pt1 | contig 15914 bp, 12 predicted proteins | sample GuaBasSediGuay16_FD_121797 | JGI IMG/M metagenome (GOLD analysis project Ga0180301, IMG submission 121797) | Subseafloor sediment microbial communities from Guaymas Basin, Gulf of California, Mexico - Guay16, Core 4569-2, 12-15 cm | ecosystem: Environmental > Aquatic > Marine > Hydrothermal...
AATTTAGATAATATTACTCTTAAGGTTTTGGTCTTAATTCATAGTTTTCTTAACTTTTTCCTTTCAATTATCAATTTGATCCTTTAACTTTATGCACATATGTAAATGATGTCGCTGTGAAATAACCAATTGAAAGATAATTCATCTATCACCGAGGGTTTCTTAACTTCATAACTATACCTTATGGAAATAATTATGATACACTACTAGGATTTAATCTTGGGTTTTGCTTAAGAATTTACTAAACCATTGATGCAGTTAAATATAGATTCCTTTAATAGTAATGACCCAGAAAAATGAAATAAAGACATCATAACTCTTTAAGAATATGCAATAAAGTAATGAACCAAGCAGGTGTTCATACAATTAATTTACAAGGGCTATTTAGTATCATAAATAACAAAACCCTAGTAATAAATAGAAATACAATATTTGATATGAATTAAAGAAAGATCGATATTAAAGAACCCAGTTAAATTCATCATTCGATATGAATGACTTCATGATAAATTAGTCTTTGTATTTCTACTAATAAATCTTGAAAGGAGCTTTAAGAATGGTTTGTAATCATAATTAGGATACGAGATTATTCAGTGATGATCATCGATATTTATGTCCTAGTAAGTTTCCTTAACTGATACATGAATATTGTATTAGACTACCAAATTGTTAAATAGACTAAGAGACAAAGATTTGAAAGTATAACATACCTCCATCCCTCTTAATGCTTAGAATGTATGCTAATTAAAAGTAAAGCAAGCTTAAGAACTTAAAGATTTTCATGTTTCATATGAAGTATTAGAGTACATGATCAGTGAGGAAAACAAGACTTATAGTCCTCTAGACACTGCATATCTAGAAGTTTCCCTTAACAAGAGAAAACTGACATAAAAGTGAAATTACCCACAGAAAAACACTACCTAAAATAAATATTAGAGCAATAATATTGCTAACGATAATTTCTTAACTAAAGAAAATGTTTTAATTAATGCTCTTCAATTAAAATGATAGATCATTTACTCCTAGCGCAATAATGAAAACTCTCTAAAACTTATTATAATTCTATTTTTTAATTTATAAAGGAAGTGACTTGGTATTATTTTTGTTTTCTCTAAAACCTCTCTGGAGCCTAGGCATTTAGTATTGAATGACTTAATGAATTACCTAACCTTATTACTAATTAAAATGAAGAAAGATAGAAATGAAATTCTTATATCTTATCATGGTATTAAAACTTAATAAGCTAAGTTATTGTTTCTACTTCTCTATACCACTTTTTCTTTGGTCCTATAGTAGATCTTAATTTCCATTTAAGACTCTTAGGTTCTTTCTCTATAAGTTCATCAAGTTCTTTGATTCTTTCTAGTACTACTGACTTATCCTCTTCACTTATTGCCTTAATAGTGCTTAAATAGTTCTTTAATTTATCTAAATTAAGTTTTACAGTATAATAAAAGCCCCAATCATTTGCAAGTATTTTAGCTATGTATTTTCCATTAATGCAATCATCATCTTTGTCTTTTATCTCATGCTCCCTTAGTAATGCTATTAAATCCTTTAAATCTTTTTCAGTTATTTGAACAATCTGCGCCTTTTCTAAGAATAGATCTGTTGGTGTTAAAGTTGGGTAGTCAAGTTCTAATCTTCCTCTTAGATCTATCGTATGGCAAAATATTAATTTGTCAAGAAATACATCAACTTTCAAACCCAAATCTTTCTTATAGAATATTCTTCTATTCGCTAAGTAAAGTGCATAAGTTGTGGGTCTTTGTTCGTAGCCTAATCTTTGAAAAATAGAGGGAAGCATCTTAGCCTGAGTACTATAACCAACTAGATCAATATCTGTAAGTTTTCTCTCCATTAGAGTAAGCAAATGAGTAAATTTTTTAGTATGTAACCTGATGGCTATCGCACCCATGATCCTCAGATGAACTCCTTGGTTCTTTGCTTCTTTAACAATCTTTAGAGCCTCAGTAATAATGGTCTCATCTTTTAACATATTATATCTCCCATAAGATTTATTTATATAATGCTTAATGAAATTTCCGGGTTATTAAATTTTAATGCTCTAATTCACTTAATCACTACCTCATAATACTTCTTGAAAACTCCTGGTTTTTTCTTCACTTCAATATTCTCATAGTCATTGTTAAAGAGAATTATTCGCTTCTTCTTCTCATCTCTAATATTGTATCTTTGATAATAAGCGGATAGGCTATTTATTAGCTTTTGATTGAATTCTTTTAATTTTTCCTTATCTGCCTTAAATCTATATGATCTCTCATCAAAGAACTTATCAATGATTTTCGCAATTCTAATATTTACGAATACTTCTGAAAAGCCTATTGCTGTTAGAGCTGCAAAGAATATCAAAGCTAGTACTGCACTTATGGGAGTAATGGAGGTATATTGAGGAAGGATAAGTCCGAAAGAGGCGTCAAAGAAGAATAGAAATGCTAATGCACCAGTTAAGGGCTTGAATAATTTAAGCAATGCCTTAATCTTCAATTGCCTTTTCACTTCATTAATTTTTAAAGGTATTGATGCAAAACTTACTAGAATAGGGTAAATTCTATTTTTCCACTCATTTATTATCTCTTCCCCTATTTTTCCAGCTCTAATATCTTTATTTAAATCATTTATTTCTAGGAATTTATTTATTCTATATGCATCAATTACATAAATTAATTCTTTTACTAATTCTATATCATGCCTTCTGGTAAATGTAAATATACTCTGTGATTGAAAAGTCATCATGATATTAGCTATCCCTCTACGAAGAAGTGCTTTATTTTATTATCTTTAATTTCAACTATACATGCCTTAAGTACTCCTTCCTCGTATTCTGATCCGGGATTTATACATATCGTTTTCTTCTTAATTTTATCTACACCTTTAGATTCATGAATATGACCGTGTAAACCTAGCATTGGTTGGTATTTCTCAAGTAGCTTTCTCACTGCCTTACTCCCAACATGTGTCTTTACTGGAAATCCCAATCTGGTCACTGGTCTTAAGTTCTTATCGAGTTTAGTAGCAATGTCTAAGTTAGTATTGTATGGTGGAGCATGAAATCCACATATTAGTCTCTCCATTTCTTTCTTATCAACTCTCTCGAATTCTTTCTCTAATATTCTCTCTAATTCTTCATCTGTACATTGACGTGGTGTATTCCATGGAGTAGTATTAACCCATTCACAACTAATTAATGGATATTTATCATTTATGTAGATAACTCTCTTTACTGGGTATATTACCCTCTCACTATTCATAATTACTTCATCTATTTCGAATCTATCATCATTACCAGGCATCATTATGATTGTTTTTTCCTTAGGAACTTTTTCCTCTGCTTGTCGAATCCATGCTCTTAACCTTTCTTTCATCAGCTCAGTGAATAATTTATCAAGTTTCTGAGGGTTATTCTTCAATTCCTCTAATTCATCTTCTGTAGTTATATATGTATAGAATCCTTTTCCATTGAAAATTTTAGCTACATGTTCGACTTGTTTTTCTGATCTCAGAATCTCCTTCTTACCCCAAGGTGCACAATACCATTTGTTTTCTCCAATTTTCACTATAGGAACTATGGCCTTACCTGTTAAGTCTCCATAGACCATAAGTACATCGAATTTATATCTTTGTGTAGCACCTATTATTTTTGCCCAGACGGTATTGCTTCCATGAATATCACAAACATAAAATATTCTAACCATTTTTATCTCCCAACAAGATTCATTTAGAGCACATTTTTATAAGTATTCTCCTTAAGGGTTTTCGACTTCCATAACTTTATTAAAAAAGAGATTAGTTTAAATGAATACTTGTTTACTCTGGTGGTAAAGTAGCGAAGATACTTTCTATATCTATTCCTTCCTTCTTTAGTTTATGTGCATAGTATAGATACCATAGTGCTCCGCCTACGAATATTAGTGCAGTAGCAAATGCCGATAGAGGATTGACGACTGCTGAGAAGAATATGTAACCAAAGACTACAAAGTTTATTATGCCAGCAATAGAAATTAGTGGTATTCCCTTAATTTCTATTTTCAAGCCTCTCTCCCATATCTCAGGTCTTCTATATGGGAGTACTATTTCACACCAAGTCCACCACCATCTAATCCATACATATGTTAATAGTAAACTGATGAAGTGAGTTATGACTATGTAGCTACAGATTATTACATTAATTCCAGCCCAAATAGCTCCATAAAGTATTGTATATGTTGGACTATGGAATCTTGATACTCTAGTGAATATCTCTGGAGCTATTCTATCCATGGCCATTGCAAAGAAGGGCCTTGTCGTATAGTATAGAGCTGAGGAGGACTTGGGAAATGTACTAAGAGGGCATGCTAAGACTATATATGATAATAGTACCGGATTAGTTGCTGGTAATGCTCCGAAGAATGAATATCCAGCAGCTGTAACGGGCAATGGAACATTTATCTTGAATTCACTAGTTAATCCTTTCTTAATTACCCATAAATACATTGTTCCAAAGTTTCCATAAGCATGTGAGTATGCATATGCTGTGAATGTGGCAATGAGTGCCATTATAACAGCACTGCCCATTGCAGCGAATGGTAATGACACCTGAGGCTTTCTAACTTCACCACTAACAGGTATTGCATTGTATTCCCAGAACATACCTACAGGAACTAGCATTGATGCGAGCTGTACATTCCAATCAAATGGAGTAGGTTTCCATCCATGTTTCGTAGCAATATCTATTATTTCTTGATAAGCTCCTGCACCAAATATTGAATCCCACCTTTGTTGAATATATGTTGGATTGCTCATAACCATAAGAATATCTCCAATTATTATTGCTGATACTATGTATATTCCCCATATGGTCATCCAACCGCCTAGAATCTTAGGACCTAAATAGTCAATTATTGCTGCTACTATGAGAAAGCATAACCCGGTTAAGACCAGCAGATGTTTATTGACTGCTAGTGTTTCTCCTATAGCTAATATGGATGCATTATGGGTGACCTTGCCTATTAATGATAAACCTGCTGCTAATGATGTAGCACCTATATAGCAGCCTATTCCTAGGGATACAGGGTTCATGACCACTGATCTGAAACCTTCAACACATCCAAAGAATGGTCCTAGGGCTCTTCCTGGTACTACGTAATTTCCACCAGATCTGGGCATAGCCGCCATTAATAAGCCCGTACCTATACCCTCTAGGAATAAGAATATTCCACCTAGTGCGAAGGTTACGACTAAATCTGTTCCGGGATATAGTACTGGTATCATTGGTGCGAATGCTAAAAAGTACGATCCTAGACTTGGTGCAAGAGCAAACCATATAGCCATCCAAGGACTTATAGCTCTGACAAGCCCTGAAGTCTCTCTGACAAATAGTAATGGGGCTCTGGTTTCGGAGGCCACTTTTGCCATGACCCTTATCACCCAGCGGGGGCCGTATTCACTAATACACTCGTAGTATTATTCTTTTCGCTCCTCATAAGTAATTTCCTAAAAGTTTTAAATGAGACCTATATCCTAAGGTATTTGGGGATATCCTTGGGCAAATTAAGAAGTAGTGCTGTTACCCAAGGTATTGAGAGATCTGCCTTCAGATCACTTTTAAGAGCTGTAGGATTTATTGATGAGGAATTAAAAAGACCATTAATTGCTGTCGTCAATTCATGGAATGAGATTGTTCCAGGTCATTATCACTTACGCCAATTAAGTGAAGCTGTCAAGGCAGGAATCAGAATGGCAGGTGGCACGCCTTTAGAATTCAATGTAATAGCGGCATGTGATGCACTAGCTGAAGGACATGTAGGTATGAAATATATACTACCAACAAGAGAAGTAATTGCAGATTCTATAGAATTAATGGTTGAGGCTCATAGATTCGATGCAATGGTCTTGATAGGTTCATGTGACAAAATCGTTCCAGGAATGCTTATGGCTGCAGCAAGACTTGATATCCCAGCTATAATGGTTACTGGAGGACCTATGTTGCCTGGAATGTATCGTGGTAAAAGAATAACAGCACTACATGTCTCGGATGCTGTAGGAAGATATAAGCGAGGAGAAATAAGCGAAAAAGAGGTATTAGAACTCGAGATGTATGCATGTCCGGGTCCAGGTTCATGCCCTGGAATGTACACAGCTAATACTATGAGTTGTATAGCTGAGGCACTAGGAATGACCTTACCATATTGTGCTACAGCTCATGCTGTTGATGCTAGAAAACTTAGAATTGCCAAAATGAGCGGCTATCAAATAGTTAAATTATTAGAAAAGAACATAACTCCATCTAAGATCATGACTAAAGAAGCATTTGAGAATGCCATTAGAATAGGTCTAGCACTAGGAGGTTCAACAAATATGGTTCTACATGTACCAGCCATAGCTCATGAACTAGGCATAGATATAGATGTGGATATATTTGATAAACTTAGTCGAACAACTCCTCACATATGTAATATGTGGCCTTCAGGACCCTACATGATGATTGATCTAGATAATGCTGGTGGTATTCCAGCAGTAATGCTACGTCTAAAGAACTTGCTACACTTAGAATGCCTGACAGTATCTGGTAAAACTATAGGTGAAATAATTTCGGAAGCTGTAATAGCTAATGAGGAAGTCATAAGACCGCTGGAAAAACCTGTTCATAAGGAAGGTTGTTTAGCTGTATTAAAAGGTTCATTAGCACCTAAAGGCGCGATTGTAAGGACAACAACTGTGCCTCCTAATATGTTGACATTTGAAGGAAGGGCTAAGGTCTTCAATAGCGAGGAAGAAGCTGTAAAAGCAATATACGATGGGAAGATTGAAAGAGGAGAAGTCATAGTTATAAGATATGAAGGACCAAGAGGAGGCCCAGGAATGAGAGAAATGATACTTTCACCAGAAGCTCTACGACACATGAAATTAGATGATAAAGTAGCCCTCGTAACTGATGGAAGATTCTCTGGTGCAACGAGGGGGCCAACCGTAGGTCATGTATCACCAGAAGCTGCTGAAGGAGGCCCAATAGCTTTAGTGGAAAATGATGATTTAATACTCATTGATATACCCAACAGGAGATTAGAGCTAAAAGTTCCAAAAGATATACTAAGGGAAAGAGCTAAGAGATGGAAAGCACCGAAACCCAAAATCTCCAAGGGATACCTAGTAAGATACGCTCATTCGGTCACCTCAGCAGCAGAAGGAGCTATACTTAAAGTTGATTAAAAACTATGCATCTCTATAGTAGATCTCAAAACCAAACAATCACTTAGATTATTCAAATAAATCTTTTTCTCGTTTTCGTAATCATTAACCGGAAAATGTATAGTTAAAAATTGAAACCATTGAGATTTATAAAGTGCATCTACAATATTCATTAATTGAGATAAAACATTTTCGGGGTTAAATCATGGTCCTAGTTAAAGTAATTGGAATAAGTGGAAGTCCTAGAAAAGGGAATACGGAGATTCTTGTTAAAGAGGCTTTGAAAGCAGCTGAGGAAGTTGGAGATGTTGAAATAGAGTTCATACCATTAAGGGGTAAGAAAATCAATCCTTGTTTAGCTTGTTATCAATGTGTAGATAGAAAAGTACTATGTATTCAGCAAGATGATATGTTACCACTATATAAAAAGTTCGTAGAAGCTGATGGAATAATTATAGGAACACCTGTTTATATGTACACAGTAACAGCACAGTTAAAAGCATTTATGGATAGATTAACAACATTGATGAAGGCGAGATTCTATCCCGAAGCTCCATTTAGAGGAGATTTCTCTAAGAAAGTTGGTGGCGCTATCGCTGTAGGGTATGATCGCCATGGAGGTGTTGAACATGCATTAGCAACAATAATTCACTTCTTCCTAACAATGGATATTATAGTTGTTTCAGGCTATACACCAACATCATACATAGGTGCAGCAGCATGGACCCTAGGTAAAACAGCTAGAGATCTTGAAGCAGTTAAAGAGGATAAAGCAGGTTTAGAAGCGGCAAGGCAGGTTGGGAGAAGAGTAGCCGAAACAGCGAAGTTAATTAAATTAGGGCTAGAATATATGAACTTAAGAACCCGTAAATAAGGAATAAAATAGATCATAGGATGGTGAATGTGAAAGTAAGTATACCTTATGGCTCCACTCATCTAACAGTCTCTTTCCCAGATAATATTTCTGTAAAGCTACTAATTCCAAGAAATGTTCCAGGTCTCAGAGATCCTAGAGTTAGAATAAGAGAAGCTCTTAAGAAACCCATAGGGTCTAAACCGCTTAGTGAAATAATCAGTTCAAGAGACATAAGGAAAGCAGTCATAATTATTAGTGATCTAACAAGACCTGTGCCAGATAATATAATTCTCCCCGAAATATTAAGAGAATTGAATAGCTCGGGCATAGGTAAGGATAAAATAACAATAGTTGTTGCAACAGGAGCACATACACCCCCCTCATTCGAGGAGATAAAGAATAGAATTGGAGAGGAAGTAGTGAGAAATGTTAGTAAAATAGAGATTCACAACGCAAAAGATAAGAGCAATCTTATATACATTGGAGAAACTTCATTTGGAAATAAGATTTACATAAATAAAACAGTTTTTGAGGCAGATCTAAAAATAGCTACCGGATGCATAAGACCACATATAATAGCTGGCTATAGTGGAGGTAGAAAAATAATTCTACCAGGAGTTGCTGGTGAAGAAACCATTAGCTATAATCATTTCAAGTTCTTAACTCATCCAAAAGTGAGACCAGGAGAAATAGAAGAGAATCCCATAAGTAAGGATATGGAAGAAGCTGCGAAATTAGCAGGGCTGGATTTTATAGTCAATGTTATTCTAAATACTGAGAATGAAGTATATAAAGTGGTTGCTGGTGATCCTTACATAGCATGGAGAGAAGGAGTTAGAATAGCTGATAAAATATATAGAGTTAGCCTAGAATCACCTGTTGATATTCTAATAGTTAGTCCTGGAGAATATCCTGAAGATATAAATCTTTATCAATCCCTAAGCAAGGCTGTAAATCCATTATGGTATGTAGTTAAGGATGGCGGTGTGGTTATTTTAGTTGCTGAATGTAGAGATGGTGTTGGAGATTCATTAATGGAGGAATGGTTAGTGAAAGCATCATCACCAGAGGAAGTTGTTGAAAGAGGATTAAGAGAGGGGTTGAAGCTAGGACCTCATGTTGGGTGGTTTACATGCTATAGAGTTCTAAGTAGAGCTAGATTCATAGTTGTTTCAAGTATTGAAAGACACAAAATAGAGCAAATGCTATTCACCTATGCAAGTAATATGGATGAAGCCCTGAAACTCGCCCTAAAATACGTAAAAGGCAAGCCAGAAATAGCTGTTGTACCCTATGCATCAAAGACAATAATTAATGTAAAGGGTCACTAATCAAGTTACTTCGGATCTCATCTTAGAGCTGTTTGATACTTTATAAATAACATAGCCGGTTGTCTAGGCTGGTGGGGGTTGAATCCTTGAACCTAGCCCCTACGTTCTATCCAAGAAATGTAGCTGTTATTGGAGCTTCAAGAACTAAAGGGAAAATAGGGCATAATGTAGTTGAAAATCTCTTAAATGGAGGATTCAAAGGAAGGATATATCCTATAAATCCCAAGGCCGATGAAATTCTTGGATTGAAAGCATATAGAAATATAAGAGATGTACCTGAAGATGTGGATCTAGCAGTTATAGTCATTCCTGCACCACTAGTACCAAGTGCAATGGAAGATTGTGCAGCAGCTAATGTTAAGGGCGTGGTTATAATATCAGCTGGATTTAGTGAAATAGGTGAAGAAGGAAAGAAATTGGAAGATGAAGTCGTTAGAATAGCTAGGAGAAATGGAATTAGAGTTATTGGCCCTAATTGTCAAGGGTTAATAAACTTATCAGCAAACTTAATAGCATGGTTCGGCCCAGTTCCTAAGAAGAAGGGATCAGTTGCTTTTATAACACAAAGTGGTGCTTATGGTGGTGCATTAATTAGTCTAACTAATAGGCTTGGAATGAGTTTCTTCAATGTAGTCGTGAGCATAGGTAATAAGTGCGATGTTGATGAGGTGGATCTCATAGAGTTCTTAGCAAAAGACGAGAACATTAAGGTAATAGCACTATATATAGAGGGTCTAAGGAATGGCAGAAAGTTCATGGAGGTAGCAAAGAAAGCATCATTACTTAAACCTATAGTCATATTAAAAGCTGGTAGATCTCCTGAAGGTGCAAGAGCTGTATTATCTCATACAGGGACATTAGCAGGAAGAGATGAAATTTTCGATGCAGCTTTTAAGCAGTGTGGAGCATTGAGAGTATACACGACAGAGGAATTACTTGATTCATCATTAGCTCTTGCATCAAAGCAATATGCATATGGAGATAAAATAGTTATAATAACAAATGCAGGTGGTCCTGGTGCGATAGCTGCAGATACTTGCCGTGATCATAATATTAAGCTACTTAGACTATCCAGTAAAACAATTAGTGAGCTAAGAAAGCTCTTACCTCCTCAATGTGCTGTAGAGAATCCTATAGACGTAACTGGTGATCCAAGACCTGAAAGATTCGAAATAGCTCTAAGAACAGTGCTTAAAAATGAAGATCCAAGTGGTATATTGCTAATAGTCATTGGACCCTTAAGAGGTGGTGAAGAAGTAGCTAGAATAATCATTAAGTACAGAGAAATATACAAGAAGCCCATGGTAGTATGTTGGTTAGCAAAGGAATTTGCAGGAGAAGGTCCGTCGATGGTTGAAGAAGCTGGTATACCTGTTTACGATACACCAGAAAGAGCAGTATTCGCAATGGCTTCATTGATTAGATATGGTATGTATCTGCGTAGGGAAAGAGGATAAGAATTTATTAATGCACTCTATAATTATCGTACGGTATGTTGATATCATTTGGTGATGGATTATGAGTTGGATTCTTGGTAATCCTGGAAATCGTGTACTTTTACTAGGTAATGAAGCTATTGCTAGAGGCGCTATTGAAGCTGGTGTTAATTTCGTAATAGGTTACCCAGGAACACCTTCATCAGAAATACTTGCTGCACTAGCTAGAGTAGCTGATAAACTCGGAATATATGTTAATTGGGCTATTAATGAGAAAGTAGCTCTAGAAACTGCAGTTGGTGCATCTCTCTCAGGTTTGAGATCTTTAGTCACTATGAAACATGTTGGAGTTAATGTAGCAGCTGATCCACTTATGACTCTAGCTTATATAGGAGTAATCGGGGGATTTGTACTCATATCCGCTGATGACCCACAATGTCACACATCACAGACAGAGCAAGATAATAGATACTATGCTATGTTAGCGAAAATCCCAGTACTAGAGCCTACTAATCCCCAAGAAGCAAAGGATATGACCAGAATTGCGTTCTCAATATCTGAAGAGCATCAAATACCAGTGATGTTAAGATCAACACCACGTCTAAGCCATACATTTGGAGAAGTAGTTCTTGGTGAGATTACAAAGTCTTCTCGTAAACCTAGCTTTCCAAGAGACCCAGATAGATGGGTATGTGTTGGTCCAACAGCATTAAGAAGACATAAAATATTAGAGGAGAAACAGAATAAAATAAAGGAAGTCATAGATAATTTAGATTTCAATAAACTGATATTAAATAATGCAGTAGATATAGGAATAATCACGGTAGGGGTAGCATATAATTACGTTCTCTACGCTATTGATAAATTAAATATCGGGGATAAAGTTAATGTATTGAAGATATGTTCCTCTAATCCACTACCTGAGAAGAATGTTTTATCATTCTTAAAGAGAAATAGAAAGATACTCATAGTTGAGGAGCTCGATCCGATAGTTGAAAAACAGGTTCTAGCACTAGCTAAGAAATTCAATATAGATACGGAAATCTATGGAAAGTTAGATGGGTTCTTACCATTAGTAGGAGAATTGAATCCAGATACAGTTGCTATAGCAATAGCTAAATTCATGAACATCCCCTATGAAATGTCTGAAAAGCTCTCTACAACAGATTTCAGTGTACCGCAAAGAGGTCTTGCATTTTGTGCTGGTTGTCCTCATAGAGCAACTTACTATTCTCTTAGAAAGGTTCTAAGAGAGATTAAGAAGAGTTACATAGTTACTGGAGATATAGGTTGTTATACTATAGGTAAGGCAAGTCCATTCAATATTCTAGATACATGTATTTGTATGGGAGCAAGCATAAGTATGGCTTCCGGTTTCGAACTCTCTAAGGCAAGTGATGTTGTTATAGCAGTAATTGGTGATTCAACATTCCTTCACAACGGGATTCCTCCATTAATAAATGCTGTTTATAATAATTCTAAGATTAAAGTGCTTATCTTGGATAATGAAACAACTGCTATGACAGGTCATCAACCACATCCAGGAACTGGTTATACCGCTACGGGAGCTAAGAGTAAGAAAGTTCTTATTGAGGATTTAGCGAGAGCTTGTGGTGTTGAATTTGTTAAAATAGTAGATCCATACAACTTGAAGGAAACACAGAAAGTTCTTAGAGAGGCAATAGAATTTAATGGTCCTGCAGTAGTAATTCTAAGAAGAACTTGTGCACTACTATATTCAAGAATGGCTAGAGCTAAGGGTATTAAGTTGAAGAAATATGCTGTTGTCCAAGATAAGTGTAGGGGTTGTTTACTATGTATTAGGGACTTTGGTTGTCCAGCTATGATATATGATAGCTCAACTAAGAAAGTACATATAGATCCATTCCTATGTACTGGATGTGGGGTATGTGTAGATATATGTCCATTCAATGCAATTGAGGAGGTGGGCCAGTAATGAGTAAACCAGTTGAGAAGTCATTTAATGTAGTACTAGCAGGAGTTGGAGGTCAAGGGGTTATTTTAGCAGCGACAATATTGGCTAATGCAGCAGTAAGAGCTGGACTATCAGCTAGAGTTGGGCAAACATTTACAGCTGCTCAGAGGATAGGGTCTGTAAGTGCTCATGTTCGTTTGGGAAGAGTAATTCACTCACCTCTTATCGGAGTTGGAGATGCTGATGTAATACTAGGGCTAGAGTTTCTAGAAGGTTTAAGATATCTTAATTATCTTAAGAGAGGAGGGTTACTCATAGTCAATACACATATCTTTCCACCTAGACAGATAATGCTTGGTCAAAGTAAATATCCAGATCCGAAGGAAGTTGAAGATATAGTTGTGAAGAGATTCTCTGCTAAGGTAATTAAGGTGAATGCTACTGAAGTAGCTAAATCAATAGGCTCTTCCCTATTAACAAATACAGTAATGCTTGGAGTATTATCAAGAGTAAGTGGTTTTCCCATAGATCATAGATATCTAGTTGAAAGTATAAGGGAGCGCTCACCTTCAAAGTATGTAGAGCTAAATATAAAGGCCTTCAATACAGGTAGAAAGCTCATTCCTCAACTCTAATATAGAGTGGGTGTGAAGTGCTTTGAGAAAAGTTTTATTAGTTAATTACGGGAAGTGCACCGGTTGTAGATTATGTATGCTTGTATGCTCTTTCAAACATGAGGGAAAATTTAACTTTACATACTCGAGGGTAAGAATACTCAGTGATGAAATAAACAATGTACATATACCCCTAGTATGTGAGCATTGCGGGGAACATCCATGTCTAGATGCATGTCCTGTAGAAGCACTCTACCTGGATAATAAACTGGGTATTGTTAAAGTTGATAGGGATAAATGTATTGGTTGTGGAAATTGTGTCAAAGCATGCCCCTACAACGGAATATTCATAGATAAGAATGGTAAAGCAGTTAAATGCGATTTATGTGATGGAGATCCCGAATGTGTTAAGGTATGTATTTTTCCCCAAGCCATGAAGTATGTTGATATTACGTATGAAAATCTCATATCTAAGCATGAGAGTATGATTAGTAAAATTAAGCTCCTCAAGGGTGTAAGATATGAGTGAAAATATATTTAAGCAAAGAGCTCTCTTCATAAACTTATCAACAAAGGAAATCAAAGTCATTGAAGTACCAAAAGATACCGTAGTAAAATACATTGGTGGGAGAGGAGTTAATGCATATTTCCTCTGGAAGTTGGTTAATAATAGAATTCACCCATTAAGTGAAGATAATGTATTAATATTTGGTACAGGTCCATTTACTGGAACATTCATACCCACTGCTGGTCAATTAACAGTTACAAGTAAAAGCCCTCTAACTCAGCGGTACTTCAAATGCAATGCTGGAGGGCATTGGGCAATAGAACTTAGATTTGCAGGGTATGAATATGTAATTATTAAAGGAAAAGCTGATAGACCTGTCTACATATATATTGAAGACAAAAATGTAGAGATAAAGGACGCAAGTCATCTATGGGGTAAAGATGTAAGAGAAACAAATAAGATCATTAAAGAAGAACTCGGAGATAATGAAATTCAAGTAGCATGTATAGGGCCTGCGGGCGAGAATATAGTTAAGTTTGCTTCCATAATGGTATCTGTATATCATGTAGCTGCTAGGGGAGGTCTTGGAGCTGTTATGGGTTCTAAGAAGTTAAAAGCAATAGCTGTTAAAGGAAGTGAAAGAGATGTTGAAGTAGCTCATCCAGAGTTGCTTAAGAAATTAGTCCATGAAGTCATTTCAAATCTTCCTAATAATGTTAAAGGAAAGGTATATTATTTATACGGTACTTCTGGAAGTGTTGCCCCTGTAAATAAATTATATGCATTTCCAAGTTACAATTTCAAAAAACCATATTTTGAGAAAGCAGAAGAACTTGATGGAGTAACATTAGTAGAAAGGGGATATATTAAAGGTAGAGCCGGATGTACTGCGTGTCCGTTCCATTGCCATAAGTTCTATAAGGTTGAAAAAGGTAAGTATGCCTGCTACTGCGGAGGTCCAGAGTACGAGACACTAGGAGCTCTAGGAGCTGGATGCGGTATTGGAAATCCGGAAGCTGTTTTAAAGATGCATGAAATATGCAATATATACGGCTTAGATGGATTAAGTGCAGGAGCAGTAATTCAATGGACTATGGAGTGTATTGAGAGAGGTGTTTTAACTAAAGAGGATATAGATGGCCTTGACTTAATATGGGGCAATGCTGATGCTGCTATAGAACTTTTAATGAAAATTATTTATCGTGAGGGATTCGGTAACATACTTGCTGAAGGGCTGAAGTATGCTGCTGAAAAAGTTGGAAAGGAGTCTTGGAAGTGGGCTATTCAAGCAAGAGGCTTAGAACAATCTAGAGTAGATACCAGAAGTGCAAAAGCATATGCTCTAGCATTTGCTGTTAATCCTAGAGGACCAGATCATCTCCATGCACAACCAATAGCAGAATTTGGAGCTTGGCCTGAATCTAGAAGACTCATAAAAGAGTTACTAGGTGATGAAAAGTACGCAAATCCATATATAATAGATAAGAAACCCGAGTTAGTAAGATGGCACGAAGATATATTTGCAGTTACCGAAGCTCTGGGACTATGTTCATTCTCAACAACTACGACTTATATATTAAAACCACAAAACCTAGCTGAAATGTTCTATGCATTAACTAATGTGAAGATTTCACCTGAAGAATTACTTTTAGTTGGTAGGAGAATAGTTACACTGGAGAGATGCTATAATGTTAGAGAAGGTCTTAGGAGAAAGGATGATACATTACCATGGAGATTAATGCATGAACCGGTACCTGAGGGACCTCCTAAAGGTCTTAGAAATTCACCTGAAGAGCTAGATAAGATGCTTGACAGATACTATGAACTTCATGGATGGGATAAGAGGACGGGTATACCTTTAAAAAGTACATTAATAATGCTTGGAATGAGTGATGTAGCTAATGAATTAAAGAAACTGAAAATACTACCTCTAGAATAACTAAGCTCCATTATCATTAAATTTTAAAATCTAGAGATAATATAATAAATACAGTATAGTGAGATGAGAATTGTATGGAATTAATTAAAGTTAAAGTGCGTTTTGC
>Ga0180301_10002032_pt1 | contig 15911 bp, 15 predicted proteins | sample GuaBasSediGuay16_FD_121797 | JGI IMG/M metagenome (GOLD analysis project Ga0180301, IMG submission 121797) | Subseafloor sediment microbial communities from Guaymas Basin, Gulf of California, Mexico - Guay16, Core 4569-2, 12-15 cm | ecosystem: Environmental > Aquatic > Marine > Hydrothermal...
CCTCAGGACTCAGGTCCCCAGGATTCGGCAGCTTAAAGGCATTTTTCCATATTCCCATAAATAAGATTAAAATAAAAATCCGCTTCAAAAAGCAAGAGAACCCTTCTTGCTTTTTGGGTTTTACATCTGCGACTATATTAGCTGCATTGGCAAGAATGCCTCCGCCCCCTATCCGGTGTCCGGGATAAGACGGGCGGGCAGATACTACTTTTTTCTGAAGTAGCTACTTGATTTCTATTTTTGCTTTTTGGCGAAGTTCAATAATATATTTCTGAAGACTGCTGCTTACCGCCTGGTCAATAAGGTACTGTTTTATTTTATTTTTAACATCTTTGAATTTAATTTCTTTGGGTTCCTTTATGTCTTCCACTTTCAGTATAGTGTATCCGCCGGTCACTTTTATTGGCCCGGTGAATTCCCCTTTTTTCAACTTAAAAACAATATCTTCTATATCCTTAACCAGTATTCCCTTTTTAATATATCCGAGGTCTCCCATGTTTTTTTTAAGGTTTTCGTCGCTTGATTTGAGCTGGGACAACTTGGCGAAATCCGCTCCCGCTTTAAGCGCTATATGCGCGTCCTCCGCTTCCTTTTTTGTTTTGACAAAAATCTGCCTGAGTTTCACCGATTTTGATTCCTGAAGAGCGCTTTTGTTTTTGTCAAAAAAGTCCTTCAGCTGCTTTTTGGTGAATTTTATGTTTTTGCCTTTTATCACCGTTTTGCGCAGCAAAAGATCTTTTCTGATTTTCTCCTCGAGGTCTTTCCGGTTCATTTTTGTCTTGTTCCTGAAATCCTCGTAACTTGCGTATTGAGATATTATCTGATTTGCTTTTTCTTCCACTTCCTTTTTGCTAATTGTTATTCCGAGCTTTTTGGCTTCGTTAAGGATAACCGTTTCATTTATTATTTCATTTAATGTGGCTGCGTAATATCTTTTTTCCATCCTTTTAATCACTTCGTTTTGATTTATTTTTACCCCGTTGACCATTGCCACTACTTTTCCTTCTTTAGCGTAAGATAGTCCTGAAAGCAAAAACAGAGAGGTGCTCAACATAAGTGTTTTTTTCACCATTTCATTTCTCCTTATTTTGCGTTTAATCGTACTTTTAAAGTCTTTACTTGCCCCCAAAATTATAGCATTTGTCTTGAGTAAAATGCTATAATAACCCTATAGGTCATATAGGGGAGCCTTTTGGCTGAGAGTCCTGTCTCGTAAAGATAGGAGACCCTTTGAACCTGAACCGGGTAATACCGGCGGAGGAAAGGAATGACGCAATTAGAAAAAGCCCGCCACAATATTTTATCTACCGAAATAAAAAAAGCCGCAAAGAAAGAAAATATTTCTCCCCGACTTCTTCTGAAAGAAGTAGCATCTGGTCGCGCCGTGCTGCCGGCCAACGTAAATCATAAAAAACTTGTTCCCATAGGCATCGGAAGAAATCTTCGGGTCAAAGTGAATATAAATCTTGGAAACTCCCCGCAGGCTTCTTGCCGCGATGAAGAGGTAATAAAAGCAAAAAGGGCGATAAGCCTGGGTGCAGATACAATAATGGATTTATCCACCGGCCCTGCCGCGGATGTTATAAGAAGGAAAGTAATAAATGTATCTACTGTACCAGTCGGAACTGTGCCCATATACGAAGCTCTAAAAAAAGCCGGAAGCATTTCGCGGCTCTCTCCCGCATTGCTCATAGAAACCATTCACAAACAGGCTGAGGATGGGGTGGACTTTATGACATTGCATGCCGGCGTTCTGCGAAAACATATCAAATATGCCGGCAAAAGGGTATGCGGAATTGTTTCAAGAGGCGGTTCCATAATAGCGGGATGGATGTCTGCAAAGAACCGGGAAAATCCTCTCTACGAGCATTTTGAGAAAATACTGAAAATACTCAGGAAGTATGATGTAACAGCAAGCCTTGGCGACGGGCTCAGGCCGGGCGCTCTTGCCGACGCCTCGGACAGGGCACAATTCGCGGAACTTGGCGTTCTGGGTGAATTAGTGAAGGTGTGTCGCAAAAACGGAGTTCAGGTCATGGTTGAGGGACCGGGGCATGTTCCTATAAATCAGATTGAAATGAATGTAAAAAAAGCGCTTAAGGTTTGCCATGACGCTCCCTTCTACGTTTTGGGCCCTCTTGTGACCGACATTGCTTTGGGATATGACCATATAAACGCCGCGATAGGAGCCGCCATCGCGGCCAGAAGCGGAGCCGCTTTTTTGTGCGGAGTAACTCCGAGTGAGCATCTTTCTATCCCCAATCTTGAGGACATTCAGGAAGGGCTTGTGGCTTTCAAAATAGCTGCCCATGCATGGGACACGGCAAGAAATATGAGTGACAGGGATTTGGCCATGTCAATAGCGAGAAGAACCTTTGACTGGAAAAAGCAGGTTGAGTTGTCTATTTTTCCGGAAATGGCCGGGAGAAAAATTAGCGAAAAAGACAATAAATCAAGCGATGATTTTTGTTCGATGTGCGGGAAAGAATTTTGCGCCATGCGCAATTTCAAATCAGTTATGAACGCAGACATGGCAGAAATTACGAACAAGAATAATTCGCGACAGAATTGAATGGGTGAATTTTAAGGAGAAGGAGGAGATAATGGGAAAAGTAAAAGACAGGGTATCTGAAAATGTTTGTTTTAACCTGAATAAATTGAGGGAGAAAAGACCCCTGGTTCACAATATAACCAACTATGTCGTAATGAATTTTACGGCGAATTGTCTTCTTTCTCTCGGGGCCTCTCCTGTTATGGCGCACGCAATTGAAGAGGTCGAAGACATGGTAGGCGTGGCGGATTCACTTGTTGTCAATATCGGAACTTTGAGCAAGAGCTGGACAGAGAGCATGGTTAAAGCCGCAAGGAAGGCCAGAAGTTTAGGTAAGCCCTTTATTCTTGACCCGGTGGGTTCTGGTGCCACTAAATACAGAACAGAAATTTCAAGAAAGATAATGTCAATTTCCCCTTCCGTTATAAGGGGAAATGCCTCTGAGGTAATGTCATTGTGCGAAGATACTGCCTCCACCCGCGGAGTTGATTCTTCTGAAAAAACCGAGAATGCTTCTGGCTGTGCCAAACATTTGGCGGAAAAAACGGTTAGCACTATTGTCATAAGCGGCGAAAAGGATTATGTTTTTTCCAGAGAACAATCTTTGATTGTCTGTAATGGTTGCGCGCTTATGAGCAGGGTAACAGGAATGGGATGTTGCGCCACGGCAATTATCGGCGCTTTTCTCGGCGTGTGTCCGCCGTTCGAAGCTGCGGTTTCCGGAATGACTGTTATGGGCTTAGCCGGCGAGATGGCTCTGGAAAAATCTTCCTTTCCGGGTTCATTTGCCGCCTATTTTACTGACGCGCTAAGCAGGATAAATACGGATGAAATCCTCAAGAGGGCGCGGTATGAAACATAGATTCGGTCTTTATGTAATATTCGGGGCAAGACGGCTGGACGGCAAGACGGCTGGACGGCAGGAAAGGATAAAGGATAAAGGATAAAGGATAAAGGATAAAGGATAAAGGATAAGGGATAAGGGATAAAGGATAAAGGATAAAGGATAAAGGATGAAAAGTGAAGAGTGAAGAGTGAAGAGTTTATAGCGTTGAGCGTTTATTGCGTTTATAGCGTTTATAATGTTCATTGAACGAGGTCGTAGTGCGAGGCCCGGAGTCTCGCGCAGAGGACGCAAAAGAATTTTACCCCGTAGGTTGGGTTCAATGTGGTTTTGGCGGAGAAACCTGCGGGGTAAAATTCATGCGGAGAGCACAGGGTAAAAAGTGAAACGCAGAGACCGCAAAAAGCGTTGAAGTCGCAAAGGACGCAGAGAACAGCCTGAAGTAATGTAGCCGCAGAGCGGAGCTCTGCTTATAAAATAGTCGCAGAACATCCGCCAAACGAACGGTAGCCTGTCCACCGATGCTGTGTGGCGGAGACAGGGCTCTGCCAAAATAGCGGTTGGACGGTTAGATGGCAAGACAGCGTATGAAACATAGATTCGGTCTTTATGTAATATTCGGGGACCAGTTTGTAAAACCTGAAAGGTATGAAGAATTCGCCGGCGAAATTTCCGATTTTGCCGACATGGTGCAATTAAGGGAGAAAAACATTTCGGCTAAGGAGTATGCAAGGCGGGCAACAGGCATTAAAAGAATTTTAGAGAGAAAAAAAGTGCCTTTGATAATAAACGACAGGGTTGATGTCGCATTGGAATGCGGGGCCGACGGGGTTCATTTAGGACAGAATGACATAAGTGTTTCTGCAGCAAGAAAAATCCTGGGGAAAAGGAGTATAATTGGGCTTTCTGTTGAAACGCGAAATCAGGCAAAGCAGGCAGCTCAGCTGCCTCTTGATTATATATCAGCAAGCCCGGTCTTTCACACCAGTTCAAAAGCGGATGCGGCAAACCCCCTTGGTCTAAATGGCCTTAGAAAAATCAAGATGGTAGCCAGTTCCGTGCCTGTTATAGGCATAGGCGGAATCAATGAAGAAAATGCTCTTGAGGTGATAAAGGCGGGCGCTTCGGGGGTTGCGGTTATAAGTGCCATATGCGGCGCGCTGAGCTGGCGCTTTGCCGCCAGGAAAATAAAGGAAACAATCTGCAAAGTTACAAGATAATTCGCAGATTACGCTAAAACTACTAATCGCAGATTACGCAAAACTGAACGCAAAAGCGCAAAAGCGCGGAAGTGTATAAGCGCAAAAGCGCGAAAGAATATAAGCGCAGAAGTTACAAAAGAAACCTCTGTCTTTTCTTAAATTTTTAATATTCATAAATAATCTCCGCAATTGCCTTTTATCTAAAGTTGAGCATTATACATAGTATTTAAAAAATCAATCTCCAAGAACGTTCGCAAGAGCAAAAGCTGAAAATAATTAGAAATGAGTCATTTAAAATTAACGAGAAATCGAAAGAAAAGTTAGGGAAAATACTTAAAAATTAACTGCTCATTTTTATTTTGCATATAACCCCTAATTTTTTGGAAAACTCATGCAAGTATTTGGTTTCAGATAATGAACCCAAGGATATATTTATAAATTGAGCAAATTCTTTTTTAGTTTTTCTCCCATAATCTTCAACAATATTTGTAGGCACTGATAAAGCAGATCTCCTTATTTGTGAAGTCAAGCCCAAAATTTCATGCTTGGGAAATCTCTCAGTAATTTTATAAATCCTAAAAGCTAAATCATCCGCTTTCTGAAATATAATAAGATTTTTATACTCTCCCATATTTGTCCCCTCCGCGCCTTCGCGCTTTCGCACTTCCGCACTTCCGCACTTCCGCACTTTCGCACTTCTTTCGCGTCCTTTGCGTCTTTCAAACGGCCATTGTATTTTTGGAACAAGCAAGAAAACTTTACCAATGAGACCAAAGATTTTGGAAGGCTTTTTTGGTGAAAATAAGCAAAATTCGGGGTTACTGCGGAAGTTGGGATAGAAAACGAACGCTGAAAAATGCGTTTGTCGCAATCCCCTAGTAACCGGGTCATTCATTCCTCCAGTTCCACACGATGGGTGGACATTCCCTCAAAAATAGTTCAAGAGGGGAAAATTTTTTCCATAGCCTGTCGCCATGGATAAACAGTAATGTTCCCAAGCCGGTAAGGTTTGGGACAAAGGCAGATGCAATAAAGTATTGCTTTTTTATTTTCCGATTTAAATGATTTCAGGGCATGCATGTCTCGTTCTGTTGGCGAATTGCTTGATTTGATTTCAATTGCAATAGGCGGTTCAGAATAATTTTTAGACAGAATGATGTCAACTTCTAATCCCGTGTTTGTTCTCCAATAGTAAAAGTGATAACCAGATTCTGTATAATCGTTAAGCCGGATTAATTCTTGAACCACAAACGTTTCAAAAAGCTTTCCAAAACGGTAAGAACCTTCTTTTAGTTCAGACTTTAACTCTCCGTTAATCGCGTTGAGCACACCACAGTCAAAAAAATAAAACTTTGGGCTTTGACATAATTGTTTACGGATAGAATGAGTCCATCCTTCAATCCTGAATGCAAGAAGTGTGTCTGTAAGAATAGAAAAAAAATCTATTGCTGTTTTGGTGCTGACCCCGCAGTCCCGGGCTATTTTTGTAAAATTAACGGGTTCTCCATTCATCTGCCCTGCCACATCAAGGAATCGGATAAATTTGTCTATCCTGCGCAGGATGGCTTCCTGCATAATTTCCTCTTTTAGATAGGTTTCCACATATGCCTTGAGTGTCCGTTCAGGAACTTCATCTTGCAGATAAATAGCAGGCAGTGTTCCAAACTGAAGTGCCCGCTTTAAATCTATTTTGCATTCTCTATCAGTAAGAGGATGAAGATTGAGCGTCCATGCTCGTCCTGCCAGAAGATTGGCGCCTCCGCGTTTCAATTTCCGCGCACTGGAGCCAGTCATTAGAAACTGTATTCTGGTTTTGTTTTGTTCAATCAGGGAGTGAATCTCGTCAAGGAGGGCAGGTATTTTCTGGATTTCATCAACAAACACCGTGAGAGCTCCTGATTCAAGTTTATGCTCAATTTCTTTTCGGAAAAGTCCTGGAAGCGTCAAGTAGCGGGTAAAAACCTCATAGTTAAACAGGTCCACCATGAAAGTGTTACATTTGCTTTTTACAAACTCAAGAGAAAGCATGGTTTTGCCGACACCCCTTGGTCCAAAAAGAAAGGAGGAACGGGTCTTTCCCAGCAACATATCAAGGTTAAGATATCTCTTTACCATACTCCATATTTATAATATATTTGTGAACCAAAGTCAATACCTCGCGTTCGCTCATTAGAAATGTCTCCTCCTGGGGCGGACAGACAGCCCATAAAAGATGTAGCCACGCGCCTAAATGGCACAAGCCTACAGGAACACAAGAGCATAAGTCGGAAGTCGGGGAGCGGAAATAGTGAGGAGTGAAGAGTAAGGAGAAAATGAATGAATAAACCGCGTAAAAAAATAAAAGTGGTTGGAAATCGGAAGTCGGAAGTCACAGGAGCACAGGAACACAGGAGCACAGGAACACAAGTTGTAAGTCAGGAGTCAAGAGTCGGGAGTCGGAAGTCACAGGGGACAAGTAGCGGGTTGCAAGAGAAAATAAACTCAATAAACTCAATAAACGCTCAACGCTATAAACGCAATAAACGCTCAACGCTATAAACTCTTCACTTTTCATCCCTTATCCCTTATCCTTTCCTGCCGTCTAGCCGTCCAGCCGTCCAGCCGTCTTACCGTGTGTAGATTGGTGTATATCAGCGCGAGTTTGCAACCCACGACAAATACGTAGATATGTAGATACGTTGATACGTTGATATGTTGATACGAGTATACGGGACGTTGCGTAAAAACTTAAATATTCCCGCGTACTGATGTAGCTGCGCGCCCTTGGCGCGCCTAAATGGCACAGGAGCACAAGAACACAAGTTACAAGTCGGAAGTGCGACCCTTCAGGGTCGCTTATTAGCGAGGCTAAAGCCTCTTCAATGTTTTTTGCGTCCTTTGCGACTTCAACGCTTTTTGCGGTCCCTGCGTGAATTTTACCCCGCAGGTTCCTCCGACAAAACCACACTAAACCCAACCTACGGGGTAAAATTATTTTGCGCGCTTTCGCACTTTCACACTTTCGCGCTTCTTTTGCGTCCTCTGCGCTCTGACTTCCGACTCCTAACTTATCCCCTATCCTTTATTTTTCATAACTTTCTTTGTTTATATACAGGGTCTGAGTGGGATAAGCAAATTCTATGTTTTCTTTGAGGAAAGAGTCCATTATGTCAAGAAGTATGGACTCATGAATGTTCATGTATAAATTATAATCGCCGCTGAGCACATAATAGACAAATTCAAAGTTTATGGAAAAATCCCCGTAATCGCTCATATTGGCTCTGTCAAACACCGCGTCGGATTTCGAGGAAATTATTTCTTTTACTATTGAAGGTACCTTTTTGAGCTTTTCCGGCGGCGTTTGGTAAATCACGCCCAGCTTGAAAACCACGCGCCTTTTCTCCATTTTCTTGTAATTCTTTATCTCCTGGGAAAGAAGTTTGGAATTGGAAAGTACTATCTGTTCTCCGCTCAAACTTCTTATTCTCGTGGATTTGAGCCCTATATATTCTATTGTCCCGAGACTTCCGTTTTCAAGTATTACAAAGTCCCCGAGTATAAAAGGTTTGTCAAGAAGAATAACGAAAAAATTGAACAGGTCTCCTAAAATGTTCTGGCTTGCAAGAGCTATCGCCACGCCGCCTATGCCGAGCCCGGTTATAACGGCGGTAATATTTATTCCCATATTATCCAGAACGAACGCCGCTGCGGCGCACCAAACGGCTATTTGCAAAATCAAACCGGAACTTGAGACAATCATTTTCTGAGAGGCTTCGTCCATTTTCTTTTTTTCAACTGCCGTTCTTATAAAATACAGGAGTGTGTAAATCACCAGAGTTGAGGCGCGATAGGTTAAAACAACAAGAATGACGTAATTGAACAGTTTGTCAAAAAGATATGAGCGGCTCAGATGTCGCGAGGCAAAATAAAACGAGAACAACTGATATTCCGGAGCCTTTATTTTTGAAATCATCTCCACAAGGAAATCGTCAAACTTTATTTTTGTTTTCCCGGCAAGTTTCTTAAGATGAGAGAATATGATACCTCTAAGGAAATAGAATCCCCCAAGAACGACAAAGAAAAGAATAATGGCTATAAAATAATCGCCCACTGTGTTGCCGTAATAAATTTTCGAGAGAATATTATTCATATCTATTCACTCTCCTTTTTTCGCTATCCCAACTTCCACTTTATAATTGCGTTCAATATTATCTGAGCCAGAGCAAGAGGAAACAACACTTTCCAGCAAAGATTTATTTTGTTAGTGAAACCTTCCGTAGTTTTTATCTGACCTACGCCGGGCGCAAGGACATTATCTTCAGACGCCAAAGGATAAGTTTCCTTAACAGGTTCTACAGCTTTCGCCATCGCTTTCGCAAGAAAGATATTTACAGCGGAAAGAATGAGAGATACCATGGCGGTTTTGAGCAGAAACAACACTAGCCCCACCAATCCACCTGTCCCCAAAGAACCTCCTAAAAATACGGCGTTTATAAGTGCAGCGGAGGCAAGCATTTCCATATTCAAAGAAATTTTAACCGTTCCCGAAAAACTTCCCGGTTGAATGAAGATTGCGGCGCTTTCCTCCTGTTCACCGGGAGAGTTGGTCGCGTAAATTTTTTCGAGTCTTATCTGCAAGGCTATTAGAGAAATCAAGAAAGCGGGTATTTCCAAAAAAATAAACATAGGATGTTCAGCCATGAATCGGGAAATTTCAACTGTATTCCAGGTTCCGGCTAAAACGGCCGGCGCCATTACGGCTAAGAGAAACAAAACTTCTGCCAGTAATAGTTCGGCCAATCTCTCAGGCAAATTTAAGCAGGAATGCCGCGACAAAAGACTTATGACAAAACCTGCTACGGCAGGCAAAGCCAGTAAATATATTGCCACGATTAAATCTCCCCTGAACGAAGAAAGCGCTGAATTTGAATGCACCGGAACCAGAAGAATCAACGTTACAGCACTTGCAATAGTAATGAAAGGAAGAAGGTAAGATGCGCCTAATCCTGGAACGATGTCCTTTTCCGAAAAGATTCTTGCAGAATCAATAAGGAACTGGCGTAAATTTGTCTCTGTGGTACGGTGCAGAAAAGCCAGGAATTTTTTGTTTATCCATTCAAGCACTGTGCCATAAATACTCAGAAACAGGAAACCGGGAAAAATAAAAAGGTAAAATAATGATATAAGTATCTCCATAGGTTTAATCCATTATTATCGCAAACAACGCCACCGTTAAACTCACCACATAAGCAACCAGCGGGACAATGCTACGCGCCGAAGAATAAAAAGCCCACGTGGCTACTATAAAAGACGCCGCATAAAACAGGGCAAAAAACGCCGCAAAAACGAAAAATTTGTTTTCCCTCATCCCGGCCCTCTTTTCCATCTCCGTTTCTTTGTCAAAATGTTGCGGCGCCTGCACGGGCGGAAACGCTATCTTGTAAATTACATGCGTAAAAGTCAGGACCAGGAAAAAAGATATCGGTGGAAACAGAATAATATCCATTTTAACCCTTTAACTTTGAAAGTTTCACAAGGTCCGGGCAGCCGGTTATTTTCCATGCCTTTAAAATTAACCCAAGCCCCGCCAAAACTGCAATGACCTCCATCAGTATCATGGTAATCGCTATAGCCTGACTCAGATTTACATTATTTGTGGCGGCTCCGCAAAGAATTATCGCCAGCACACATGCCTTTGACATAATCTGGAGCCCCAGCAATTGCTTGAACATATTCCTTGAAACAAGCATGCAGTAAAGTCCGATGAAAAAAATTATTGAGATTAAATACCAGTCCACAGAAAAAAGAGTTATCATTCCTTGCTCTCCTTATTCTTGCCGCCGGAAAAGTGAAGAATGGATTTCATTGCCATAGCTATGGCTGTAAGTATGGTTATCTGCGCTATCAGGTCCTGGCTCCTGCCCGCCCATATAATCTTTCCCAAATCCCGATTCAGTGAATTCATATAGGGATACTTTGAAAGCGCCTCAAAAAAAGGTATGAAAAATATCCACCCAAGCACCGCTATAAGAGATACAACAAGCGGAAGTATCCGGAATTTTATCCTGTTTTCCACAGGTTGAATGTTAAACCCCAGGCTGCCGCAATTGTCCTCATTTCCTTCATCCAGGTCCTGCCGCCCGCCGGCGTCAATAAGTTTAATCGTTCCAATAACAAGCACAGGCAGAAGAGCGGCGCATACAGATAATTCAAAAACTCCAGCCCACGGAGCTGAGAAAGTAAACATAATCAAAGAAACCGTTACGCTTCCAAGAGCCAGCATAATCGCGGAATAAAGCAAATTTTGGAGCATGACGGAAGCCATTATGAAAATCAGGAGAACCGCAAAAAGAATCAAGTGATATGTCATAACATATTCCTCGTTACCGCTTGCATCAAAAACGAGTATACATGGGGAAAGAATATTCCCGCCAGTATTATAATCATGCTCAGAAGCACCACCGGCAGGAGCATAAAGACAGGCATTTCCCTGGATTTTTCGCCATCTGCAGCTTTTTTACCGAAAAAAATCTTCTTTTGTATTATCGCGAAATGAGCGAAAGTCACCAGCATAAAAAAGAGAGAGAGAAAAGCGTATCCTTTCGCCCCTTCCTCCCAGAGAGCAAGCACTATCACCAGTTTGCTCCAGAAACCGGAAAGAGGGGGAAGCCCGGCAGCGGCAAGCAGCGCTATTATGCTTGTCCAGGTTGTCCATGGCATTGAATTTTCCAGGTTTGCGAGTTTATGCATGTTAGTAGTGCCTGCAGATTTTTCAATGCTGGCGCTGTTCAGAAATAACGTCCCTTTGAAAGTAGCCTGATTGAATAAGTGAAAAATCGCCCCCAATACTGCGAGCGGGGTTCCAAGACCGGAAGCGAGCACTATATATCCAGTCTGGCTTATGCTCGAAAAAGCAAGCATTCTTTTGAAATTTTTCTGCCTTATGGCGGCAATGGCTCCCCAAATTATGGTTATTGCCCCAAGTAGCATAAGAGCTTCAGAAATTCTGCCGGCAGTGCTTTCGAACAACTTGAAAATCATAACTATTTTTATGATAGCATAGGCTCCGGAAACCTTCGTCGCTATCCCCCCAAGGAAAGCAGAAACGGGGGAATACGCCCCCTGATAAGCGTCGATAAGCCAGGTATGAAAAGGGACTATTCCGGCTTTTATCAAAAAGCCGATACATAGAAAAGCAACAGCCACCATATTTGCGGTTGACATGGGCCCGGAATTTGCTATGCTCTGAAGATTCAGAAAATTAAATGTTCCCGCGGTAAAGAGAAGAATGGATATGCCGGTTAATATGAATACGGAGCCCGGCAGGGTCAGAAAAAAATACTTAACTGCTCCCTCTGCGCCTCTTTCATTGTCTTCATAACATATCATTGCCAGAGAAACTATTGCCAACGCTTCGGCATAAATATAAAGCGTGAAAAAATCCAGGGAAATCACTACTCCGCACATTGCCGCCACGCCCGTCAAAAGAAGGCTATAGAAATTATGCTTGTTTTTTGTTCTTGGAATAAAACCCGAAGAAAAAAGAGAAACGCAAAAAGCGATTAAATATATGGCCAGAACCATAATAAGAGAAAAGCCATTGTCGGCAATACTGGCAAATGAAAAACGCACATTTTGCGGATTGAAAATTAAGTATGAAATATTCAAAAGACCCGCAAAAAGCGAGACATTGCTTACAATATCGGCAAGTTTATCGTTTTTTTTCAGAAACTGTATTATAACGGCGGAAGACAGGGGAATCAAAAGATAAGCCAGGAGACTTGTCATCATTTAATGCCCCCAAAACTGAAAACATACGCCATATACACCAAAAACCCGATAATTGTTATGGTCATATACAAAACATAAGAACCCCTGTGAAATTTCTGAGACATTTTTGAGAGGGAATTTGAAACAAAGGAAGGTAAAGTGAAAGTTAAATAATCTGTAAGAGAATCTAATTTGGAAAAGAATTGTCCCAGGGGCCAGACGCTGCTTTTCATGATTTGTTCATACGGGTCAAAAACTTTATGCTCTGCCATTCTATATATTTTCGAAAGAACAGGCGCATAAAGCAAGTAGTCCGTTGCTTTGTAAGGCTTTCCGGTTATCCCATAACCTACTACGTGACTTATTATGGATACTATTATTCCCGCGACAGAGATGAGCAACAGATTACCCATTTGAAAGCCGGCTATGGTCCTGGCATGCTCCAACGCCAAATACCTGAGCACCGGTTCAAGAAAATGCTCCACAGGAATTTTCGCCCCGAAGCCAAAGAACAAGCACAAGATTGCAGCGATAAACATGGGAATAATCATGAACATTCCGGATTCTTTGCACCGCAACGAAGTTTCTGTTTCCTTTGCAAAATATACTGAATGCCCCAATTTTAAGAGAGCAATGAGCGTAATGATTGAACCGAGTTCAACCGCCGCGAAAAACATTGGATAGCCCGCTTCCAGTATACCGCGCTGCAGTATCTCCTTGGAAAAGAAACCATTGAAAGGGGGAACGCTTGAAATGGAAAGGGCGGCAATAATGAATACCAAAGTTGTAGCCGGCATCCTTTTCCACAAACCTCCAAGTTTTGCCATATTCGAGGTTTCGCTCTGGCTCTCCACCGAACCCGCAGTAAGAAACAACGCGAATAAGTATATGGCATTATTAAGCGCGTAGAAAAGACCGCCCGCTATTCCGGTCGCGTTCATCGTGCCTACGCCGAGAAGTGCGTAACCGCTCTGGCTTACCGCGATATACGCCAGGAGTTTTTTGTAGTTTTTCTGTGCCAATGCCATCATCGCGGCAAATAAAAGCACTACCACTCCAAGCGTCATTATGAGCGCCTGAACAACGCCGTTTAATACGTACAAATAAATGCTTACTCTTACCAACATGTATATTCCCAAAATCTTGTCCAGGGCCCCCGGAACATATGCTAAAAAAGTGCTATTGGCGCCATCGGCTCCCGCGTCAGTCATCCATGTATGGAAGGGCATCCCTTCAATTTTCGAGACAATGCCTATTAATAAAAGGAGATAAGCAGCAAATGCCCAGCCGCTTACAGCAAGTTTGCCGGCATGTATTTCTGTCATATTCATCGAACCCGCGATGAATCCCGTTATCGTTATTCCAATCAAAAAGCAGAGATTCGCAACGGCATTTATAATAAACGCCTTCATGGCGATAGCGCCAGAATTTCTTCCGCCTTTCGCAAAAACCAGGAAAGTGTAGAGAAAAATGACAAGTCCTTCCCAGAAAAAAAGCATGGTGAGCAAGTTATCGCTCAAAACCGCACCAGAAGAAAAAGAGCCGGTAAATAGAAGATTGAAAAAGAACCACTTCGCGGAATCGGTTCTTTTTTTCATGAAACCCGCGGCATAAAACGCCGCCAAAAAGGATACGCCGGTAGCAAAGAGGAGCGCCAATTTGCCCAGCACGTCGGCCTTGAGCGTAAAGTCAAAGCTATATCCTGCCCAGGGCAGTGAGTACGCGATGATATTGGAAGACAGGAATATAGTTAAGGCGGAGAGAAAGGATATGAAGGAGGCCATGATCGCCGCCACTTCTTTTAAGTATTTCGTCTTTTCCGACACCAGCAAGATAAAAATCGCCGTGAACAAAGGAAGAAATATCGGTATCAGAAGTATATTCATCTAATAAAAACTCCCAAATTGGAACTTATGGCCTGGATATAGGTCGCGGGATAGTAAACAAAGAGTCCAAGCAGCATGCAGGTCAAGGCCAAAACCGCTCCGCTTAAAACCATTCCGGAATAACCTTCTTTGGGCATGTTTTCCTGTTTTTCCCCTAAAAAGACCAGATAAAACAATCGCACAAGGTAAAGCAGCGTAAGAATTGCCGCTAAGAGAAAAATTCCCAGTATCCAGGGATTCCCATACTCCGTCGCTCCGGTAAAAATCATAAATTTCCCGAAAAAGCCTCCCAGGGGAGGAATCGCCATAACAGACAAACTGCAAAGTCCAAACGATACCGCACTTATGGGCATGGTTCTCACAAGACCGCCCATCCGGGTTATGTCAGCCGTTTGAGTTTTCTCCTCCAGCGTCCCCGCAATTAAAAACATGCCTGCTTTCGCTATGCTGTGCATAAGCGTATAAAGCATGGCGCCAATGAAGGCAATTGAATTTCCGGATGCCAGACCGAGGAAAATAAAAGAAACCTGACTGATTGCAGAGTAAGCGAGTATTTTCTTTATATTGGTTTCAATCAAAGCAGCTCCCGCCGATATCACGGCACTTGCCGCTGTCACAAATACAACGGTCTCGGAAAAGAAAGAAGACGGAATTATTGAAACCCCGAAAATTCTTGCATAAACATAAACGCCGGCCTTGGCCCCAATAGCCGCGCAAAGCAGAGCGCAGGAGGAAGACGGGGCGGCTGCCGCCGCATCCAGAAACCAACAGGAAAAAGGGAAAATAGCGGATTTGGCGAAAATACCTACCAAGATAAAAAACGCACTTATTGTCGATATTGTTTCTCCTCTTAAAATTCTGAGGTCCAAAGTGCCCTTGTCAAAATAAATCATAATCAAGCCCATAAGCATAAAAACGGCCCCAAAGACGTTCAGCATTATGGTTTTATTGGCTGCTGAAAGGTCTCTCGCATTTCTGAAAAATCCGGTTAATTTCCAGGCACATAGGACAAGCAGTTCCCAGAAAATGTATATCCACAGAAGATTCATCGAAAAGATTAATCCCATTGCGGATGCAAGTAATAAGAGAGATATGGAATAGTATTCGCTTTGATATTTATAGCGCGACACATAACCCCCGGAATAATAAAACACAATTATGGTGACAAAAGCAAAAATTTCCGCTATAAACACGCTCAATATATCGGCGCTTAGGACCAGGTTCAGGTCAAGGGGGAAGGGCCAGGTGTAAGTTATGACATTTCCTCTGAGAACAGAGGGGATAAGCGCGGCAATAGAGACAAATGTTAAGAAGGTCAAAAAGAGAGCACAAATATTTTGGAGCTGCCTGCGGTTCTTCAGGAAGGGAACTAAACACGCCCCTACTATGGGGATAAAAACTGCCCCTTTAAGAATCGCAAGATTCATAATGTGAATAAATTATAACATAAAAGATATAAATGTCAAAAGGCGCAGGAGCGAAAGAAAAGTGGATAAGTTAAGATTGCTAATTTCCATTTTCTGGGCACCAATGAGTTTATCATTGCACCAGAATCTAACTTCAGCGAAGGATAAGGGATGAAGGATAAGTTAGGAGTCGGGAGTCGGGAGTCAAGAGTCGGGAGTCGGGAGTCAGGAGTCGGGAATCGAGAGTCGGGAGTCAGGAGTCAGAGCGCAGAG
>Ga0180301_10002033_pt1 | contig 15902 bp, 15 predicted proteins | sample GuaBasSediGuay16_FD_121797 | JGI IMG/M metagenome (GOLD analysis project Ga0180301, IMG submission 121797) | Subseafloor sediment microbial communities from Guaymas Basin, Gulf of California, Mexico - Guay16, Core 4569-2, 12-15 cm | ecosystem: Environmental > Aquatic > Marine > Hydrothermal...
ATAATATACTAATTCTAATAAAATATTGGTATTTTTAATTATTTTTCTGAGATGAATATTCAAAAAATATATTTTTATGAATAATATTTTAATATATTCTTTAGCAGAAAAGTATTTATTCTTAACGTTGCGTAGGGAAACAAGGGGTGTTATGTTTTGATATTTGAAGAGTATGAAAATTCTATAGGAGATTCCACTTCGACACAATGTCCGCAATGCGGAAGCGATAAACTAATATACGATCCGGTTAGAGGCGAGCTAATATGTGCGGTATGCGGATATGTTATAAGTGAAAGAGAAATAGATCAGGGTCCAGAGTGGAGGGCCTTCAACGCGGAGGAGCGGGAAAGAAGAAGCCGTGTAGGAGCTCCCATTAACCCGTTAATCCCTGAAATAATTTCGACAGATATTGATTGGAAGAGTAAGGATGCTTCAGGCAAGGAGTTGACGTTAAACCGAAAATATGAAATGCTTAGACTAAGAAGGTGGCATATAAGGGCTCGGATACAATCTTCTCTTGAAAGAAACCTTGCTCAAGCTTCAATGGAATTAGAGAGACTGGGTTCTCAGCTGGGATTACCAAAGAAAGTTTTGGATAGGGCACTTGAAATCTATAGAAAAGCCCTTGAGGCGGGGTTGGTGAGAGGCAGATCCATAGAATCTATAGCAGCTGCTGCTATCTATGCGGCTTGTCGAGAAATGCGTGTGCCTAGATCGCTTGACGAGATATCAAGGTATACTAGATCCGGTAGAAAGGATGTGGCAAGATGTTACCGACTTTTAATCCGTAAATCGGCTGTAAGGGTTCCTCTCTCCGATCCAATAGACTTCGTCCCACGTATCGGTGACGCACTTAGACTTTCAGCCTCTACAGTACGTAAAGCAGTGCAAATACTTACCGATGCAAGAAAACTCGGTATAACGGCAGGTAAGGATCCTGCAGGTCTTGCTGCCGCATCAATATACATAGCTTCTCTCCTCTCTGGTGAGGTAAGAACCCAAAAAGAGGTTGCTCAGGCGGCGCAGGTTACAGAGGTTACAGTTAGAAACCGGTATAAGGAGCTTGCAAGAAAGCTTAAGATAAAACTTCCATTACGTTAACCTAAACTTTTTGAAAACTTATACGTGGAACAGGTGGAAGCATCCTCTTATGCTTGCTCCTCTTGACGAGTTCCAGCACCCTTTCGAACTTTGTTTTAGCTATCCCCGTCGACTTTGAAGCCTCATCGATGTTCATTTTAAGATCTATGGTAGTATAAAGTATTAAGTCTATTTCATTGTATGATAACCCTAATTCTTTTTCCGCTTTATGGCCCGGCCAGAGACGTGGACTACTAGGCTTATATGCGATTCGATCAGGCAACCCTAGGCTCTTTGCAAGTTGTCTGACTTGGGTTTTATATAGATCTCCTATAGGTAAAAGGTCTACGCCGCCGTCACCATATTTTGTAAAGTATCCTATTAGTAGTTCACTTTTATCCCCTGTACCGCATACCAAGTATCCCAGCTTATTTGCATGATAATACAGTATTGTCATTCGGATCCTCGCTTTCATGTTTCCTTCTGCACGGAGATTTTCCTTCTCGTATTCTGGAATGCTTTTCCTGTAGGCTTCAAGGATATCATTAATATACACTATGTGATGTTTTACACCATATTTTTTTACAAGGGATAAGGCATCCTCTATGTCTTCTAGGGGAGTGGAGGTACGGTCGGGCATTATAAGCGCCAGTATCTTGCCTGCACCAACGTGTTCTACGAGAAGCGCGAGAACCGTAGATGAGTCCACACCACCGCTTACACCTATGACATAGCCGTTTGCTTCGCTCTCTTCGAGCATTCCGGATAGAAAAGCACCTATTTCTCTGCTATAGAACTGTGGATCTATTTTTAGGTCCTCAAGTGTTATCTTCTTCATGGCTCTACATTAAAGATACCCTCTTCCCCCTTTTTAAGCTTAAGAAAAGTCTCCCTTATTGCCTCGGGAATAACTTTTGTATTTGCTATAATAGGCATAAAGTTTGTATCTCCATTCCATCTAGGTACCACATGGAAGTGCAGGTGATCTTCTAGGCCGGCGCCTGCTACTCTTCCCAAATTTAGTCCCACATTGAAACCATCAGGTTTAAGCACTTTTTTCAAAAGAAGAATGGATTTCTGAAGGATGACCCCCATGCTTTTGATTTCATCTAAACTAAGGTCCTCTAGATTAGCCACGTGTCTAACCGGTGCTATAAGAATATGTCCTGTATTATAAGGATAAATATTCATTATGATAACTGTTTTTTCATCGCGGTGTAAAACGAATTTTTCGTCGGGGTCTTCGGATTTAACCGCATCACATATAAAGCATCCTTCCGGCTTATTGAATGCTGCATACTCCACGTATTTCATGCGCCAGGGGGCCCACAAAATTTTCACAAGCCGTCACCAAAAGACACTTCTCCAACAATTATTTAAAATCTTCTAGGTCCTCCTCAATCTACACAGCAATTAATTTAATACTATAGTAGCATATAACCTTGGGGGAAGAAACATTAAACTGTGGTGTTTTGTATATTTTTGTGTCGTTATGTTTTAAGTTGAAATACTTGTAATGTGGTATCTGACTGTTTTCATGGGTATGCGGGTGATGGAAGCCCCATGCCGTCGGCCTCGACAGCCGCCCACAACCCCAACAAAAGGGTTATAGGCGAGACGGAACCCGTGAAACCACACCACAATGAAAAATATATAAAGTGATACGGATAGAGGAAACGGATATGATATGGATAGCCTGGATTTAGAGGTTAAAAAACTCGTGGAAAACATTTTCCCGCTTGCAGATGTTCCTTCAATAGAATGGATTAAAAGGGGGATCCCCTTAACGTTGGTAAGCCGCCGTGCGGATAAACTTTTTAAACTTCTTAATACAGTTCACCTGATAGCTAAGACATTTGAAGACAAGGGCTTTAAGCTTAATTGGAAAAAGATTTTTTCACTTTGTTTAACATACGGGGTTGGAGACGATACGTTAGATAAGATAAATGGAAAGAATTTTACGTTGGAAGAACGTATTGTTTTGCTAGCGAGTTGTCTAGTAGATTTTGTTCAGGGGCTACTTTACGTGGAAAGAGGGTTTTCATCGTGTGAGGAAAAAGCAGTTAAAAGTCTAAGAAAGAGCGTTACTATAGCTAGAGGCGAGGAAGATGAAGAGGCAATGTATATTTTCCTTCAGATAATCGATGCATTCAAAAACTCCTTTGAGAAAAGTAGAAAATGGATACTATAATCATGTCCGCTAGTAAATTAATATCAAAGAAGGCTATTAGATGTTTGGGGATAGCCGAAAGTTTTTCAAAAAAATTTGATAGATCCATCCTCGCTGGCGTTGTTATGCGTAGAGATTTTCTAGTGGATGGAATAGCATTAACTACCATTAAATTAGGGGGGCTTGATGCAACACAGGGAGTATTGGAGATCTACCGTGGTTTAAAAAGAAATGACATCAACTTCATTTTGATAAACGGTGCTGTAATCTCATTATATAATGTAATAGACCTACCATATGTGCACGAGGAGACAGGTAAACCCCTAATTTGTATAACTTATAATCCTTCGAAAGGATTGGAAGATCTTCTCATTAAGTTACCTGAAGGTACAAAAAGGGTTGAAATCTATAGGAAGAACGGTCCACGAAGGAAAGTTTACCTATCCACAGGCTATCCAGTTTATTTAAGGTGCTTTGGGCTATCTATAACCGACGCTGTAAAACTTTTAAATTCATATACAATTTATGGACGGATACCTGAACCTGTAAAAATAGCCAATATGATTGCAAGAGCCGTTTTAAGAGGGCTGTATACAGATGATGAGAAACACGTTTGAGGCTTTCAAATTTAGAGAAAAAGATACTTTTATGCACAAGCTTGACCCACGGGTAAAGTTGTTCTTGGTAAGTGACCTGCTTGCTCTTTCACTTTTATTCTTCGAGCCTCTACCGCTCATCCTTCTCGTATCCTTGAGCATAGTGCTAGTATATTTAGGGAAATCTTTGCGGGAATGGATGAGAAGCATGAAGGCCTTAACATTTCTGGCGATAATAATCTTTGGGTTAAATTTCATCTTTACACCGGAGAGTAATAGGCTTAACTATGCCGTGGTTATGACCCTGAGATTCCTGGCCGTTACATCGTTTTTCTCGATCTTTTTTCTTACAACGTCTCCTGATGAATTTGCAGATACATTAACCAGCCTAAAAATACCTTATGAATATGTACTCGTCTTGACGATGGCGCTTAGATTTGTACCTACCCTTGCAAGAGACTTAGAAATAATATATGATGCACATAGGAGCAGGGGATTGGAGGTTGACAAAGGGAATTTTATTCAGCGAATAAAGAATTTTAAGCCTATATTGATCACGTTGTTTATATATGAAATAAGAAGAAGCTTTATGATCGCTGAAGCCTTAGAAGCTAGAGCCTTTGACCCAAGTAGAGGAAGAACACTGTACTACCGACCAAAATTGGGGAAAAAAGATATAATTGTTCTCCTAACCACACTTGTTTTCTCGATACTTCTAGCATATGCTAGGGTTTATGGACTGCTACCCGCACTACTATATATGGAAATTCCATCTCCTCTCTAAATTTCCCAGTTAACTTCAGATCTCTCTTCGCTAAATGTAAACCTCCTGTAATTCCCTCTTATAGTGAATCAACTGCTCCCCTATTCTTAATATTTATGTCTCTGGCTTTTTACAAAAATGGCGCCAGAAAGCCCCTGCTTTGGTGGGGGGATGTATGGCGTCGATGGGGTTAAATAGAGGAGTGTCAGCGGTATCTTAGGGGGATGGGCACCCTCCGTAATGGAGGTATGCCCATCGGGCTGGCGGCACAGCCATTGCTTCTAAGGTGGAATGGGATGAAGTGGGAGCCTAAAAGGGCAATGAACACAAGACCGATGAAAACCTTAGAAGCAAGAATCCCCCACTTAAGTGGGGAGAGTGTCAAACACCTTTTCTAGGTTAGAAGGAACAGTCCCTTGGGTGGGGAAGGTTAACAAGAAGTATTGGAGGATGTTGGCTAGCGTATTTATACCTTTTGTACTATACAGAATATTTTGGATTAAAATGTCTCTTATAGGTAAGTACATTAGATTGGGAAGGATCTTTAGAAGAGGATCGGGAAGAACAGTCATAGTAGCTTTGGATCACGGAAGAAGACATGGACCTATACTAGGTATAGAAGATTTGAAGACTACGGTAGCAAAGGTAGTCGAGGCAGACATTGATGCTGTAATGGTAACGGTGGGCATGCTTAGACACGTATATGAAGAGGTTGCTGGAAGGGTTAGCGTAATAGCAAGAATAGATGGCACTGGAACCACAAGGGGGCCTGATTATACAGACGATAGGCTTATTTCAAGCGTCGACATGGCAGTAAAAGTGGGTGCAGACGCTGTATCAATAATGGTCTATATGGGATGTGAGCGCGAGGCAGACCAGCTAGAAAAAATGGGTTTCGTTGCAGATGCATGCGAAAACTATGGTATACCACTGCTCTCCGAAATCATACCTTCTAAACCATACTTAGAGGATCCCTTTTCCCCTGATGTGGTAGCCTATTGTTCGAGGATAGGTGCTGAATACGGATCAGATGTAATAAAGACATTCTATACTGGAGACCCTTCATCCTTTAAGCATGTAACCTCAAAGGTTCCTATACCGATAGTGGTTCTTGGTGGACCTAAAAAGAAGACTATAAAGGATTTTCTATCGATGGTCAAAGGGGCAATTGAAGGAGGAGGCAGAGGGGTTGCTGTAGGGAGAAACATTTTTCAATACAAGGATCCAACATTAATGGCTAAGGCTGTTTCAGAGATAGTACATAAAAACCGTAGTGTTGAAGATGTTATGGAAGAAGTGCTCGGACTAAAGGGATAATTAAAGGAATATACTAGGAGGGGGTCTAGCCAAAATTTTATTTTTAAATATACAATTTAAACATTTTTGTGAGGTATCATCTACCTTTATAGTCAGTTAAGGATGCTCAGCTATAGCTCTTTGCAATGTTCATAAAAAGACTAATACTAATATTTTTTAGGAAAAAACATTGATGTTAGATGTACTAGTATTTTCATTATTTTAACTAATTTTTTCATTTGAAAAATTTCTTTAGGGATGTAGAGAACCAAAGTTTTATAATTGAAGTTGAAGTGGATACTAGCTGGTGAAGGTAATGTATGAAATAGGGGTAGGTGTTGTAGGGCTCGGTAGAATAGGAAAGATTCATGCAGAAATATTCGCCTATAAGGTCGAAAACGCAAGACTGGTAGCCGTAATGGATATAGTAGAGAATCTAGCAAAAAATGTGGCTGAAAAGTTTAAAGCAAAATGGTATAATGATTACCAGAAGCTATTATCGGATCCTGAGATAGATGCAGTAGCTATAGTCACACCAACTTTCTTACATAAAGAAATGATAGTCCAGGCTGCTGAAGCTGGAAAACACATTTTTGTGGAAAAGCCGCTCACCGTGACGGTTGATGAGGCTCAAACAGCACTCCAGGCTGTGAGAAAAGCTGGAGTAAAGATGCAGGTCGGCTATATGAGACGTTTTGACTATGCCTACAAAAACGCCAAGAAAAAAATAGAGAAAGGGGAGATAGGCAAGCCTTTAGTTTTTGTAGGGATTGCAAGAGACCCTGGAGCTCCTCCAGGTTGGGCCGCTGAGCCAAGTAAAAGTGGAGGTATTTTCCTTGACATGTTGAGCCACGACTTTGACATGGCAAGATGGTTGATGTCGGCGGAAGTTAAAGAAGTATATGTTCAGGGAGGAGCTTATCTCTATGACGAAATTAAGAGAAAGGGGGATCTAGACGTTGTTACCATAAACTTTAGGTTTGATAACGGAGCTATTGGGTTAATTCACGGTAGTAGAAAATCGGTTTTCGGTTACGATTTAAGAACAGAGGTAATGGGTACTGAGGGGACATTGTATATAGGTACGCTACAGGACCACATGTTTGCACACGGTAGAGGTGATGGCTTAGTGTATGGCGGTGTACAATGGTTCTGGAAAAGGTTTTACGATGCATATGTTGAGGAGGATCAAAGCTTCATAAATGCTGTAAAGAAGGACGAGGAGCCGTTGGTCGCGGGAATTGATGGATTGAGGGCTGTAGAGATCGCAGAGGCCTGCTGGAAATCATATAGAGAGAAGAAACCCGTTGAAATACCACTAGGCTAAATCTAGTATCATACTAGTTTATATACTCCATAAGTATTTTTCGGTGATTAACGTATTTTAATCGCTAGAAGACCCTTGGCGACCCGTTTTAAAAGTAAGCTTTTAATATACCTTTAAAAGGCTTATAATTGGAAGCAAGGTTCACTTGCATGTCCGCTGGACAAGAAGATAATACAGATGACCTAATAGAAGTGAAAGTCGAACATAAATCAAACCTAGCTTTCTTCAATAAGGTTTCCACGTTAAAAATATCGCTTCTAAATCGTTCAAATAAACCTTTGAAATCAATTTACCTTACACCACCAATCCATCTGCGTGATAGAAGACAAGTTATGGGACTAGTTAAAGGGCTCCAAGTAATATGGGGTGGAGGTAATCCTAAGGGATGCCAAATAATGTTGCCAGGAGACAGAAATTTCCTAAAGCCAAATGAAAGAGGGGTTGCATACTTTCTATTATATTACCCTCGCCGAGCACTGGAGAAACTTACCTTACCTTTAGAAATATATGCTAATAACACTCATTTAAAAACTGTTAACGTGGATATCTCGTTGTACACCGATCTTCGTGGTTTAATCTATCGTCCCCGCTACCATCCGCACTTGAACGACAATATGGTGGATCTTGTCAAGAAGATAGTTGGAGAGAACAGCATACCCGATGCCGAGATCTATATATGGAGATCACTTCTCATGCCCAAAGTACAGGTATTTCTTGATGGTTCAGAAGTAGCAACAATTATAGGGGATGTGGGCAGCGGCTTCAGGCATCTGTCTAAAATAAGGCTTCACCGAGATATCTTCATAGGCTATGCACCAGACCCTTTAACCGAAAATGTACGATGGTATTGGGTAATACGTGTATGGTTCTTCTGGCTCGATAAAAGCATTTTCGACGAGGTTCCAGATGCGGAGAGAGTTGAACTCTGGATAAATCCAGATACCAACAAAGTTGATTGGCTGATAACGGACAGACATTGGCGAGAAGTAGCCTATAAAGGTCCAGTTAATAACGCCAAAATAAAAATAATAGGGGGCTCAAAGATCTATAAACCATTACGATCCTATCACCCTCCAGTAGTCATGAACATGCCTAAAGTATATGTTTCAGAAGATAGCAGGGATCCAAAAGCTTTTATAAAAACAATATACATCACCTGATTTTTTTAAAAAGTTTTCATCAATTCTTTAACATCCTAAATACATTTGCAGTTTTTGGTATGGAAGATGGTATCATAAAAGGTATACCGTGAATTTACTGTGATCACTGAACATTGTGAGGACAAGTTGACTTATATGGTACGTATACTTTTATTCACGTGGCTAAACTGGAAAATCCTTGGACGCTTAGAGGGATGATCAATGGATGGCTATGTTTTTTCATACCTCCATAACCTGGACGAATTTGAAAATTACGTGGATTTTCTTGTGTCAAGTATAAGGGATAAAGCGGATAAGATACTGGCAGATAGGTTTAGAAGGGCGTTGATGAAAAGCGATTTTAGGAGGAAAAGGGGAAGAGGGATAGCAGAAATATATGGCTACATAACTGCTTCGGGGGTTAGGGTTGTATCTGAAGCCGGTATACCTATCCACACATCGGTTGTGTCCAATCCATCGATAGGGATCCAGGGGAATAATGCCACCCTATACCTTAGGCTTGCATCCATTGGTTCAGAGTTTTCTAGAACATTTATAGCCTCTGCCCAAGTTAGCTTAGAAGCCCTTAAAGGGGAGATTAAAGCTGTAGCTAAGCCGATACTTTACGGGCTGTTACCATATGAATGTGTAGAAGACCCTAGGGTGGATCCAGTAACTTACCGCGATCTATACCATGTCCGTGCAATGTATATGCCACCATACTCATGTGTGTTAACTTTTAGGACAAGGCTTGAATACGGGAAACCTAAGGAAATCGAGGCCGTGCACTTTATGGACAGCAATGGAGATGTGTTTTTATTAAGGGATTATAGGGATACTTTTCCCCTTAATAAGGGTTTTATCACCGTTAGACCGTATTTAAGGGAATACCAGTTAGGTGGAATATTCATCGGTCCTAGAAGGGGGGCGGAGGTAAGCTTTAGCGAACTTAGAGCCGTGCCAGAGCTCTTGCCGAAAGGAGATGAAAGAAAAACCGGCGGTAATACTTCCCTCAAACTATCTTCCAATGAGTATCTGCTCTTTTATCATGCTGTCGATAAGCATGGAGTTTACTACACTTATGTGGCCCTCTTCGACGAAAATGCAGAGTTACTGGCATTGACAAGGGATCCGGTAATAGCCCCTGATCCAGGCGTATATAGTGGTAGGCGGCCTTCAACAGTGTTTGTCTGTGGAGCTATTAAACATGGTAACGTTATCTTTGTTACGGCAGGTAGAGACGACGAAATAGCGATAATCTATAGGATTGAAGAGGAAAAAATGTATGAAAAACTATTGTTCTTAAAAAATAATAGATGATCTTCAAAACATCCAACTATATTTCGAATTGATTATTTTCAAAAGTTTAGGGAAATAAAGGACTGGAATTTAAAAACCAGGTTTCCTTATATTAACCACTTCTTTGTTAACCAGGGTAGGCGGTATTTCTCCTTTTATAAATGCTATTAGATTCTCGGCTACCAGTTCACCCATTCTAGTTCTAGTTTTATGGGTTGCGCTACCCATGTGGGGGGCCATAACCACGTTCTTGAACTTCGTAAGAGGATTATCTGGTGGTAGCGGCTCTTGTTCAAAAACGTCTAGGCCTGCTCCAGCAATCCACTTTTTCTCAAGGGCTTTTATAAGTGCAGCCGTGTCTATTACCGCGCCTCTAGCCGTATTTATTAAGATGGCGTTCCTCTTCATCATTTTTAATTGTTTTTCACCTATCATATGGTAAGTTTCTTTAGTTAACGGAACATGTATGCTTAATATGTCGCTCTCCTTTAATAGTGTTTCAAAGTCAACATATTCTGCATTGAGTTCCTTTTCAAGTTCCTCGGGTAGCCGCCGTCTACTATAGTATATTACACGCATATTGAATCCCTTCGCCCTTCTTGCAACAGCTCTTCCTATACGTCCCATACCCAATATTCCTAGCGTTTTTCCGTGGATTTCGATGCCGAGCATCATCATTGGATGCCAGCCTGTTTTGGTCTTCCACCATTCACCCTTCTTAACGTATTCATCGGCTTCCACTATTCTCCTTGCAACCCCTAATATGAGAGCCCAGGTCAGGTCAGCTACAGCTTCTGTAAGAACTCCAGGAGTATTTGTTACATATATTCCCTTTTTGGTGGCGTATTCTACATCTATGTTATCGTATCCAACAGCATACTGGGCTATTATACGTAGCTTAGGTGCATTGTCTATGAGATTTTTATCAATTTTATCGGTTAGTAGTGATACTAGAGCATCTATATCCTTCACTTTTTCGATTAAAACCTCGTAGGGTGGCGGATAATACTCCTCCCATATGCCGACAATTTCATAGTATTCTTTTATCATATCAATCGCTTTCTGAGGTATCTGTCTCGTCAAGTAAACCTTAGGTTTTACCACGAATTTCACCGAAATAATTTTTCCTCAATCGTAGTATTAAATGTTTGCATTAGTACTCCTCTTCGTCAACACTTCATCCTAAAGCTTTTCTTCTTCAGCGTCCTGCTCAAACTTAATATGTATTTTATTTCCCAGATTAAAAGGAGGTCTGGAAAAATAGGAGAGGTACTGCTTGGTGTCGATCTGGGCACAACAAGCGTGAAAGTTGTAGCCTATACGCTAGATGGAAGAAAGGTTGCAGAAAGCGAAAAGGAATACAAGACATTTCATCCTAGACCGGACTGGGCTGAACAGGATCCATTAGAATGGATTAGAGCCCTATTCACTTCTATGAGGAAGACCCTCATAGAGGTGAGAAAAAAGGGTTTAAAAATTGAGGGATTGTGTACAACTGGTCAGCGTGAAGGGGTTGTTCCATTATCGGAAAGAGGCACAGTACTTTCGAAGTGTATTATATGGATGGATCAAAGAAGCACGTCAGAAAGCATATATATGACAAAAGTTCTCGGAGTAAGAGAAATATATAGGCTTACAGGTTTAAGACCATCCCCCAACTTTACGGCAGCGAAGTTGATATGGCTGAAAAAACATAGTCCCCTTGTCTACGGGAAAACAAGAGTCTTTTTACAACCTAAAGAATTTTTAAACTACTTTTTGACGGGCATAATATGCTCCGATCCTTCACTAGCGTCACGTACAATGCTCTTCGATATAAGGAAGCTTGAATGGTCGGAAGAGCTTGCAGAGGTCTTCGGCCTCTCTCTGGAAAAAATGCCTGAAGTAAGACCCTCAGATGACGTCATTGGATATGTTAAAGACGATGTTGCAAGGAAACTTGGACTCGAAAAACCGGTGCCTGTGATAAACGGGGGTGGTGATAGGCCTTGTGAAGCCCTTGGAGGTGGCGTTATCGTGAGGGGAGTGGCGGGCGAATCCACTGGAACAGCTACAAACGTTATGATGAGCGTTGAAGAACCCTTCTTAGATCCGAAAATGAGGTTTCTATGCTCGGGACATGTTCTGAAAAACAAATGGTTGCTGGAAGGAGGAACCTCTCCTACCGGGGCTATACTTAGATGGTTCAGGGACAATTTAGCCTTTCCCGAAGTCCAAGAAGCAAGAAAAAGAGGGTTGAATCCTTATGATATAATAGTAGAGGAAGCTGAGCGAGTAGCTCCAGGTTCAGAGGGACTTATAATGCTACCCTTTTTCATGGGTTCTAAAGCTATACGATGGAATCCCTATCTTAGAGGAGCATTCATAGGGCTAACTCTAGGACATACAAGGGCACATATAGCTAGGAGTATAATGGAGGGGGTGGCCTTCCTTTGTAAAGAGATATTTGAAGCATATGAGGATGCAGGTTTGTACATCAAGGAAGTTAGGCTTCTTGGGGGAGCTGCTAAAAGCATCCTCTGGGCTAAAATTAAATCAAGTGTATGGGAGAAACGCGTCCTCGTGCTTAAGGAACACGATGCAGCGGCTTTAGGGGCAGCAATGCTTGCAGGAGTAGGCTTAAACGTCTTTAAGGACTACGAAGAAGCTGTGAAAAGAATGGTTGCTGTAAATGTAGTCTTTAAGCCGATAACAGAGTGGGTTACAGTCTACAGAAAACTCTACAAGAAATATATTCAATATTGCAATGCCCTTGAAGCACTTTTAAACCGAAATAAATGGTTTAACCAATCTTTTTTACAAAGATGACATATTATATGACATCGGTAATTTTTTATAGAACAGGTAAAGGGATTACTTGGTCTTATCCATGGAAAGAAGGGATCTTGAAGAAGAGATTATTATAAGAAAATATATGAAGGAATTATTGGAAGCAGGCATGGAAACGGAGAAAAAACGTTGCCCAACAGAGATAATCGAGCTTAACAACGAAAACATAGATCACATACTATCGGTCTGTGAAATTGCAGTTGTAGATTTTTGGGCTCCATGGTGTGCTCCCTGCCGTTTCTATGCACCTACATTCGAACACGTGGCTTCACGTTTCGCAGGAAGAGTATTATTTGCTAAGGTGAATGTCGACGAAAACCCCGACCTTGCCTCAAGGTTTTTAGTTATGAGTATACCTACGACCATCATCTTCGTGAAGGGAAAAGCTTTTAGGAGGCTCGTCGGCGCTATACCAGAACAGCTTTTGGAAAAAGAAATAGTTAATGTACTTAGACAAGCATCCTAAAACTTTTCTCAATCTCTTGTACTATTGTAATCGTTTTTCCATTTACGTCTTATCTTGTAGGCTTCCTCTATTAGCTCTGCTACCTCGTTTAAATTAACATATTTTGAAGTGTTAATCACCATGTCATAAAGATCGGCGTCCATCCAATCCCTTTTAAGTCTCCTATAGACAAAATTTCTCCTTTCTTCGTCGCTTCTTTCTATCTCCTCTAGAGCTTCCGTGAAACTTATTTTTCTTCTGTTAGCGATCCTTCGGGCTCTAAAATCGCGGGGCGCCCATAAAAACACCTTAAGATCTACGTCCTCCCTCCCGAGAAGCATGAATGCCATGCGTCCTTCCACGACCACGCGTCTTTCGTTAACATGGTCGAGTAGAATACTTTCCATTAAGTCCTCCAAATCGACTTCACCAGATCTTGTGATACGTTCTAAATCAGAATATGATAGTCTTCCTTCAACTACTATTTGCTTGATTATGAGCTCGCTATTCACCACCTTTAAACCATGTTTTTTCGCGAAATTAAGGGCCGCTTCTGTGCATCCCGCACCCAGCATTCCCGCTATAATGATCAATGGTTCACCTTCCATATTTCATGGCCTCTCCTCTAAATGAATAGAACAAGATTATATAGCCTTTTATGTATGAAAACAATTTTAACCCTATAGCTCCATTTTAATGAATATGATGTTTTCTGACGCTCATTGCCACGTAAACCCTGTTAAGGGTATGGGGGCAGCAAAAATAGGGGAGCGTTTCAGGAAAAGTGGGGGCTGGTTTATAGGATTAGTTTACCTTCCTCCATGGCATTTTGGATTAGACGGCGGCTTATCGGCATATGAAAAGTGCTTCAATATTCTAGTTGAAAGCAAAAGAAGGATTAAAGAAAAGGGGTTGGAGTGTATTCTATTTCTAGGATTTCATCCAACCGAGGTTGACTGGTATGCTAGAAGAGGGATGAAGCTGGATGAAATAAAACGGCTTGGACAAAAGGTCATTGATCTTGTGGCACAGTACATAAACAATGGTCTGGCAGAAGGAATAGGTGAGGTAGGTCGACAACATTATCCAACTTCGCCCAGATATCTTAGTATAGCGGAAGAAGTGACCCTCTATGCCTTAGAAAGGGCAGCGGATCTTAATGTACCTGTACATCTTCACTTGGAACAGAAGGGTTTATTGACCCTAAATTGGGTGCTTAAAATAATAAATGAAACAGGTGTAAAGAAGGATAAAGTGATAATTCATCACATCGACCCCTCCCTCCTACACCATGTCATAGAAAAAGGGTTATGGTCTACTGTACTGGCTTCAAAGAGAACTTTACGTGATGCCGTGAAGAATCCACCATACTATCTGATTGAAAGCGACTTTCTGGATGATCCCAATAGACCTAGAGCAGTTATAGTACCTTGGTCTATTCCTAGGGCATGGGCACATGTTCTCTCAAAACAGTTGTGTACTGAGGAGTATGTCCAGAAAATAAACGTAGATAACGTTAAGAAAGTATATGAGATATAGTAAACATCTCTCTTGTATACATGAAACATCTTGGATTCTTTCTGTGATTTCATATTGGTTGCTGTAGCGGGTAGCATAAAGGATTCTCTCGAAAACTAAAACATTTTGCACATTTTTGGGGAGACGTTAAAAAAGAACAGTAATATTTTCTATTAAACCAAACTATATTTGCGTTAGAGTTTTAATACAAAGTGTCCGAGAAGAGGGTTGGAGGGAGATAATATATACCATCAATTGATCTCAGGATCAGAAAACACCCTATACTAGATTTCAAGTTAGGTAGAGCCCTAGATTTCATTTTCGAGGGAAAGAGGATTACAGGCTATGAAGGTGATACGATACTTACAGCCCTCTATGCAAATGGGGTCAAAGTGATTTCTTGGAGTATTAGAAGGAAAAGAGCTAGAGGACCTTTCTGTATGATAGGGAAATGTAGTAGTTGTTTCGTCAAGGTTGACGGTAAGCCCTATGTAAGGGCGTGTCGTGAACCGTTAAGAGAAGGTATACGTGTTGAGAGGCAACGTGGCCTGCCTGAAATTCCGGTTATCGGGGACTTAGCGACTTTAAAGGAGGAGAACTTATCTACAGATGTCCTTATCATAGGGGGAGGGCCTGCAGGATTATCTGCCGCCGTAAAATCTGCCGAAAAAGGTCTCAAGGTTATCCTAGTCGAAGACAGCTTTAAGCTGGGTGGACAGTTAGTTAAGCAGACGCACAAGTTTTTTGGATCCAAGGAGTTGTTCGGTGGACTTAGAGGATTTCAAATAGCGGAAAAACTTGCACGGGAGGTGGAAAGAAACCCGAACATAAGTGTTTTAACGGGAACATATGCTTACGGGGTTTTCCGAGATCAAATCGTTGGTCTCGCCTCAAGCGATAGAACGTGGAGGGTTAAAGCAAAATGCTATATTTTATCGACCGGAGCCATGGAAAACTTCCTACCTGTACCCGGCAACGATCTTCCAGGGGTTATGGGTGCTGGAGGCGCACAGACATTAATGAACGAGTACGGGGTCAAACCTGGAGAAAAGGCCCTGGTTGTAGGTGCCGGAAACGTGGGACTAATAATTTCATACCAGCTCCTTCAAGCAGGGGTCGACGTAAAGGCGGTTGTAGAGGCTCTACCTGAAATAGGCGGATGGTTCGTTCATGCGGCAAAGCTCGTAAGATACGGTGTACCGGTTTTAACTAGACATACAGTTAAAGAGATTATCGGTAAAGATCAGGTAGAGGGGGCTGTTATAGTAGAAATAGATGAAAAGTTTCAACCTATTCCTGGAAGCGAAAAGAAGGTTGATTGCGATCTCGTACTACTGGCGGTAGGTCTTACACCTGACACTAGGCTTCTCTCGCAATTTGGAGTTCAAATGAGATGGGTTCCAGAGTTAGGTGGGATGGTTCCCCTTCGAACAAGATATC
>Ga0180301_10002034_pt1 | contig 15897 bp, 11 predicted proteins | sample GuaBasSediGuay16_FD_121797 | JGI IMG/M metagenome (GOLD analysis project Ga0180301, IMG submission 121797) | Subseafloor sediment microbial communities from Guaymas Basin, Gulf of California, Mexico - Guay16, Core 4569-2, 12-15 cm | ecosystem: Environmental > Aquatic > Marine > Hydrothermal...
GTTGAACGCCGCCGAAAGGGCCGTTAAGGAATGTGGCGCCGATAGCAAAACAGAACTGGCGTCTATCGCCAAGCGGTTCGAAGAGATATTCCGTCCCGGTTTCGATAAGTCGTTTATGTTACCGAAAGATTCCTCGGCACTGAGGCTTTTGATGCGTATCCGCGACGAGGCACACCGGTTCGCGCTCGAATATCAGCGCAAACGCCGGACAAAAGCCTATCGCGCTCGAGAGCTGGCCTCCGTTCCCGGTATCGGCCCGAAACGCCAGAAAAAGCTACTCACGGCGTTCGATTCTCTCGAGGATATAGCCGGGTCGCCGCCCGAAAAGGTCGCCGAGAGAGCGAAATTGCCGGTAGAATTGGCGAAAAAGGTGGTCGAGTTTTTATCCCCGTATAAAACAGTGGTTATTATTGTAGCGGCGGGAATATTTATATTCTCCGGTTGCACGCCGTCGCCGAGATATCTCGGCAGGTCGAAACCGGTTACAGCTAAACCGACGGAACGAGTCGAACAACCGGAAGAGACTAAAGATATTGGTGGAGTCACGACATCCGGGCAAATCTCCGAAGCAAAAAACGAAACCGTTATTGCCGGAGAATTCAATTCCGATGCCCTGATAGGTGCGGTGAATATTTATTTGGGAACGCCCTACCGTTACGGCGGCACAGGGTTGGACGGTATCGACTGTTCCGCTTTTACACAAAACGTATTCAAAATCGCGGGGGTAGATTTACCGCGCACAAGTTCAGAGCAGTATCGCGAAGGAAAGCCCGTTTCCAGGCCGGCTCTCGGCGATATGGTCTTTTTCAGGATGTCCGGCCGTGGAGTAGACCACGTTGGAGTCGCTCTCGGCGACGGCAGATTCGCGCACGCAAGTAGTTCTTCAGGGGTAACGATAGACTCTCTCGACGACCCATATTACAGAAAACGTTTTTTGGGTGCAAGACGGGTGCGGTAGTCGTAATGTTATACGGAATTTCTAGATGCAAAATGAAATGTCGAATATAATTGCATAAAAAAATTCTACCTTTCGCCTTTTGATATTTTCATTTTTAAGAGTAGTGTATTCACGTTTCCGTAACGATTATGAAAAAATGATTACAGGATAACCTGCACGCGATTAATCTAATTCCATTCTTAATCGCGTGGTATCGACCGCGAAGACCACGGATACGGGTTCGTCGGTAAAAAATACCGGTTCGAAACATCGTGGATGGGTTCTCATAGCAGGGTAGATTCTCGATGCGGTCATTTTGGAAAAGGGGTCGAGTATAATATGTGTAAAGCCGTATTTAAGGGCTTTGCGCCAGATATCGTCCCCCTCGATCTGACCGACATAGACCCCCTGTCGGTTGCTGATAAAATAGGCTATTCTCAAGTCCGCCGAGATAAGAACGGCATCCTCCGGCGTGTTTTTAGCGACCCAATACAGGGCTTCGTAGAAACTGGCTGCCTCCTCGGTCAACGGAATAATAGCGTCGAGACGCCTGCCAGCCGCGTTCCATTCTTTCCTGTATTTCTCGGAATGGGCGATACTCTCGGCGAACGATGGCAAAACTGCGCCCACGAAAACGGTCAACAAAACCGCCGCGACAATATTGTATATTTTACAACGAACGATGAATTTTATTAGAAGGAAATCAACCCCTCTTATCAAAGTGTAGATTATCGGCGCGGCTATCAAACCTAAATACCTTAAATCCATATAATGGAAAACGAGATAAGCCGGCACAAAACAGAGGACAATAATTGGGAACAGCCGCGCTTCTCTCTCACGAAGTGTCGCCACAAACCCTATAATAAACAGAACTGTTGATATAAGACCGATGGTTATCCTCAAAACGGCCGGAAATTCCAACGATGGGAATAGTATTATCGGTAGGAATTCAAAGAGGTATTTACCAGCATTAGAAAAAACCCTTTCGGCAAACGCGGGAATACCGATAGTCGTTAAACCCGCTTGCCCGATATAAGCGAATTCGCCGTTAAGCGCGACGTAAAGGACCCAGGGCATAAAAAGAACCGCCGATATCGCCATAAAAAGAACCGCCGCCCGCGTTTTTTTTAGCGAAAATAACCATATTATTATTGCAACGGCAAAAGAAACGCCCACGAGCCTTATATAAACCGATAATACTGTCAGCAATGCTCCTATAATTAGCATTAGCCAGCTATCCCGCTCCAGGTATTTAAATAAACACAAAATCGCTATTCCGAAAAACAGCAGGAAAGGAGCTTCGGAAAGTGCGGACGACCAGAAAACGGTCGTAGTCGGATTAAGCGCGAGAAACAGCGCTATACCCGAAGCCGCCGGAATGCTGATTTTCAAGTTTTTTATCAGCAGAATCGTTAGTATCGATAAAAAGAACCAGTAGCAGATAGCGGAGAGTATTTTGAATAGGATGACGGCTTTGACGTCGCCGGTAATCGCCATAAATCCGGCGAGAATAACCGGATAGCCCGGAACGATATGGTAGTCCGGAGGTGTCCCGGATACGTGAAGTTGCACAAGACCCTTTCCCTCGTATATCGCCCTGCCCATATTCATATATACCGCGTTGTCTCCGCCGCCATGAAACGCCGGGTTCCATTGAAAAAAGAGAATAAGGGCGAGGATTACCCCAAAAGAGATGATGTATGTCCATAAAGTTTTTTTTTCCAATTTTATAAAGGAATTCTGGTTGGTTATCTAATATAGACAACCTTTTTCGATATCGAATGGGTGCCTGTGGATACTTCTATAAGATATACGCCCGAACCAACTGTTTTATCGGGTATCCATATCAGGGGCGTCGGCAGGCGCGCTGAATCCGCACCAATATTTCTGCTATATTCCAGGTTTCTGCCGGATTCAGCGCGGCCAAAGGGCAGGTCGGCAACCAGACGTCCGTTTATGTCGAAGATTTTCAGTCCGACCTGCCCTTGCGACCTATCGGTCGCGCCGACGCCCCGGATGTCGATTGAAACAGCATCATTAAACGGATTCGGGGAAACGGCAAGCTCGAATCCCATAGGCGCCTCGACCTCGTCGACACCCAGGTCCCTTGCGAGTTCTACCGTTATTTCCACCGGCGGACCGTCGTCGGGAATATAGATAGAGTCTATCTCTTTTGCGAAATACCCGATAGAGTTAACATAGAGAGAGTAATACCCTCTTTCGAGAAGGCGCCGGTTCGTTCCGTGAACGGGGTCGACGACTCTCGGCGGGAAATAATCGTGCTGAAGTTCGACGACTTCGACAATCGCGTTAGTGATAGGTTCGCCGGTGGCGGAATCGACGACGTGTGTTATGAGCATTCGTTCCGCGGCTCGTTCCATAAGGTAATAGCTGCCTCTGCCGACCCGCGCGGCGATTGTGTCGATAGTGTCGCCGTGCCAGAAGCACTGGTTTGTAATTTCCATTACGATACTACAACTTCGAGTTCGTAGTATGTCCAGGTCTGGAGCTTCGGTTTGGTATGGTAGCTTGCGGCTCCCTCGTATGGTTCACCGGTTTCGTCGAGTATAGCGGCGGCGAGGTCGTCGCGGATTTCCCGCCAGTTATTCTGAGCGTCGGGCCCCCAGCCGGTATACGGACCCTCGCTGAACCACCAGCATATCCATAGTTTGTTCCCGCCGCATGAATCGGGTGAATGGTAGTCGACGATATAAAGCGGCCGCTCTCTTATAAAGAAGTCCCGCATAGTTATAACGCACTGTTCGCTGAATGGGTAGGGACCTTTCGTGTTATCGAGGTCGGTCGCGGTGTAATCCTCCCACATATAGTCCCAGTTTCTGTTCGGGTCGACGCCGTCGGTGTATGCGTCGTATGTGCCGCTGGAATCTAGGTCGCGTTTTGTTTTCCGCCATTCGGTATACCCGGAGTCGAGACACATTATCCGCCCGTCGCAGTTCATCTGCGGGATTATCCATATTTCATAATCCTCCCACCACTTTACCGCGATGCTGTCCCCGGCGTCTATGCGATGCAGAAGGTCGTTTATCATCCACATACAAACCTCGACCCCCGCGGGTTCGTCGGCGTGTTGACCACCGTGGAATTCGATGCACGTTTCGTCCTCGTCGGCCGTGGGGTTATCCGAAATACGCATACCCCAGATAGTTATCGAATCTACACCAGTGTGCCCGAGTGATTCCAGATGGCAATATGCCGAGTAGGTATCGGCAAGCGCGGTTATCTCCTCGATAACCTCCGCAACCGTGTGGTATCTCGGGTCGTATGATGGGTGCTGCGCAAACACGCAAGAAGCGAGCGTTACCGCTATCACGATGATAAGAGTTCTCATAATCCTCCGTTATTGCAATGGCTTTTATTGGATAATAAGAAAACCGACGTATTAAATCAAGCGATTAAAATTATGAAAATCCTTCCGAAATATTAGGAATCTTACAGATGTGTATTCGGTTATTATTAAATACAGATTCGTAGGAAAAATTACTTGACAAAACGTGTTCGGCAACTAATTTAAGACATTGTCGGGGAATACCCCGAATTATAAAAGTGTGTTTTTTGTCGGGTTTCGACCTAATAATCGAATTTCCGAACGGAGGATTAATGCCAAGACGCAGACGCCCGGAAAAGCGCGAAGTTATACCGGACTATAAATACAATTCGGAACTCGTCGCACGATTTATTAATTGTATTATGAAATGCGGGAAGAGGTCCACCGCGCAGCGACTGGTCTATACCGCATTCGATATAATCAAGGAACGAACCGGCCAGGAGGGAATCGACGTTTTCGAGAAGGCGATAGAAAATGTCCGCCCGCAGCTTGCGGTTAAACCTCGCCGTGTCGGCGGCGCGACATATCAGGTGCCGGTCGAGGTTCCCGAGGCTCGTCAGGTCGCTCTCGCAATCCGGTGGATTATTCAATGTGCTAAAGCTCGCGGTGACCACGGAATGGCGCAGAAACTCGCCAACGAGTTTATCGCGGCGTCGGAGAACGAGGGCGGCGCTATTAAAAAGAAAATCGATACGCACAAGATGGCTAAAGCGAATCGCGCATTCGCGCATTATAGATGGTAATCGGCAATCCTCGAAAACCGGCATTTGGACGGTTATTCACGCTCGATATTTAACCCACGACCTCGGTCGTGGGTTTTGCTTGATAGACTACTTGTAGTAAATTCTCCCGTAAAAATTCTCCTAATCTGCCTTCTTGACAAATGCAAGTTTGTGGTTTATACTTAGAATAATCGCTTTCAAAAGGAGGTGGATAATGTCCTTTATATCGAAACTATCGATTATATCGATTTTTCTAATCCCGATTTGCGTCTTCGCTCAGGGTATAACCGACCGTATTCCAGACGAACCGCTACGTGTCGGCGATAAAACCGAGGCGAAACCGCAGGTCGCAATGCCGAAAATCGTTACACAAGAACGCCCGAAAGCGTTCGTGAACCTTTTAGATTCGCTGGCGGTCGAGGTCGTTCTCGAACCGGGGGAGTGGGAAGCGGTTTATGTCGATGTTACAGCGGGGACGCTCGGTTATACGCCGCCCGAACCTGCGATAGATACCTCGCTTATATACTTGGTCGATTGGGCGCCGCTCGATTTACAACGCCAGCTCCGATTGAACCTGGTCCGGCTTAGCCCGTATATGTCGGCATATTATGCCGATATGCTCGCCTCTGCCGACCCTCTGTGGCTCGACGAGCTTTACTATTGTCTGGCGCATCTCGCGGTCGAGATACTGGAACTCGACGAGATGTCGTTCCTTCTGCCGGAAAATGTCCGGGAAATATACGCGAGAGATTCTTTGTTAAGCTACGTGGAAATAATCGACGATGGTCACCCGGGCGGGCTTTATCATAAGACGTATATACGATATATTACTACCGATACGTTTGTAGTGGGTTGGGATACGGTTACGCTCGACCCGGAGATGTATTATCGCTATGTTATGTTCCCGAAGATAACGGACGAAATACCGAGATATATTTGCCCGCCGACGGGCGAACCTGCCGACCCGTGGACAGGGAAATTCTGGCGGACATGGTTCTGGGATGTCGCGGAGACGACCGGCACTTTCGAATGCTGGGCGCTCGGAGAATCCCTCGCCACGGTCGGAGCGCTCTGGAACGGTTTTCAAAATAGCGATACCGACAACGGCGCAATCGGCATCGTTTCCCGCTGGATAAAGAACAGCCTCGATTTCGATTCCGACGCCGAACGGCCACATCAACCCGTTCGTATCTACGCCAAGCATAAAGGCAGATGTGGGGAACACGCCGATATCACGACTGCGGCGTGTCGCACCGGGCTTATTCCCTGCAGGAATATCGAGTCGATAAGCACCGACCACACCTGGAACGAGTTTTTCACCGGATGGCGATGGGCATCGTTCGAACCGGTGAACACGCATGTCGATGACCAGTGGGCATATAACGCCGGGGGAAGAAATGTTGGAACGGTCTATGAATACACCGGCAAAGGAAGCCATTTGCCAGTTACGGACAGATATTCTCACGAGATTGCCGATTTTAACCTCTCGGTAATCGACGCTTCCGGGCGCCCGATAGACGGCGCGCGCGTTATGATAGCTATGGAAAGAGGGGAAGCGATTTATTACGATTGCATTCTCACCACGGATAGCCGGGGCAAGGCTTACGATATGGTTGGCGATAACAGGCATTTTTACTGGCGCGTCGATACGGAAATAGGATGTAATCCCGAACCGGGATATGTTACGGAACTCGTTATCAACACGTTCGACGGCGCGACATATAACAGAACTATGGATATTTCGGCGAATCTGCCGTCTCATAGCTGGGTTTCCGAAACTCCGACTTCCGAACCGGCGGCGTATCTCGGTTCGCGAATTCGCCCGCTGGGGGAGTTTATAACTTATAACGGTGCTTTCGACGATATCTCGACAACCTTCCTCGAATGGAACGATGACGCTTACGGTTTCGCGATGTTCGCGCTTTCGGATTCGCAGTTCGCTATGTTCGAGGCCGGGAGTAGTTTTGCTGCGCTGGCTATGGTCGAGTGCTGCGATTTCGGCGGGATGGAAACCGCGGTCGGGAATACACCGCACTGGCTCGTTATCTCGAATATCGAGAACATAAGGAACACCCTTGTCGGGACTTTGCACGTCGCGCTACACGACTCTTCGACAGGTCGAAAAGAAATAGAAATCCCCGATGAAATCGGTTTGTCAGTCTATCCGAACCCTTTTAATTCGGCGGTAAGGATAAGCTTCGATTACGGAAGCGAGTCGGCGAAACCATCGAGCACATCCACCCCCGACGCGTGCCGGGTCGAGGTATTCGATATTAACGGGCGGAGGGTCGATAAATTGATGCTCGACGATTTAGGATTTATGAATGAAGGACGTAGAATTTCCAATCGACAATCATCAACCAATAATCATAAATCTGCTATTTGGACGCCAGACGAATCCATCGGTTCCGGCGTCTATCTCGTCCGGGTCAAAGGACTAAATAAGGCGGCGAAGGTTATATATATGAAATAATGGTCCTGATATTGTTTCATCGCTTTCATTGCTTTTAATGAACTATTACGAATCCTCTAAAATAGAGAATTTTATCATTTCGAGCGTAAGCGGGAAATCTTAAACTGTTGTCATTCAAAAAGATTTCTCGTCGCTACGCCCCTCGAAATGACATTTACGAGTAATTTTGCAGGAGTTATAATGACATATTAACCGCGGAGGAAGAATGCGCAAAACCCTGATTATTATCGCTTTTTTCCCGTTGATTCTCTTTGCAGATAGTCTTCACGTTTCTATGCTCGGGCGGGTTAATCTTCTCGGGACGGGAGCGGGAGTCGCTTTTACTAACGGTCGCGCCTACGTCGCCGCCGGAGCGCAGGGGGTCAGAGTAGTCGATGTCGCCGACCCGAGCGAACCCGAGGAAATATATTATCATCCAACCTCGGGAAACGTAATGGGGGTCTGGGCAGATGGAGACCTGCTCTATGTCGCGGATTATCACGCGGGTATCCGCGTTCTCGACGTAACCTGGCCGCCGCCGTCAGAAATCAGCAATGTCGCGACTCTCGGCTACGCGCTGAACGTTCAGACCGAAGGTTATTACGCTTATGTCGCCCAATACGACCGCGGGGTCGGCATTTTCGACGTTACCAACCCGTCTTTTCCCGATAATATAGGGAATTTCGATTCCCCCTGCTATACTTACGATGCCGCCGCGAGCGGGACATATTGCTATCTCGCCGATTACGGTTGCGGACTGCGCATAGTGGATATCAGCTACCCGGATACGCCTACCGAGGCGGGTTCTATAGACACCGACGATTTTGCACGAGGAGTAGCGGTTCGCGGGACGGACGTCTATATCGCCGACGGCCTCTTCGGGCTGCGCGTGATGGATTGTTCGGACCCGTCAGACCCCGTCGAAATAGGCTTTGTCAATACTCCCGGCAGGGCGCTCGATGTGTTTATCGCGGGGCATTACGCCTTCGTCGCCGATAAGGATGGCGGATTACGCGTGATAGATATCGCTTCTCCTGCCGACCCGCAGGAGGTAGGATTCTACGAGACGCCGGGGGAGGCCAAAGGTGTCTGGGTCGCCGATGAAATGGCGTTTATTGCGGACGGCGACAGCGGCCTCGCGATTTTGGATGTTTCTTATTTCGAGACGGGAATAAAGGAGACCGAATTGCCGGAGAGCATCGGAATATCGGTTTTTCCGAATCCTTTCAATTCGGCGGTGGAAATTACCATCGACGGCGTATGGGCGGTTTGTGAACCACCCGTTATCGAGATACTCGATGTAAGTGGGCGTTTGGTGGAGAAAATCCCTATTCTGGAAAGCGAGTTAGCGGAGCCGTCTAGCACAAACGTCTATTGGACTGGGTGGCAACCTTCCGCTTCGACCGGCTCGGGCGTCTATCTCGTTCGGGTGCGGTTCGAAAGACCCACCAGCCGTGGCGATAAAATAATCGCGAAACGAGTTGTGTATCTGAAATAGACGGTGCGAGTCTGAGACCTATGTCGGCGGTTATCCATTTAACCGTTAGGTCTATTCTAACGTCATCTCCTCACTCTCTTTTTCCCCGTGGAAAATGCGGACAAGGCTTTTTTGAATGCCTTTAGCGAATCTGTCCAGACTAGAATATATTACCGGGATAACAAATAGCGTGAACAGCGTCGCGGAAATAAGCCCGCCGATAATCGCCGTCGCCATCGGGGAGCGTATCTCCGCGCCTTCGGATTTGTCGAGCGCCATAGGGAGCATCCCGAGTATCGTCGTCAGTGCGGTGATTAGAATCGGTCTTAAACGGACTCCACCGGCCTCGACTATCGCTTCGAGTTTGGCGACACCCTTCCTTCGAAGCTGATTGATATAGTCAACAAAGACGATGCCGTTATTGACCACGATTCCGGATAGAATCAGAAATCCCAGTGCGCTCGGCAGATTGACGCGGTATCCGGCTATGGCTATAGCGATTATAACACCGACAATCGCCAGCGGCACTGTGAACATTATCACGAACGGGTGCGAGAACGACTCGAACTGCGCAGCCATAATCATATATATCAGAAGCAGTGCGGCAAGCGTGACGAGGCTTAAATCGTGCACCATAACCATCAGGTTCTCGTATTCGCCGGCCAGTTCGATATAATAATTCGCGGGGATTCCGCCCTCGGCGCGGAGCCGTTCAATCTCGGCCTTCACATCTTTCGACGTCGCGGAAACGCTTCTACCGGTGATATTACAGCTAAGAGTAACTATTCTCGATTGGTCCTCGCGGAAAATCTGCAGCGGGCCGGTTTCCTCGTTAATACTCGCGACTTGCTCGAGCGGCATCGAGGCGCCCATTCGAGTTATTATTGGCAGGGAGTATAGGTCCTCGAGGCTCGACCGAGCGGCCTTTGGAAAACGCACCCTAATATCGTATTCTTTGCCGCCGGCGCGATAATGTCCGGCAATGCTGCCCTGAGTATAAGTATTTACCGCCTGTGCGATTTCTCCAACCGAAAGTCCGTAATTCGCGGCTTTACTCCTGTCTACCCGGACAACGTATTCCGGCTTGCCCTCTTTCAGGTCGATATTCAGGTCGGTTATTCCTTTAACCTTAATAAGCCTGGTTTTAAGAGTTTTTGCTATTTTCACAAGTTTATCGAGTTCGTTCCCATAGATTTTCAACTCGATATCGCCGGAGCTGGTGTTCCCCATCATAGCGCGCCCAATATCCATAATCGTCAACTCGACACCCTTTAGCGGCGGGAGAAGCCCTCGCATATAATCCCCTATTTCTTCGTTCGTCATCGTTCTTTCGCTCTTATCTTTAAGCCTGACTATAATCTCGGCTTCGTTCGAGCCGGTGAGGCCCTGGCCGGCGGCGGCATCGTATTCTGAACCTTCCCCCATACCGACATTAATCCCGGTAAACTCGACGTCCTCGAGCTCTGCCATTTTATCGGCTATATATCGAGCCAGTTCGACCGTTTCATTCAGCGAGGAGCCTGTAGGCAACGTTAGTAGGCCTCGAGCCATATCGGAGTCGACGCTCGGTATAAACTCCGCACCGACAATAAAGACCAATCCAACAGAGCCGAGAATTAGCAGGAACACAACCCCGAGCGTAACTACGGGATGTTTGAGCGACCATCTCATACTGTTTTGATAACCTTTTCTGACGACATCGAACCTGCGGCTGTGTTTTATGGCTTTGCTTTCACCGGTCGGCCTGAATATTTTACTGGCTATCATCGGCACAAGAGTAAGCGCGACGAAAAGGCTCGCGAGAAGCGAAAAAGTAACTGTCAGCGCGTAACCCTCGGAGAGTTTTCCGGTTATCCCGCCCGCGAAAAGCAGCGGGAAAAAGACGGCGATAGTGGTCAAAGTGCTCGCGGTAATCGCCATTCCGACCTCGCTTGCGCCAAGCGAAGCCGCTTTCAATCGGTGTTCGCCCTCCTCCATATGTCTGTATATATTCTCGATAACCACAATCGCGTTGTCCACGAGCATCCCGACACCGAGCGCGAGACCGCCCATCGTCGTCAGGTTCAAAGTAAAATTGGCGGCATACATAGCGATAAACGCGGCGATAACCGAAAGCGGAATGGCCAGACTGATAGCGAGTGTAGGCCGCCAGTTCCGTAAAAACAGGTATATCATTATTATCGCGAGCAGGCCGCCCATTAGGCCGATACTCCATGTTTTGGTCGCGATTCGCTCAATAAAATCGGCCATCTCGAACATAATTTGGTATTTTATCTCTGGCGGTATTATTTTCCTGATATCCTCGAGAGCTTTCTTGACGCGGTTCGTTACGGTTACAGTATTTGCGCCGGATTCCTTTATTACCATCATCCATACGGCTTTCTCGCCATTGGTCTCGTAGACACCTCTGGATTCCACCGAAGACCATCGTATGTCGGCGATGTCCTTCAGGAAGACCGGTTCGTAGGTCGATGTCGCGCCGACCACGACCTCGCCGATATCTGCCAGAGATTCGAATTCCCCGGCGGTGCGGACAAGAAATTCTTTACGTCTGTAATCCATTCTCCCGGCAGGGAGATTGAGATTATTGAACCTGAGCGCCTGAATAATATTAGTTGTGGAGAGCTTCAGAGCTTCCAGTCGGACGGGGTCTAACTCGACGAGGATTTCGCGCCGTTCGCCGCCGAAAAAGACCGCCGAGGCCACACCGTCGAGTCGCTCCAGACGGCCGGAAACCCTGTCCTCGAGTATCTCGCGTAACTGATAGAGGTCATCCATACCGCTGAACGTCATAACCATCATAGGCATCATAGAAACATCGAATTTAAGGACGGTCGGGTCGGTGGCGTCATCGGGTAAGAACGCGCTATACATACTGATAGCGTCGCGAACATCCTGCGCGGCGAAATCGAGATTGGTTCCCCACGTGAACTCTATCATAACGATGCTGAGGCCCTCCTGCGAGATAGAATTCAGACTCTTAACCCGGCTCACGGATGCGACCATCTGCTCGATAGGACGAGTTATCGATTCCTCGACATCCTCGGGCGATGCCGCAGGATACCGTGTAAGCACACTGACCACAGGATACGAGATATCGGGGAGCATCTCCAGACCGAGATGGTATAACGAAAACAGACCGAGAACCACGATTATACCGATGAGCATCGAAATGGTAACCGGTCTGCTAACAGAAAATTCCGGAAGTTTCATAATACTGACCGCCTGTTTAATGAGTGACTATCAAGTCAATTTAATATACGGATATGATTTGAAAAAATCAAGTCTTATCTCAAAGAGGAGTTTGCCAAAAATCATAATTGTCGGATTATTGGGAGGAAAAAACAACTGCTCACGGCTTTGGTCGTGAGTTGACGGGATGTAAAAAACAGGGCTGGCGCGAGAGTGGTCTTTGGGGTATTGGAAGGGAATCCGTGCGACCGATATAGTATATCCCATTATCCTTATGAGGGCATTGCACGGAGCGTGCCAGCCCGGTTCCCAAGAAAACGTGGTATAGGTGGGCAAATACCTGAAAAAACAGATATTGAAAGCAAAAATTAGGGGCGAGGTTTCCCTTGCCCCATAAATTTTATAGCGGCGGGGGGACTCGAACCCTCGACACGCGGATTATGATTCCGCTGCTCTAACCAACTGAGCTACGCCGCCATTGTTAATAGACAATAACTTACGTCGAATATAAACTCCCTATACATCGTTCTGTGTCATATTTGTGCCAATCCCGAAAACTTCTTTTGAGAGGATTTCGACAGCATCCCTGATGTGTTCTTTAGAAAGATGCGCGCTTCGCGTCGTCATTTTTATGTCTTTATGGCTAAGCAAATGCTGAACAGTCCTTAAATTAACGCCGTTCATTACCAGATGCGAAGTAAATGTATGTCTTAAATCCTGAAAATGCAAGTCATTTATTTTAGCGCGGCCTCGGGCAGTTTCAAACGTTTTTCTAATATTTCCAAGAGGCTTGCCGTTTTTACAGGGGAATATGAATTCATTTTCCATTTTACCTGAAAGTTCTTGTAATACTTTAAAGAGCTTTTGGTTTATAGGAATAATCCTGACTTCATTGTTCTTTGATTTTCGAACGGTTATCAACCTTCTACTTAGGTCGACATCCCGCCATTGCAAATTCAGGATTTCGGATTTCCGCATTCCCGTGTTGAGAGCCATAATTACTATCGGTTTCAGATGCGGTGCGCATTCCGTAATTAGCCTGTCGATTTCTTCATGCGAAAGGAATCTCACTCTCCCGGGAGGTTCCTTGAACTTTTTTACACCTTCTAAGGGCGACCGCGAGACTATACTAAACCTGATTGCCAACGCAAATATATGGCCCAAGCAAGCGAGTTCCCTATTTACAGAAGCAGGGGAAACCCGTTCCCGGCGTTTTGCCTTATATTTTTCGACTTACTCGGTCGAAATATTTGATAGTATAGAATCTCCGAAGAACGCCGATAAGTGTTTAAGACTGACTACATCCCGCTCATACGATTTCTTCGCCTTATTCGCCTTCGAATACTCCAGATAATCCTTCGCAAAATCCTCGAACAGCACGCGCTTCTCAGCATAGATGCCGAGGAAGTCCTCCTTGGCTATCCTGACCTCGATGTCCTTCAGTGCAAGCTCGGCGGTCTTCTTGTCCCGTCCGACCGCTTTCCGAATCCGCTTGCCTTTATAGGTGAAGTCCACGTAATACGTCTTTCCGCGCTTATATAACCTTATCTCGTCCTCCGACGGTGCAATTTACGTATCGAGGGTCCGTAAGTCAAGAAATAAAAGCATCCCGCGCCGATTTCAGCACTTATTGCAGCGGGTATTGCAAAACCCCTTTATAGCCTAGCATTTTGCCGCCGACTATTTATACTCCTATGATAAAAGTCAACTCCTCCTATTATGATAAAAGTTACTTCTTTTAATAATGGCCGTCTTTGCGGATAACAAACCCAAAAATCTAATCATGTTGAAGACATGCAATTCTATTTCACGTTCTTTACTCTCAATTATACATCCTCCCGACCTACTCTTCGCATTTCCCTTCAAAACACCTAACTCATTCCCCACAACAAAAACGCCAGGCTTTGGAGGAAGAATCTTGCGCTTTCCCGAATAAATCTTAGACTTTCGAGGAAGAATCTTTAAATTTTCAGGGTGAATATTTGAGTTTGGAGGACGAACGAAAGTGTTGCGACATCGGACGAAAAGAATTCGACAACGGAAATGGGGCGTTCAAACGAACGCCTTTTCTCTTTGACATTCCTAAAAAATCGTACGATATTTCTTTCAGCGCATGACACATGTCGCACAACGCATGACAATCAATTAAAAAAGGAGCAATACAATGGCAAAAGTAATTCTGCGGCAAATCGGGTCGGCGGTCGAATCGTTTATGGCGCCGCAGGTATTCCAGTCGAATATGGCGCACATGGAAACGCTCAACCGGCGCTATATCGACGCGCACGAGGAATTTATTTTAAGCCAGGAATGTAGATATATAAATATTGTCACAAATTAAAAGATACGAATAAATGCTGCGTAAATTCTGTGCATACGGATTTCTAAAGAACCTGCGGTTCTTCGAGCCGTTTCTGTATCTATTTTTTCTTGCTCGTGGACTGAACTTTTTTCAGATAGGTCTGTTAATTTCGATACGCGAGATAACGGTCTATGTGCTCGAAATCCCAACCGGTGTGGTTGCCGACCTGATTGGCAAACGCCGCTCGATGATTGCTGTATTCGTAAGCTACATCGTCAGTTTTGTTATCTTCTATTTCGGGCATAGCTTCTATATTTTCATTCCTGCATTTGTTCTTTTCGGGCTGGGCGAGGCATTGCGTTCTGGGACACACAAGGCTATTATATTCGACTGGCTCGAAACTCAAGGGCTTGGCGATAAAAAATCCAAATACTATGGTATAACGCGCTCCTGGTCGAAACTCGGTTCTGCGCTTAACGCAATTCTTGCGGGAGCACTGGTATTCTTTCGCGGGAATTACGAAATCGTTTTCCTTGCATCCATTATACCATATATCGGCGATTTGCTCCTTATGATAAGCTACCCGCGCACGATCGACCGTAAGCTGCCGAAAGGTTTCTTAAAGAGGCTCTGGCAAGATACCCTCCCTCTGGTAAAGGATATTTTTACCAACTTCAAGCAGATAAAGTATCTCACGGTTGGTGTGGTGAACAATGCATTTTACAATGGAACATTCAAAGCGACAAAGGATTATCTCCAGCCTATCCTGAAAAGCTATGTTCTTTTGTTGCCCGTCTTTTTAAGCACTGGCGAAACGCAGCGAGCGGCTTTAATCATTGGAGCGGCATATTTTATTATCGAACTTGCAGGTTCAGCGGCATCGCGTAATGCACACAGAATCGAGGGACTTTTTGGCAAACGCAACAGAGCGATAAACCTCAGCTACTGGATTACAATGTTGATTTTTGCAGGCGCAACGGCATTTATTCATTTCAAAATATTCGCACCGATAATTCTTCTGTTTCTGATATACTATATTCTCCAGAACTGTCGCTATACTTCACTCGTTTCCTATGTTGCCGACTATACGCCGCCGGAACATCGTTCGACCGTGCTATCCGTGCAGGCGCAACTGCGAGCTTTATTCGTTGTCGTGATGGCTCCGATATACGGGTTCGTGGCGGATAGGATAGGCTTGGCAGGTGTTTTCGCGGTCGCTTTTGTTATTTTCGCAATAATCGGACCATTTATTCGCGTTCGGAAAGAGACCCCTTGATTTTCGGTTTCTGAGAGCGATATTTGTAATTTGCGCAATTATAGCGGATTATCTGGAAGTTAATCGACTTACAATTCGAGAAAATCGTCAATAAAGATTGCTGATTTTTATCTTGCAAAACAGTTTCATATAATTTAGATTGTCCTCACAATAAATTAGATAAGAAGGACAATGTGAAAGCAAACCCAAAAATACA
>Ga0180301_10002035_pt1 | contig 15897 bp, 34 predicted proteins | sample GuaBasSediGuay16_FD_121797 | JGI IMG/M metagenome (GOLD analysis project Ga0180301, IMG submission 121797) | Subseafloor sediment microbial communities from Guaymas Basin, Gulf of California, Mexico - Guay16, Core 4569-2, 12-15 cm | ecosystem: Environmental > Aquatic > Marine > Hydrothermal...
GCCAAGCGTCCACTCGTACCTGATTCGCCGATCGAAACCCACCATCCGAAGCAGGGCGGTCATGGCTCCAGCTCGAAGAATGAAAACACGTGCCCAGCTCACAAGAGCGACTGGGTTCTTTACTCGCAACAGGAATTCCCAGGGAACTCCATGCAGCGGCTGTTCGATCGGTGCCCACAGCTTTGGTCCTTCCGCTGCGGCCAGCGGCAGGACGGCGTCGACCAGGTCGCCTGAAACCGGGCGTCCAGCATCAAGAAGCTTGAAGCCCTGATAAAGGGCCAAGCGTGCTGGCATTGGGTCGTTTGTTGCTGTCATGTGTTCACCATTCCTTTGTTTCCTTTAGTCTCTCTTGGTTAGAGACTTCTTACTTTTGTCTGTTTTCCTGTCCAGCCAGTAGCGGAGATGTTCGTCCCACACATCTAGCACCAACCCGACCAACAATATATAGGCGCAAATCAATCCAATCAGCTCTACCACAGAAAAAAACACAAGAGCCCAAAAACAAGCCCCACTCATGTTATCCTTCCTCTTCCCGTAGTCAATAGTCTCTCCGATAATAGAATATCATATCGTCGAGAAGATGTCAAGAAAAAAGCTGTTGACCTGGTGTTAGTTGATGCCCTAAGCCCAAAACAAAGCCCCTGCTGGGGGGCTGGGTGAGATACGTGTTTTTCCTGGTATAAGGTTCTTAATGAGGCAGAAACTAGAATTTCAACCGTCGCTCTAAGTCCTCGACCTTCGCTTCCAGTTCCTTGATCCTGAACGCACCATTCAGAAAGGAACCAAGAAAAACCAACAGGATGAGGCATAGATTAACAATATCCATTCCGGTTACTTCATTCATTCTTGTGTGACCTCTTCTTGCCATTCGCCCGGTGTTGAGCTTCCAGCTTCAACCGTGCATCCCTAACATACAGCTCATTAATATCTATACCCACCCCGTCCAAAAAATACTTCTGCGCCGCCATTAAGGTAGTTCCACTACCAACAAAGGGGTCAAGCACTCTACCAGGTACCGTGTCACCAAAGCATGAACAACCAGGCTCAAACCCCAGCGTCTTCCACTCGGTCTTTTCAGTCTGGTCCAGTGTTATTCTTTGTGTCCCTCCTGACCTTCCGCATCGTATTAACTGATCTCGACATTCTACCGGATGTTTACCCCTAAACACTCGCCGAACTACTCTTCTCCAGGGTGCTCCACACTCACTGCAACACCCAACGACCGGTGCTGACGCTCGAAGAAGCAGATCGACCAGTTCTTCAGGCATAGTAGCAACGTGCTTAATTCCCGTTTTTGATGCCTTATTTATACTCCACACCGTTCTGAGCCGCCTCTTGCCACCGCACTTTGCGTCTTGCATTACTCCTACGTAATCAAAGTATGGCTGCTCGGACTTGGCAAACTGGAAGACATACTCAAAATCCAAAGCTGGGTGGCGCTTGACAGGCTGAGGATGAGCATTGGGCTTGTGCCAAATGTTTGTACTGAGCAGTATCCACCCGTCGTCGATCATAGCCAACGCCAAGCGCATCGCTGTAGCAGGTAGTCCTCTATGTTTTTCCTTTGCCGGTAGCCCCTTATGCTTTTCCTTCCCTTTGTAATACATATCCCCATAGTTCAGCCAGAAGGTACCATCGGGACGGAGCACCCGCCTTACTTCCCGGAACACAGCTACTAGACTGTTAATGTGTTCTTTTTGTGTAGGCTCGTTGCCCAGCGCAGTAAACTCGGCCCCGTAGTACACACGTTGGCCCCAATAAGGAGGGCTGGTGATACACACGTGAAACCAGTCTTCAGGCAAGGTCTTAAGGATGGTTAAAGCGTTGCCGTGTATTATTTTCACTGGTTAGCTCCTTTATTTTCGCTTGCAGTTCTTCGATTGCAACCGCATTGGCCACGGGTAGGACAAGAAAGGAGAAGGCCAACAGGAGAATAAGGCAGGCAAGTGCGGGGGTTATTTGGTGGCTCAATTGTGTGTGTCCTTTCTGTTCCGTTTGTATAAGGGCTGGTGGTTAGAAGCTAAGCGTTAGGGTTCGCCTGTAGCCTGCGCCTGGGCCGTTTGGGTTAGCGGTTGATCTGATGTTGGTTGATGTTTGTGTTTCTGTTTACCATGGCTTGGGTGACACACAAAAGGGTTCGCCTGATGCGATCAGGGGGTGTCCTTCTGTGCGCCACATTGGCCCACTTCCGAACACCTGATCGAGTCATGGCAGCCGTGACCCGATCATCATGATCGCATCAGCCGATGATCGGGTCACCATGATCTGATCATGCCGCTTGTGACCGCAGCATCGTACCATGCTCTACGATGCTGCACTATGCAGCGCTGCGTTCTGTAGCATGCTGCGGTCTGCCATAGTGCAGAGTGCAGCACCAGGCCCGTCTCCATGTTGGCAAGCCGATTGCTATATGAAAATAGAGTGCCAGGTTCATCCTCATGTTGGCAAACCGATTGCATATAGCAATTGGCTTGCCATATCCGCATTCGTCTTGGCATGGTGGGTGCTATATGAAATATGTGTGCCAGCCTATCGGGTATGTTTTGGCATAGAGATAGCATATATGAGATTTTCATGCCAACTTGAAAATTCGGGGAGACAAAAAAAACACCCTGGGCATTTGCCCAGGGTGTTCGGGAAGAGAAGGCGATTAGTCGTCCATCGCCTTCTCTTCCCATCCGGTTTTCCGCCTCACTTCGAGGCGGGGCACCGGGCGGCCATTCGCGTGATTGGTCGCGTGCTCGAACACGCGACCCACGCATCCAGGCCCGGTTGCCGTGAACAATTCCTGGAAGCGTCCCTCAGACGCTTCCAGGAAAAGCGACGTTCCGGCCTTGTCGTGGGAAAGGGCCCAGTAGCGGCCTTTTCCTTCTATTTCACTACCCTTGTGGGCGGTAAAGACCTTACGCGGCGTGTCCTTGAACACGCCGCTTTGAGTGATAGCACTCGCCTTTGCGGCGAGCGCCAACAACGCCTTTGGCGCTTCCGCCAACTTGGAAAGTTGGCGGAAGGCCACCTTGATGGCCTTCACCTTGTTCTCGTTCTTGTTCTTGGCCACCGGCGCCTTCTTCTCCACGCCCTTCTTTTCCGTGTTCCTTCTTGCCATTCTTTCCCACCTTTCCCTATCCTAGCGGCCCAGCCCGTTCGTCTGGGCCGCTTGTCGTGAAGGCCCATCGGTGCGATGGGCCTTTGTTCCTTTACTCGTTTTCCTTCATCGCTTCCTGCGCCGAGCGCAGGAAGCGATTGAAGATCGTGGCCGCGCGAGCGGCCGACTTCGGCCGCCCGGCAAGCGTTTCTTCGGCCACACAAATGGCCGAAGAAACAGCATTGTCGGCCAGAGTGTAGGCGCCCGTAGGCGCTTTTTCGGCCAAGCGGGCCGCGCGAGCGGCCTGCCTCAGCCAGAAACGCACCATTATGGCTGTTTCCTCGTTTAGCATCCTCGCGGCGCGGGCCGCGCGGACGCTCTTTTCGATGCGCCTTATTCTCTTGATCATTATTAACCTTCCTTTCCTTAGAAGATGGAGTAAAGAGAATGCGTGCTGGCGTATACCAGCACGCAAAAACAAACGACCAGCATAGTGTACACTACACTGGTTGCTATGCTCGTGTTCTTCGCCTTGAGCATCCCACACCTTCCCTTCCCCCACCGGCGCCGAAGAAAAGATGCACAATCCGTGCCAACATCGCCAAAACACCAGAATCCGCTTCTACAGCGCATTTCAGCTAACGTAACGTTCCGTTACATCGACGAAAATCACGTCACTTTGTCGTGGTTTACCGTGACAAAGTGACGTACCCGCCCGCATGGCGCTTCTAGAGCGACTTTCAGCCATGACAAGATGACGTACCCGAAGTGACACTTTGTCGTGGTATTGTGGTGGGATTGCCCTACGATTTTCGGCCGGTGCGCTGCAATCCGCTTCTAGAACCGGTTTCGGGCATGGTGTTTTTACCGCATGGTTGAGGTAGAAATACCACGGAAAAAGCCGTGCCAAGATGCGTGTAAAGATGCATTACAGCAGTTTGGTTGACGGTATATAATAAAGGGAAGAAAAAGACGTGCCAGTGTTGGTTGATGCGGATGGTCGATGCTGGTGGCTGGTACGGTTTTTGCTAATCGGTTGCGTGGCCGACTACGGGCGATAGTCGGCCAGGAAAGGGAAGGTGCAAGATGAGGGAAAGAAAGTTGGAACGGCCTTGGTGGTGTCAACTTCCGGAGCAGGCAGAACTAGGACCTTGCGCCTCTGCCTGGAGGCGCGGCAATCCCGACAAGGATTGTCGGGATTGTGTCTTTTTCTACTACTACAACCAGGACGAGCCGAAGTGCTTGTCCTGGGACAAAGAACCGAAGCGATGGTGTGGACAGCCGCCATCTCTTGGGGGTTGTCCAGAGAAGAGACAACCGGACAACGAGTGCCAGCAATGTTGCTGGTACAAGTGGGAAGGAGAAAACGAATGACTGCCCGTGACGTATACAGGTGGGTCATACAAGCGACGCTCCGATCCCACGATCGGAGCGAGGAAAGAGCACGGCTTATGTCCGTGCTCAATCTCCTGGATCACGGCTTTGATCTCTCCGATCCAGAGATCGGAGAGATAATCAGAAAACGAAGGGAGGCCGATGAGCGCCTCGCCACATACGAGGCGCTCATTCAGGAGTAAATTTTTCCTGGCCGCACAAAAGCGGCCAGGAATTTTTTATTTGGTCGTTTAGAATTTATAGGTTTCTTAGCCTATAGAAGCCTCGAATGCCGCTTCTAGAGCGGCATTCAGCCTAGGCTCCGAAATAGGCGCTTAGGCGCGTTTTCGAGCCGATCCTCGACTAGTCTATCGCAAGGCAAGACTCGTCTTGTCTCGCAGCCAGCCAGGTACCTTAGACGCCGAATCGGAATTTATAGATTTGCAGCAAATCCCTTGCCAAACCGAAAAGCATGGTTTTTGGCAAAGATTTTTCCTTTGGTTGATATGCGTATTGGCATGAAAATTTCTGGCGTTTGGTTGATGTTCTGGCGTGGTCGATGCGATGATGCAAATAGCTTGCCAACATGAAAGTGAAGCTTGTTTAGATTTTATAGAAATGTTAGATTATGTGGACTGTTGCAATTGTATAGCAATGTGCGAATTTTTAGATTGTTTGGTTGATGTTGGTGGTTGAGGATTTTTAGTTGGTTTAGTTTTTAGCGGTTGTAGAAAATTTTTAGATTTTTTAGGAATGTTAGGTTTTAGAGTCTGCTCAGAAATCTTAGATTGTTTGGTTGATGCAGTTGGTTGAGGATGTTTAGAATTTTTAGGATTTTTAGATTGTTGAGGTTCTTCAGGTTGTCGAGGTTCTTTATTTATTTTTAGGTTTGTTAGATTTTTCGGGTTGTTTTGAGTGCTTAGATTTTTTAGGTTGTCAAGGAAAATTGGAAGCCTTAGAATTTTTAGAATTTTCGGGCACTTTAGAATTTTTAGAATTTCCAATTGCTCTAGAATTTTTAGAATTTCCAATTGCTCTAGAATTTTTAGAATTTCCAATTGCTCTAGAATTTTTAGGTGGTTGATGTGTTAAAGGTAAATGGGTTGCTCAAGGAAATTTAGAATTTTTAGTTTCCGGTATCGTCGCAAGCGTGTGTCGCCTGGGGATTGCGAGCATCACAAACGGCTTTTGCACAGGCAGCAAGAGGGCAGCTTTTGCACAGGCAGGCAACCGACATCACAAACGACATATAGAGCGGACAACAATAGCACCCATTTTGCACAGGCAGCATCGGGGGCCTAGTATGCACTCAGAACGCGGACCGCGAGCAGTTGATATAGTACAGTAAAATAAAAAAGGCCCCATGTTGGGGCCTGTTGATGTTAAGGATGAGCCTAGTCACTCATCCTTGTTTTTCTTTTCCTCACGGAACCGCTCGATGGCGTCGAGCAGGTCCCGAACGAGGCCCGACAGAACCTCGCCATCGTCCCACAGAGGATGGGACGGGTCCTTTTGAGCCCTGGAAATCTCCTGGAGCTCTGCTATAAGGTCCCTCAGTCCCTCGACGAGGATCTGAGAGACTTTCGATCTCTTTTGGGCCATTGCATCCTCCTTTCCCATAGCAAGGTTCGTCCGTGTCCTTTCCCGATTGTAGTATATCATATCGGCTCTTATTTATCAAGGGTTACTTTCTGGAGCATACACTCCAGGGCTTACTCTAGGGCTTACCAAGTAAGCTTAGGGCTTACTCTAGGGGCGTAGGCTCAGGAGCGGGGGGTGGCTTTGGAGGGCGTACTGTTTAGGGCTTACTGATTACCTGGAGGGAGAGTTAGAGGGGTGGCTTTGGAGGGCGAAATCCTTATAATTATTGAGTATAGAGTTCTAACTTGATCAAATTTGATCAAGTTAGAACTCTAAGAGTATATTGTGTAAGCTCAACCAACACCAACAGGCAAAAAGAAAAGCCCCGCGGCCAAACACCCAATTCCTATGAGCGGTGCCGGGTATTTCGGCCCGGCACCTAGTGGTTAGTACCTAATAGGGCCGTGGGGCTTGTGTTCAGTCTTCCACCACCCCCTGCGGGGCGTCATGGAGAGTCCAGACCTCTCCTGACGTTAGTCGGCTAAGGATGAGATCGTCCAGAGCAATAGGACGACCCCGTGCGAGAGTGCACTGCCAGACCCCGAAGACCAGCTCCCGCTGGGCCGGGTCTACCCCTACCAACCCAACCACTGTGTTGTCTCTGCCGTACACCTGCCGAAGGTCATCTCTGACCTTGTTCACCTTCGAGGGCCAAGCGTCACCCTGAAGGCGGACACGGTACCAGCAAACCCGATCCCAAACCCCGGACTTGTCTGGTACCGGATAGGCCACGTCAGCTACGATCTTCAAGTGCCGAGCTTCAATGTGAAGCAGGGCGCCCTGACTGGGGCCGAGGCCGCGAAGCTCGTTGGCCTCCCGAAGCATGCCGTCCAAAACTCCGAAAGCCCAGCGTGGCCTCTCGTCAATACTGGAGAGCTCAGGCTCTGCCGAAACCGGCTCTCCCCGGATAAATCTCAAGGGCATACCAAAAACCCCCGGGCTTAGGCCCGGGGGTTCACCTCCCCTCGCTCAGACGAAACCCAGGACCAGAGCCCAGGAGGGGTGCCCGTGAGGGCAGGTCCCGTCGGGCTCAACCCAGCACCCGTCGGTGGCCTCGCAGCCACCTTCCGCCAGCCATTCCCCGAGCTGGTCCAGCCCGGGCCTCGGGGTTGTGGGCTCGGGATAGCTCATCTGTTTTTCTCCTTTCCTCTTTAAGCCCCGAACCGGGTCGAGGAGACCGTCTTTTCGACCCGATCCGTGAGGATACAAGTCCTCGCTTTGGTCACTCCGGAGTCTGGAAGTCCCCGAAGTGAAACCATCACCGGGAGGGGGACCAGTATGACGTCCACCTCCGGATCGGCCTCCAGGTCTCGAAGCTCGGCCAGGACCTCCGGGGTCATCGAGTATCCGATGACCACATCGGTCCACCTTCCCCCCGGCCCCGGGAATTCCGTTTCCTCTCTCCGCAGAGAGAGTATCCTGCACCTCTCGGGGGAGCAGCCCTCAAGCTCCTCCCCCGTGTCAAAACGAAACGGGTGGGGTGACGAGAAATTCACCACCCGTATCCCGTTCTCCAGTCTCAGTCTCGGAGCCTGCTCCATGGCCCCCTCCTTTCCCTCTGGTCGAAAGTTTCGGTGTCTCTATTATAAGTGTATCATAAGGCCGGTTGATTGTCAAGGTTTTCGCTGAAGGTGCACACACGCCGTCACCCTCGCCTTAGCTACCCGGCAGCAGAAAACAAACGTAACATGTGCCTCCTGGGGCAAATCCCGAAAGCTTGGCGTACCAACGGCAGGAACCAGACCCGCCAGCGAAACAAAACAAAGGGGCCCAATATCCCACCGGTAATGCAACTCCCTCATGGGTTAAACCTTCGAAAAGCCCCTAACTCTGTAACAATGGGTGCATCCACCAGCTCTACCCTTACCCGCCGAAAGCCAGAATCGACCAAGTAGCGCCTAGCAAGCACACCAGAGCTACATATCCCACCCCTGGGACAGACATCCCAGCATTGCGCAATACCTGGAACTACAGCCTGGGGCTTAGCACTGACCACAAAGGAAAAGCCCAAAGGCATAAACTTCCAGTTTTGTGAAGGCTTACGTTTGCTCACTTACGCTCCCACCACACAAGTGCATATCTCCCACAATAGACTTGTGGTTCGTAATACTGGCCCACTATCCCCGCAGGGGCATGGTAGCATGTCATGGGTATAACTCGCTCTATATCCACGGCCGGCACCACCTCATACGGGTGGGCCACAACAGCAAAGGCAAAACCCGCCCCAGAAGGCCAAAACTTCCAAGTGTCTATCAATCGCCATTCCAATTTCAGCAACATCTACACACAACCTCCCAGCAATGTGAAGGCTTACGTTTGCTCACTTACCACCACCCTATTTTGCTGGACCCTAACACAAACTCGATGCTCTATCGGGTGCGGCTCAGGCCAGCAAAAGTCCATAAATGCAGGCACCAGGCGTACCCCTTTGGCCAGCCTAAGCTTTATTTCGTAATAAACGAGCGAGTGCTCTTTAAACTCAATCCTCCACCTTGGGTTGGCTAGCTTAACCCTCAAAACAATACCTTAACCGTATCGGACCAAAAGGCCCTACCTGCCCTACATCCCCGCCTGGACCCAACCAGAACAGGAGGCCAGCCATCCAACTCGAAATAAAGCGCCGGAACAAGCCCCACTCTGGCCACTTCCACCTGGCATATAAATGTCACGAAGAACATTCGCCAACGCATCATACAGTCGAATACAGCCGACCTCACAAACGACAACCTTTACTCGCAACCCTTATGCACAGGCAGGAGCACACTCGGCGCCGGAGAAGAGAACACCAACCCAGCCACTCTTGATGCTTCTGAATGTAAAGACTTCCATGGTAACGCGAGGCCCGAGTAGTATCCTCCGAAAGCCACGATACTCCAATACCGGCACTAACCGAGCAAAACCCCGTGGAGTATCAAGGCTCACCTCCCAAACACGCAGGCCTGCCAGGTGAAAGTCCCACCCTCTTCTCACAGAGCGCATCGCTCACAACCTCATTGCTAAGAGGTCGCCGTCCATTCTGGTCCGGCACCCCTTCTTGCTGACCAACTTCAAAGGAGCCCGAGCAAACTTCCAAACCTGAATGGAAGGTACCAGCCCCCATGGAACGTATCTAACCCGAACGACCAAATGTAAGGTATACCTGGACCATAAGGCCCAATCTGCCAATGTCCTGTAGTCATTCATAATAAACAAGGCCCCGGGGGCAGGGAAAGGGGGGAAAGCCACCCCCGGGGCCGTGGTGTTGTCTCTCCTTGAGTAAGCCCCTATTGCTTAAGGGCTTACTCTATCACGTCTATCCCGCCCCCGAGGGTGACCCTCGGGGGCGAGGTGTGTGGTCTACCTGAAAAAATCCCTAAAACGGTCTAGGCACCTCTCCAGGTCTTCAGCAAGGTGCCCATACAGGAGCTCGTCCTCGCTGTCCTGGGGCTTGATTCGCCGAAGCTGGTCGATAAGCCACTGAAGCTTGCTCAGGTCTACCTTATACATCCTGAGCTTCTTCTTATACTTCTTCAGTGTCGCCTCCAGATCTATCTGGAGGTGAACAAGGCTTGTGAGATGTGCGTCGTTCTCCGGATACCGGATCTCTTTTGTCTCTTCGGAAAGCTCGCCCAGAATTTCCTGTGCCACATCATAGGTAAGGTCCGGGCACCCCAGAACCTCGTCTACCCGACGGCCCATGCTCTGTCTCCTCTCACCAAAGAAGAAGGGGCTTCCCCAGCCCCTTCTTCCTTCTATCCCTTAGTCCTTCAGGATCGCCTCGATGAGGCGATCGATCTTGTCTCTGTTTGGGACCTCTTCCCCGAAGGCGTCCTCTCCTTCGAGAAAGTGGATCGCGCCCCGAAGGATATCCTTCAGGGTGCTCCCTGGGACGTATCCCCCGACCTCCCGAAGAGTATCGTTGAGCTCGTGAGTGAGCTCGGTCTTTCGGGTTCGGGCCTCGTCCGTGAGGCGAGGCCATCGAGCGATCAGGGCCTCTACCCTGTCGCTTAGTTCCCGGTACCGGGCCAAGTGGGCCCGGAGCTCGGGGGTAATTTCCTGTCGTCTCATCCTAAGCCCCTTTCTGTCTTCCCAGGGGTTGTTCCTGGGGGTTCATTATAAGTATATCATATTGTGGGTTGATTGTCAAGGGGAAAAATTTTGGGGGTAGAGCCTACGCCCCCTAATAGCCACAAGATAAACGTTCCTGGCCCACCGCAGGAACTCACGAAGCGATCGCTTCCTTTTCGCGTAGTTACACTGCGTACAGCAGGGCACAACATTATCTGGCAGATAACCACGTGTGTTATCAACTCTATCCAGCCCATTTCGCAAGTACCTAACACCGCCATACCTGACAAGCTGTTTAGGCGGAGCGCCACAATAATAACATGGTTGTCGTATAAGCCGGACGAACTCACGCCATGTCAGACGCCAAACAAGACCCCGCCCGAAAGCCCCCTCCCTATACTGGTGCCACACCCGGACAAAGGCACGCTGGTCTCGCGGGAGAGACCGAGTGCGAGGGTTAGGGGTAAACCACCTACACGGGACCACTAGTCGTTTCGACCTTCGTTTGGCTATCCTCCTCCTAAGCCGGCAGTTGTCGCAAATGAAACAACCCTGCGCTTGTATGGCTGGTGCCCAATTATCATCTCCTAGTACTGCTCCACAACGCCTACATCTATGCATAGCACACCTCCACTCAACAGAACAAGGCAGCATCAACCAACCGATCCTATGTCAAAGCCCAAAATAAGCATCAACCAACCGATCCTCTGAAATCCGCTCCTGGAGCGGGATAGGGCATGCTAGTGCTGCAAAATGCAGCACCTTCAAATACGTGCGCTCAGGGCCTAGACCCCGTCTGACTACTACGTTTTGGCCAAAACGCGCTTCTAGAGCGGGTTTCGGGGGGCATCAACCAACACCAGACGTACAGGAAAGTGGATAAGTTGTGGACAAAATGTGGACAAAAAGGCGCATCCCTACTGCGTACTGCGTATCCTTATTGCTTACCCTCACCGCGTATCCTTACTGCTTACCCTCACCGCGTATCCTTACTGCTCACCGCGCATTGCGTACCCCTACTGCGTACTGCGTACTGCGTATCCTTACTGCGTACCTCTACCCCACACTGCCATTGCGTATCCTCATTGCTTACCCTTACCCCACACTGCGTACCATCACCGTGTACCCGCACTGCTCACCGCGTATCCTTACCCCTCATTGCGTATCCCTACTGTGCATCCTCACCACGCATCCTTACGACGTACTGCTCATTGCTCATTGTGCATCCACACTGTTCATTGTTCATTGCGTATCCTTATTGCGTACTGTGTATCCTTACGGTGTACTGCTCATTGCGCACTGCACATCCACACTGTTCATTGTCCATTGCGCACTGCACATCCTCATTGCTTACCCTTATTGCTTACAATAAAGACACCTGGTACACTCCTCACCGCGTATCCTTATCACATATCCCTAACCTGATACAACCATCAAAATACTTCTTAGACGTACAGTAAATACGCACACAACCCATAGAGTTTACCAAAACGTCGTTGTTTTCAAAGGATCTGGAACACAAACGCTAGTCCTCTCTAACCCCCCTAATTCTTAGGTCTCGGTGGTGCCTTGTACAAACCTATACCGCAATGGTACCCTCTGGTATAAACCGTATAGACCCTAACTTCAGCCCCCGAAACGCGATCCCTAACATTATCATCTTCCAGCCAATTTCCCAACCATGGCACAAGGCTGGGTGGCGGGCATAGTTGCAAGTCAACTTGCACCAAAACGAGCAAATCGCGTGTCAAGGGATACCGACCAACCACTTCCCAAACTCGAACCTGCTCCGTAGGCATAGTAGGTCACTCCTGTCCCAAAAGAGTTGCGCAATAAGGGTAGTCGGCGTCCCATTGCTGACAATCAGCTTGGACTGATCCTACTGGACACGTCGGGACGTCTCTTTCCCCCATCCAATCCCAAATCTTCGGGACTACCCGGCAAAAACTAGAAGTTATATTAACTTGCAACACTACCCAATCGCCCCTGGCAAGGTAGAAGTTCCAATCCCTCAGCTCAGACATATCACAACCCCCTAATGCCTAGAGGGAAATCTTTCCAACGCAGTAATGAAACCCAAAGGTCTTGCATCATTCCTCCTAGATAAATATATACTCGTACTGCCGTACGCAGATATACCGCTTATGGAATGAGCCCCTTGAAGGGGCAGTGTATACCCCATGAGTGCAGCCGGGGGGCTTACGGTAGTTATCGCCGTAAATACTCGGAACCACGCCGCTGAAAGTGTCCGGATCGCACAAGTCGATCCGGACCTTCATCCAGCCATAGAGCATTCGGTACTCCCAATACGTAATAGTAGTAATCACACTTGCTCCTTTGAGCACAGCAGCAACCTATGGCAAAGAGTGTAATCCTGGCTCCATACCGTATCAAGCTCCAGAGGCCAAGGTAATACCATATCGCTCAGTATAATCGCCGGAACCAGGCACCGCTCCGGCGCACCGTCCTGGCGATTGGAGTCAAGGAATAACACCAGTACAACCGCCGATGGCCAAATCTGCCAGTTCCAGCACCCCGCCACCTCGTACACCCTTTCTAGGTAATAGAAATCACGTTTGCTCCTTTGAGTGCAACAGCAATCTGCAACAAAGGAGATCCAGGCCCTGCACCGTATCAAGAGCGAGAGGCTGAGGTAACGGCATATCACTCAGCACAAACCCCGGAACCAAGTTCCGCTCCGACTTACCGTCCAAGCAATCGGAACCGAGAGATACCACCAGAAGAACCCCTGTCGGCCAAACCTGCCAACACCAACTGGTCATCATAAAGATGCCTTTCTAGGTCTCACATCAACCTCTAGTAAGAATAGCACAGTACCCTTGAAGCTGGTTCGTTGTAGTAACACTTGTTACTGTATGGTCTTGAGGCGAAAAAGCAAGGCTATACAGCAAATGAGGGCATATCCGAACTCCGCTCAAAGGCGTCACCCCAACAAGTACGAAGGAAATTCTAAGCACGCCATCATGGGCCAATTGCCAAGAAGTAATCACCTAATCCTCCCCTATCAGCGTATCCATACCCTAACCCGGAATGCCAAGAGAGAATAGCCTCTAACGTATCCCTCTTTCTCCGCTTTGACATTCCCACTCAAAGGAGTGACCGCCAAATCGTCATCGACCCAAATACCAGGCACCAGGCGTTGTCCCTCCATAAAACCAACCGCCACCATTCCCATATCAGCGATAATACCTTGACGATACAGGGCGTGGTCGTAAATGTTCCAGTACCTAACAAAGCTGCTATTCATTTTCGTGTGCTTTCCCCTCACGCCTCACAAGAGTGACCAGGACGTGGTGACCAGCAGAGCCCGCATAAACCTTTCGTAAGCCAAGTCCACCATCATCGGAATCCCGCTCATCGTAAAACCACAGCCTACCCGGTACCACCTGCCGAGGTGAAAGCACGAGGGCTCCCCCGTCCCACTTAATACCGAAGTCTCCCCAGCGCAAAACCCAAGCACTTAAATCCACTCGTACCCCCAAATGCAAATATACATCCTATCCAATATATCCGGGACGAAGCAAACGTCTACCACAGTAACGTACCCGGGGGACACCGGTAACATGTCGCTACAAATGGGCGGGACTACTCTACCTGAAAGTCCTCCCAAAACTAGTACACGCTTCATCCCGGCGTAGCCGTGTACCCTATATTCCCATCGTGTGGCAGCCATCCTTACTCTCCAGCTTTATATACCCACAAAACCCATCCCATGCAAGATAGGCCATATCGACCAAGATGCCGTTCGCTTGGTAATGACGTAAGAAGAAGTTTACGTCTATATGCGGCACGAGATGGGGAACGACGTAATCCATCCTGGAGCCCACAAATATACTCAGCAAGCCGACCAAGTTAAAGTTCGGAACAGCGTGAACCAGAGTCCAACACCAGCCGTGTGTCTTACTCACAGCGCTATCCTACACCTACTGGGAAAGCTCACCTTGGCTCCTCTTCAATATAGCATACATCATCGTTGTAAAAATAACGAGTGTGTAGTTGCGAAGTAGCCAAGTAGTCGCCCGTACGATGTAAAACAATAGGCTGGACGAAGGGGACTACCCGAAGCCGTCGCTTAAACAAAAGCACGCCGAGAAGGGCACTCCCGCCGCCAAACTTCCAATACCAAGCCGTATATGACGATTTCATACTGAGCTCAATCTGACAATGCAAGAGCATCCCATATCCACATGCGCCACCACACCTTTGCCCGGGGGTTCCGCCAAGCACCAGTTATGCACAATCGGCACCACGTAAGGGCGATCCACCACCCAAGGCGCTTCCAGACGTACCATCAAAGGTGTCTTGCCCCTACAGACAAAAGACCAGTGATAAATCCTACTGTCAGGTTGCCCGGATCTTCTCACTAGCACTGGCCCACCGCTCAAAGCCGAAGGTTTATAGTACAAAAACCCATCTCTTTATAGCCCAAGACCTCCTGAACCACCCTCACACCATCCAGCGGGTTAGTATATGGAGAACGGATAATCGGAACCAAATCGTGCACTCCAGCATGAGTATAAAGGAGTGTGTAATAGTTTACCAGGCTGAAGACCCATTCCATGCTTACTTCAAGTGTATCCACATAAAAGAAGGAGAAGCCGATCCCCTAATCCCCAAAATCTTGTCCGAAGTCCAAACTTTTCCAGGGCTATCAAGAAAAATAACATGAAAGTAAGGGATTAGGCAAGCAGGAAGACCAGCCTTATCCCTTGCCCACAAGGCAACACCTAGACCAAGGCCCTTCCATCCGTGGACCCGCCAAAACCACTCAGTAACAAGAGCCATTCTATCGTCCCTTCCTGGAGATATGAACCTCCACACTCCCCGTAAAGTGCTTGACGGTAACGATTGTCGTCAACCACGGGGGGTGGACAAACGGATGGCGCCAAAACCGAGGGATCAGAAATGTGGGCATAAGTCCTATGGACAAAATCGCCGGAGGATAGGTCATCCGAAGCTCCGGCGTCACAAAGCCCCACAGGCTGACAATCCTCATAAGTCCCTCTCTCCCATCTCCAGAATATCATAAAAGCGGGAAAAAGTCAAGGAAAAACGGGGTAAAAAACGTATCAACCAACTGATCCTATGTCAGACGGGTACTCCAAACGCTCCAACAAGGCAAAAAGTCACTCATCATCACCAAAGGGGAAAACAATATCACACACCGCCAACTCACCAGATGCATAACTGCAATCATAAACAACCACATTGGTGTAAACGTCACCGTAAACTCTGCTAAACCTGATGGAACGTGAAAACTCTATGCGAGGGGTTAGCTGTATATATTCCTTGTGCTCGTTTAAAAGGCTGATATTGGTCAGCAACCGACAAGGAGCGAACCAATACCAGGAGGCTACCTCTTGCCGCCTCACTGTTCTTCCAGCTTCCTCAGTCGAAGAAGCACTTGCGCCCTGGAGGGGAGAGAACCTGCATCTGCCAAAGAAAACTCCAACGGAACATCCATGTTCTCGCAGTAAACCCAAATAAATGAAGGTATTAGCCGGTTAGGCAAGACTTCTAGAGTAACCACAGAATATCCCCCATCAACCCACCACCATCTCCATCGAATAGTCATGGCAAACACCTCAACCAAATAAGCATGTACTCATAGGAGTAAGGAATATCGGGCTCAAATGGAGCCCGCACAAAGGTTACCAGCACAGGAGGACACCTAAAGACCCCCCACAAATAGAACCGAGGCACAACGCAAGCGGTTGAGCACAGGGTAA
>Ga0180301_10002037_pt1 | contig 15892 bp, 18 predicted proteins | sample GuaBasSediGuay16_FD_121797 | JGI IMG/M metagenome (GOLD analysis project Ga0180301, IMG submission 121797) | Subseafloor sediment microbial communities from Guaymas Basin, Gulf of California, Mexico - Guay16, Core 4569-2, 12-15 cm | ecosystem: Environmental > Aquatic > Marine > Hydrothermal...
AAGCAGAGGTACCTGTCGCCTCATCGCAGGAACGGACAAAAGGCGTTTGAAGTAAGCGATCGCCTCAGAGACACCGTTATCTTCAGCTATTTGAATCTGATGAACGATTGGCCGGTCAAGGGTCCGCTTGACTTTATCTTCTGCCGAAATGTGATGATATACTTTGACAAGCCGACGCAGTCGAATCTGATAAATCGCTTTTGGGACCTGCTGGACTCGGGGGCTATTCTGTTCACCGGGCACTCGGAATCATTGACCGGAATTGAGCACAAATTCAAATATGTCCAGCCCACAATCTACATGAAACCATAGTGTCAGGATTTGGATATGGTGAAGACAAAACTAATCGTGGATGTATCAGACGCGAAGGTCTCCAATAACCCCGCCGATCTTCTGACAACATATTCATTGGGCTCGTGCATAGGCGTGTGCCTGTACGACTCGCCCACACATGTCGGCGGCATGCTGCATTACCAGCTTCCGGACTCGAAGATAGACCCCGAGCGGGCACAACAGGCCCCGTTTATGTTCGCTGATACCGGAATGAAACTCCTGCTCGGAAAATTATTGTCAATGGGTGCAAATAAGAAACGCATGAAGATAAAAATCACAGGCGGAGCGGAGATGAATACAGGGCCGAAAGGATTCAATATCGGCAAACGCAATTATCTGGCTATAAGAAAAATCCTGTGGAAAAATGGAATGTTTATCGACGCCGAAGACGTCGGCGGCTTCTCGCCTCGCAATGTATATATGAATATCGCCGACGGCGCCGTGACTGTCAGGTCCAACGGCATCGAAAAGAGTTTATGAGAAGAACGGCTTGAAACCAATTGCCTGCATAGGAGATATATCATGGCTTGGAACATACTGATAGTGGATGATTCGTCTTTGACCCGCAAAAGAATAAGGCGCATCATCGAAATGGCCGATCTGGATATCGGAGAGTTCATGGAGGCGGAAAACGGCGCAGAGGCCTTGGAGATTCTCGAAGATTCGTGTGTGGATTTGGTTCTCTCGGATCTGAATATGCCCGAAATGGGCGGCGCTGAAATGGTGCATCGAATGAAGAGTCGGGAGGCCACAAAGTCAATCCCTGTGGTTGTCGTTTCAACCGAATCCAAGACGGCCCGGATACAAAAACTCCTGGCCGAAGGGGTCAGGGACTATCTCCACAAGCCCTTCACGCCGGAAGAGTTCAAAGAGGCGATACAGACACTTTGGTCTAAACCCAAAATTGATTCAGGCGATCTCTTGACCCAGGCACTGACACAGGCGCTTGAAGTAATGGCGCTCGTGACTGCTGTGCCGGTCGACGATGATATGGCCACCCCCCAAAAAACCGTACTGGCCCAAATAGGTTTCACGGGACCAAAAAAAGGAACAATCCTGATGCTCGTGGGTCTGGACTTCTGCAAGACTCTTGCCGAAAACATAGCCGGCGCCGACAAGGCCAATAACGAAAGCGCTCTCGATGCAGTGAAGGAACTCTCTAATGTTACTTGCGGATTGTTCCTCCCAATGGTTGTTTCCTCGACAGCGGATGTCTTTGATGTTACTGTCCCTGAGGTCAAGAAGTGTGATAATCCGACGCAATGGGACGAATTTGTGGCCGACGCCAACACCTGTATATTAAACATTGAAGGTCATGCGATAGCCGCCAAACTGATCATCGAAGATGCGGCAACGCCGGCGGAGTGTAATTAAAACAACACCGACCTGATTGGAAAATCATCCTGGAGATATGCTGTGAAAACCAAGGATTTTTCCGGAATAAGAAACAACGGCTCGCTCCCCGACCCACAGGATGTCCATGTCCCCGGCGACAGCGAAGATTTGCTGGACGATTATGTAGAGAGCGCCAGTTCAATGTTGGATGAGCTTGAACAGGCGGCGTTGGCGTATGAGGCGGGTAATAACAGTAAGGAAAATGTCGCGGCTATACGACGGATTCTGCACAAGATCAAGGGTGAATCGTCAATGATGGGCGCCGCCGAAATATCGGAGTTTTGCCATCAGGCGGAATTCGCTTTCGAGGAACTCGACGACAACCATCGACCGGATATGCTGCTGAGATTCAAGGATTGGGTAGATACTGCGATGAGTAACCTGGCGGGCCGGGCCCGAATAAAACCGACGTCCTCGGTCGAGTTATAAGAAGACTTTTGCAAAATTACGATTTGACATGTTTTTGGGAAAGAAAAGTCGCTGAGCTTTTTTCTTTCCTTAGAGATAACTCATTATGCGGTCGGATGTTATGGGATTACATAAGAAAATCGAAAAAATGATTTTCTTATGTAATGCATGCCAAACCGCAATTTTGCAAAAGTCTTATTATAAGTTTAATCGACGATTTGCATGAAACTGCGAAATTCAGATATGCTGAAAGAAACAATAACAGTTAACATATCCGACGCCAGGGTGTCTGACGACCCTGCGCATGTTCTGGCGACATATTCGTTGGGCTCATGTATCGGCGTCTGCTTGTATAGCCGGAAGATGGGCGCCGGAGGCCTGCTCCATTACCTCCTTCCGGATTCAACGGCAAACCCGCAGAAGGCAAAAGAAAACCCGTTTGTCTACGCTGATACGGGCATGAAAACGCTGCTTGAAAAACTGACTTCGATGGGAATAAGGAAAAATCAACTCAGTGTAAAGGTGGCCGGCGGCGCGCAAAGACTGAAAGTTAAAGCAAAAGGATTTAATATCGGCAAACGCAATTATCTTGCCATCAGGAAAATCCTGTGGAAACAAGGAATGTTCATTGACGCCGAGGATGTCGGCGGCTTCTCGCCGCGTACTCTGTATATGAGTGTTATCGACGGGGCTGTAACGATCAGGTCCGGCGGCCTTAAGAAATACCTGTAGGAGGCGATTGAACAAAAACAATTCAACGCCGCTTCCATGATAATCGCTGGAAAACTTTGAGAAAAACCGACATGGCAACTACTCTTAACACCAATGTTAAAGTCCTGATAGTCGACGATTCGGCGGTAGTTCGCAAGATACTCAGCCGGCAGTTGAGCCGGCATAATGGTATAGAAGTCGTCGGCACGGCCCCGGACCCCTTCATAGCGCGGGATAAGATACTGTCGCTTCAGCCGGATGTGCTCACGCTCGATCTGGAAATGCCCAGAATGGACGGCATAACCTTCCTGCGAAAACTGATGAAGCATCGTCCGATGCCTGTGATTGTTCTCAGTTCGCTGACGCCCAAGGGCGGCAAGATGGCCTTGGAGGCCCTCGCGGCCGGTGCGGTGGAGGTCATAGCCAAACCCGGGCCCGCTTACAGCGTCGGAGAGGCATGCACCGAGCTTATCGGCACGATAAAGTTTGCCTCAAGAGCACGAATCAATAAAAAAACCATTGACCAACACCAGGATGGCGTGTCACCCAGACGGTTGAGTATGGTCGAAACAACCAACAAGATTTTTGCCATAGGCGCATCTACCGGCGGCGTCCAGGCGTTAACAAGACTGCTTTCGGCGCTGCCCGCCAATGCTCCGGGTACGCTGATAGTTCAGCATATGCCCGCTCACTTCACAACCTCATTCGCCGAGCGCCTGAACAATGAATGTGCGATCAATGTCTCAGAGGCTCAAAATGGAGATCACGTTATCCCGGGCAAGGCCCTGATTGCTCCCGGCGGACTGCATATGCTCCTGCAGCGGTCAGGCGCCAATTATTATGTCGCCGTAAAGGACGGCCCGCCCGTCTGTCGGCAAAGACCGAGCGTGGAGTTAATGTTCAACTCAGTGGCCAAATACGCAGGAGCAAATGCCGTCGGGGCGATACTTACCGGCATGGGCGACGACGGCGCAGGGGGATTGTTGAACATGCGCCAAAGCGGCGCCCATACCATAGCGCAGGATGAGGCGTCATGTGTCGTTTTTGGTATGCCCAAAGAAGCTATCGAACGAAACGCTGCGGAAAAAGTCTTGCCTCTGTCCGACATTGCCCAGACTATGATCAACCTGGCGCAGAATTGAAGCAGCAATCCCATTCAGCCAAAAAAAAACGGCGAAGGGTGGATGACTTGAGGGGAAGTCATACACATTTCTTCGCCGAGATAATGGAGTCCGTTCCGTCGGATAATATCCCCGTTTGCGACTTTCCGCAAAAAGGCGCCATTGCTTTGGCCCTCCGTGACCGGCCTTTGGATATGATAGTCTTTCCTGGCTCCTAAATGCCGAATTTTGCGATATTCTCTGCTGCCGCTCGAATGTTTTCAGGGCTTTCAAGCCGGCCGGACAACAGAAGCCGGCGCGCACCCTCGACAGCGTCGGCGTCCTGGCGCGGCATTTCCTTTGCCTTTTCGATCAAAGCATCATAAGTGACCTGCAGTGAAGCATCCACCTGGTTATCTGCGGGCTCTCTGGTTCGCTCAGGCTGCCTGGAAGATGATTCTTTCAGTATATCAGGCACTTGATTGTTATTTATCTTTTCTATCATTGCTCATTACCTTATTGTTTGATCCACTATTATTTTCGTGGATTTTTGCGGAAACTTTATGATTTTTTTTTCAAATTTTTCATTTTTTTCTAAAGTTGACGCTCTTTTTGGGCGAGAGCAACAGCTTCATGCCACCCTGCCTTTCGGGCCTTAACGTCTCGGCCGTCTCGTAAGCCACGAATTTGACAAACTTCAGCGAACTGACGGTTCCCAGTCTCTCCCGCAGGGTTGCAAAACCCACCAGGTCGTGATCGCTGTAATAGTCCATTATTCGCTCTTCAGTCGCCCTGTCGGTGGCATCCCATATCTGCTCAAGGGCCCATAATAACTGCCCGTCGGTAAGGTCTACAATCTTTAATCGAAGACCAATGCCCATATGAGGATACGGCTTGAATTCCGTAACGGCGCCGACCAATACAGCATCGCAATTTAAGGTCTTGCGCATCGCCGATAGTTGCTCGAGAGTGTATGCCGTATTCAGGTCCAGTTGAAAGCTCCGCCAGGCAGGATCATGCCGGCGAACAATGGCCAGCCCGAATATCTGCTTTTTTTGCAGCGCCTGGAAAAGCGCCTCGGTCGCCTGGGAAGATATCCGGGGGAAAGCCGAATCGTTGGATAGTTCAACCAGGGCGATTCTGCCGACAGTATCCAGGTCCTTATCCGGATTCAGATAATAATGATCCGCAGGGGGCGTGTGCGATTCGTAAAGCCCGCAGCCCGATAAAAGAATCGTCAGGAACAATAATACTGTTTTGAAGTTATTCATTTGATTCACTTAAAGAATGAGGTTCGATTAGTTGATGTTTACTTTGCTTATTCAGGGACACTGCAGCCGGGGCCTGGCCCTGACTGCGTAATGCCTCTGCATCAACTTCTCCGCCAAGGACCTTGAGTATTTTGAGCAACGCCCGCAATTGCTCGGTGTCGGCATCCCGCATTTCTTCCTGAAAACCGAGTATCTGCATTTTCCAGTTATTCAGTTCGGTTGTCATATCGATCAGAAGATCGTTTGCTTCGTCCAACTCCTTTTTGAGCTGCTCTAATTCAGGTTCAAGAACAGCGATCCGGTCTTTAAGCCGGCGGTTCTCAGCGACCATATCCCGACTTTCCTGTTGCATCGCGGTCATCCGCTCGAGGAGCTCCGTGTTTTTCTTTGCCAGTTCGACGGCCGAGTCTACCGCCGTTTGGCCGCTTGGAGCGGCTTTCTGGAACCTCTTCTGCATGGAGGCGTCTTGATGCTGCATGGCGGAGTCGGGTTTGAAAACAACCTCAACGGGCTCCTGCACAACGGGGCAGCCCGCCAGTAGAAATGTCAATGCCGATACGATCAAAAGAAACAAGGTTTTTGTATTAGCTTGCATGGTCATTTTCTCCTTCATTTTTGGTGGCCAAATATTCACATCTTATATGTGTTTTCTCGCCGCAGCGGCAGGTTACTTCCATTACGGCGAATTCAGGCTGGTTTTCCACAACAAGAACCTGCGGTTGGGCCAACGTTACGTTTCCTGCACTCGCCCGCCTTGGTGCGGCTTGTCCTGCATCGAGCCGAAACCGCCCTTCCAGCTTGACGTCATTGCTCTTTATAACGTGTCCTGCCGTTTTTTCCATTTTCTGTTTCGCTCCTTCCGTCCGGCACAATAATTTTTTGGCGTCATGCACAATAATCGATAGAATGATCGTTTTGGTCCTTTTCAGCAATTTCGCGGTCGGCGTTCTCTTCGACCGATTCGTTCAGTTGGTCTTCATCGAGTCGGGGCCGCTCTTGATCTTGCTCGTTTAAGTTTTGTCGTTTCCTTCTCTCCCGGCGGCGTTTTGCGGGAGTTACACCTCCAATATTGTGCAGGCTCTCCACCGGCTTTATATTGTGATCAATCTCCGCCATCTTTCCATTGCCTTAATTTCACCGATAAATTGAATAGAGCAACCGCGTGCAGTTGGCTGACGCGAGGTTCGGTTATGCCGAAAACCTCGCCTATTTGTTTCATCGTAAGTTGCTGTTGATAATGAAGCAAAATGATCTGCCGTTGTCTTTTGTTCAATTGGCCGATGGCTTCGGTCAGCTTATCTACAAGCTCGTCTTGTTCGAGTTGCCGGTGAGGATTGGTTACATTGTCGTCCGCCAAAGAAACGCCCAGGGGAGGGGCGTTCTCCTGCGTGCTGTCGATTGAAAGAAACTGCTTTGCCCGGGCGTTTTCGAGCGTTTTATAAAGCTTATCAACAGACACCCCGAGTCTCCGGGCCAACTCTTCATGTGTGGGCAGCGCGCCGGTCTCCTGTGTGATTTGCATGCTGAGCTGCATGGCCTGGCGAATCTGCTTGTCAACATTGGCGGGCACAAAGGACCATTTTCTCAGTTCATCGAGAATGGCCCCTCTGATTCTGATATAAGCGTAAGTCTTGAACTCGGCCTGATGAGAGGGGTTGTAATCACGAGCAGCTTTAACCAGGCCGACGGTCCCTGCCGAAACCAGATCGTCATATGATAACGGCGGTTTCAAATATATTACCACCCGCTGAATTATTTTATGCACCATGGGAAGATAGCGGGTGATCTGCTCGTCGTCGACGAACCCCTGCTTCTGGTCGCTGTAGGCGTTCCTGGCGGCGGCTTTGAGGCGCCGATGGCTGTCGTCGGCGGGTTGCGCCGCGGCATGTTTTTTAGTCTCCGCCGACACTGTTTTTTCCCTCGTATCGATCCATCTGGCTCTTTGTTATCGCACTTATTAAAATGCTGTTAATCGCTTTTACGGCCAGGACGGTCGCTGCGTATGCGACTATTGCCGCTATCATCGCCCTCTTGCAACAGGTAAACGGCGAAAGGCCGCCGGCCCACCCAACCACGGCTATGCCGAAGAAGCATATGACCGCAACCTTTATCGAAATCGACCTGACATGTAACGGCATAATCAGTTGATCCTTTTTGCTCTACCGGATATATCTTTCATATTACGTTGAAACTCCCGCAACCTCCTGTCGGCGGGCGGCAATTTCACCGGTCTGCCCGATGGAGATGGTTTCTGTCGGTTCAATTTGTGTCCCGAGCACGATTTCGTCGTAAGCAATAACAGGCAGCGGGGGCACTGTTCGTGATAACATTGCCGCCAGGGACGGCCGCAACCTCGAATCGCATAACAAAACCACCTTTTCGACACCCTTGTCCGTTGCTGTCTTCCAGGCCTGTGCGACTGCGGCGCTTATGGCCATTGTCATTTCGCTCGGCAAAGCGAGATTTAGTGTTTCACCTTCCTGATGCAGATTCGAGGTCATCTGATGTTCCAGCGCAGGTTCGAGCGTTATCGCCGTAATATTGCCGTCCTTGTCCTTATGCTGTTCGGTAATAGTCCGGCTGAGATGTTTTCGCACCATCTCGGTCAGAATGTCGGTGTTTTTCGTTTTTGCAGCGTATTCTCCCAACGATTCGAGTATGGTGGTCAATTCCCGGATCGGTATTGCATTCGCCAGCAGGTTTTTGAGCACCCTCTGCAGCATTCCAATAGGCACGAGTTCTCCGACGACTTCACCGACCAGCGCCGGCTGCGTCTTGCGAAGTCGGTCGACAAGAATCTGCACGTCCTGTCGTGTCAATAATTCGTCGGCATGTTTCTTAAGCGTTTCGGACAGATGTGTAATAAAGACCGATTCCGGGTCAATCACGGTATATCCGCTCAACTCGGCATTTTCTTTATCGGCTTCTGCGATCCAGAGAGCCGGCAGGCCGTAAACAGGTTCGCTGGTTTCCACGCCCTCTATTTTGGTCTGGACAGTCCCGGAATCCATGGCAAGGAACATATTCGGCTCCAATTGCCCCCGGGCTACGACATGGTCGAAGAGCCTGATTTCGTAAACGTTTGACTCAAGGTTGATGTTGTCCTTGAGGCGAACAAGCGGCATGATAATGCCGAGTTGCCGGGCAAATCGTCTTCGCAGTGCGCCAATACGTTCGAAAATAGTACTCTCTTTACGAGGGTCGATCAGGCTGATCAGTCTGACGCCGACCTGCACGGAAATTCTGTCTACGTCCAGCAGATCTTCAACGGGCTCTTTTTGGGTTTTTGCTTTTTGCGACGACGTTTCGACTTTTGTCCGGCGGCCTTTTTCCGACTTTGCCACTATTCGCCCCGTGAAGGCGGCGCCCGCAGCCAACAATAGAAACGGCATCGGAGGCAGCCCCGGCACCAGCGCCATCGCGGCGATGATGAAAGACGCTATCGTCAGCGGCTGGGAGGTTTTCAGGAATTGATCGGACAAGTCCTGCCCCACACTGTACCGCGAGGAGGTCTTGGTTACCAGGAAACCGGAACTTATGGATATTATCATTGACGGTATCTGGCTGACAAGCCCGTCCCCGATGGAAAGAATCGAATAGGTTTTCATGGCGTCGCCCACACTCATACCGCGGGTATAGCCCATGGTTATGCCGCCGATGATGTTAACAATGGTGATTATGATTCCGGCCTTGGCGTCGCCTCGAATGAATTTACTGGCGCCGTCCATGGCGCCGTAGAATTCACTTTCCTTGACAATTTTTCCTCTTCGTTCATTTGCCTGCGATTCGGTAATGGCGCCGGCATTCAGGTCCGCGTCAATAGCCATTTGCTTGCCGGGCATGGCGTCGAGTGTGAAGCGCGCGGCAACTTCGCTTATTCGCTCGGCGCCTTTGGTGACCACTATGAACTGAATGACAAAAAGGATCAGGAAAATTACCAGCCCGACGACAAAGCTGCCGCCGGCGACGAAATCGCCGAAGGTATGGATAATTCTTCCGGCGTCGCCCTGCAGCAGTATCAATCTTGTGGAAGCCACGTTTAGAGAAAGGCGAAACAGTGTTATGAACAGAAGCAGCGAGGGAAAGGTGGACAACTCGAGGGCTTCTTTTGAACACAGGGTGATTATGAGGACAGCCACGGAGAGAGATATGCTGCAGGCCAAAAGCATATCCAGCAACGGTGTCGGCATGCGGATCAACAGTGTGGCGAGAATTGTCACCAGCGCCACGGCCAGAACAATATTGCTGCGTGAACCCGTCGGCGTATTAAGCAGATCGGATTTTGATGAACTTGATTTCTCGGAAATTGCCACTATGATTCATTCTCCAGGGCAAAAGCCCGCTCTGGTTATGCCTTGCCCGGGGCCTCAGCCGCCTCGGGACCGAGGATTTCCTTTATTCTGACGGCAAATCTGTCTTCCACCACAACGATACTTCCCGTAGCGAACCTGATGTCTTTGACATACAAATCCGCCGGCGCCTCAATGGGTTTGTCGAGTTTTAATATTGAACCGGGGCTAAGCTGCAGGAGCCGCTGGACCGGCACTTCTTTTCGACCAATTGCAACTGTTACAGGTACATTTATATCCAAAAGGAGGTCGATACTGGCGCCTGCGCCTGTGTTTTCATTTTCGACGGCCTCCGCAAGCTCCACGGATTGCGCCTGCGTCCTGGAGTCTTCGGCGTCCTGATTCTGGTCCGTTTTTTCTTCCACAGCCTGAGCTGTACCTTCGTCCGGCATTTTGCTTCCTCTTTATTATCAACCACTTTCAGTTTGTGTCGTAGGCGGTTTCTGAAATTACGACTGCGTATTTGCCGTCGCATTTTGCAGGCCGACCACGAAACAGAATCCTGCCTTCCACAATAAGTTCGATTGGCTCATCCACTTTTTTGTCAAGCAACAGGATGTCGTCGACGCCAAGGCTCATTGCTTCTTCAATGGTAAGCACCGTCGAATCCAACTGAGCTTTGACTGTAATCGGCATTTCATGTACGTGCTTGAGCATCGTATCGGAGACCTCTTCCGCCGAGAGAACATGAGCCTGTATCCCGCCGGCCACAATCGGGCGCAGTTCATCGCAAAGCATCAGGAAATACGCTTCGGAAGCGTTGTCCGAATCGGCTTTCTTGACCTTGAGAGTAATTTTGCAGACTTCTTCGGCGCCCTGGAATTCAATGGGCAGTCGGCCACTTACAATTTCAGCGGCCGGCTGAAAATCACATGAATCAGACGACCCTGAAAGGGCCTCGACAATACCGGAGGCGGTATCGTACAGGAGGGATTTCTCCAATTGCGACAACTCTCTGTCGGCATCTTCCGGAGACTTGCTGTCCCCGAGCAGTTGAGTAGCCCAAACGATTGCGGTCTGGCCGGGTATGCCGAGAAAGCCCGACGGTTCGCCCCGGCCTGTGCCGAAGGAAAGGTAATGGTCGCTCTGAGCATTGACAGAGGCTGTAAATTTATCTGCAAAGTACTGTGTCGTCGTTCCGATTGTCACGCCAAAATCGCTATGGCAAAGCTCGGTGAATTTCCGGGCGCAGCTCTTTGCCACTTTTTCCGTGAAACTCTCAAGCTTCTTGAGTTCGCAACTGCTGAAACAGTGGGGCTGGGTCCAATTGTAGTCATAGGCGTCTATGTTGGACTTGGTGTCTTCTGCCGACTCGACGCCGGCGGCGTCAAGAAGCTGTTGTATTTTCTGCCTGCTCGGCTTTTTCTTGACGGAGTTGCTCATTGTATATTGAATTCCCTGATAAGAATTCTTTTGATTTGGGGTTTAGCGTCGCCAAAGAGTACTTCATTAAAAGCATCGCATACCTGCGACAGAATCCGTCTTAAATCGGCGTCGGTTCTCATTTCTTCAAGGGTCAGGCTCTTGAAGTAGAGATTAAGCCAATTCATCAAGAGAGGCTTTTTGGACTCGACAAGTTTTTGGGCGGCAGGTTCACTCAATCCGGAGCTGATCTCCAGATTCAACCCTATCCGTACATAGCGTGTGGCGCCCGGTACGTCGGGATTTACGACAACGGATTCCAACTCCTCGTAATACCATGTCTCTTTCGAGCCGGTGTCGGATCCGTCCGGCACAATTTCTTCGGTTTGCGGGTTCTCCTGGGGAGAATCGGTTGTCTTCGGCGTCGAAGATCCGGCAAGCAGCCGACCAAGAACAAAACCGGAACCTGACATGACAGCTATGACAACCGCCATTATTATCCATGTCAGAATACTGATTTTGGCTCCGGATTGCTCGGCCTGTTCCTTCGCCTGTTCCTTCGGCTCGTCTTTTGCGTCTTCGTCTTTTTTTTCTTCTTCGTCTGCCATTTTTTCTTTTGCCTCAACTGCTTCGGACGGCGGTTATCAGGCCAACTGCAAGGCGTCCTCCTGACGATAGCGGCGGATTTTACCCCGCAGGGTGCGGTCGCTGATGCCCAATATCTTCGCGGCCCTGGTCTTGTTGCCCCCGGTATGGCCTAATGTATCCAGAATTGCCTGTCTCTCCACCCGGTCAAGGGGCAGACCCGCCAGGCCTGATGATGGCGCCCGTCCGTTGCTGATTGACACGCTGTTTTCCTGTGGCAGCGGCTGCAGTTCATCGAAAAGCCACGAGACATCAGCTATGGACAGTCTCGTCCCGGTTCCCAGGATCAATGATGTCAGCACGACATTTCGCAACTGCCGAACATTTCCCGGCCAATGATATTTTGCAAAAATATCCATCATCGCCGGATCAAGCTCGGTGATGCGGCGTTGTGCTTGTCGTGCATAGATATTCACGAAATGCCACACGAGGTCGGGTAAATCATCGGGACGCTGTCGCAGCGACGGCATAATCAGTCTCACGCCGCTGAGACGATAATAAAGGTCCTGTCGAAACCGGCCCTCGGCGACCTCCTGCAATAAGTCTTTGTTGGTGGTGCTTATTATCCGCACGTCGACTCGAATGCTGTCGTTTCCTCCGACCCGCTCAAAATCCTGCTGCTCAAGCACCCGCAACAGCTTGGCCTGGAATCTTATGGGTGTCTCCGTGATCTCGTCAAGGAGCAGAGTCCCGCCGTGCGCCATTTCGAACCTCCCCTTGCGCCGTGTATATGCGCCGGTGAAGGCCCCCTTCTCGTGCCCAAAGAGTTCACTTTCAAGCAGCGTCTCGGTCAATGCCGCACAGTTCAATCTCACGTATGGCCCTTGTGCTCTTTTGCTGTGGTGATGAATGAAAAAGGAAATCAACTCTTTTCCTGTTCCACTTTCGCCGCCCACCAGGACGGGGGCTGAAGTAGGAGCTATTTTTTTGGCCAGATTAATAGCCTGAGCTAATTTTGCGCTTTTTCCCACTATTGTAAAGAGAGGCCGACCGCCGTCGTGGGCGCAGTCGGCCGCTGAGACGCAGTGATTCGGCAGGAAGGTGTCCAGGATGTCTTCTATTCTCCGGCAGCCAAGCGGCTTGATCAGGAAGTCGCAGCAGCCTGCATGGATGGCTTTGACGGCCATATCAAGTATTTGCTGTGAGTCCCGAGCTTCCGTATTGCCGGCGTCGCCTATCATGATCACCGGCGTCTCCGGCGAATTCGCCTTGATTTGGCGAACCAGATTGAATCCATCTTCGGGCTGATTTACCCGGGCGGTGCTGAATACAAGATCATAATTGCTCTTGTCGAGAAAATCACCGATTGTTTTTTTGCCGCCGCCGACAGTTCCGCGAATTCCTTTGCGAGCCAGAATCTCGAGCAGGAATCGAGTCGATTCCTGGTTGTCGTCAACAATCAACACGTTCGCCGGCGGGCTTGTGCTTTGCGATCCGCCGCAGGAAGCCTCCGGCATCCGATCCTTTTGGCGCCTTGCCTTTGTGCTGTCTGTCTCGCTTTTATTCACTCGCTGGGCACTCCCTTTCATCGTTACAAGGTCGGTAATTTGCTCTCGTCTATCAGCTTATCGGGGGCGTCTTTCAGATACCAGTCGACTAACTCGCTCCTGGCTTTGGCCAGAGGCGCCCATGGTGAATCAGGGTGCTGGTCGATCAACTGTTCATACGCCTGTATTGCCGTCGCCGGATCGTCATCTCGCAGACAGTTGCCTATTTGAAACAACATCCATGCCCCATCTCGATCCTGCCCGGTCTCGCCGGCGGTCATACTATTAAGAGCCTGGCGGTAACAGATTGCAGCTTCTTTCAGGCAATGACTGTCAAAAAGAATCTCAGCCAACTCAAGCGGATTGTGCAGTTGTTCAGGGTTCTGCAACAGACTCTTGAGCACCTGCAAAGTCTCATCCGACACCGGCGTGTACGGCAGCTTGTGTTCGATTTTGCCGGATTCGTTTTCTTGCGGCGTTTCTTTAGCGGGCGTAATCTCATTCGGCTCGGTTTTCCGGATCGGCTCGACCACAATGACAGGCGCCGGGGCTTGTCGCCGGGGCCTGAATCCGACGGATCTGATTTCTCTGATTATCCGCCGAAGCTTATTTTTGCTTTCGCTGTGTTTTGCATCATCGGCGATATTGATTCTGGCCTGCCACAGTTGGCGGCTGAGATCGGTTTTCGGGCTCTTTGCAATCAGCGGAGCAGTCAATACGCAGACGATTAATACCAAAGAGCAACGCTTAAGACTCCGGGCCGAACTACTCGTCGGTCCCGTGTAATCGCATTGGGTCGGGATTTTGATGTTCAAACTCATTTCCATTGTCCTAACAGGGCCAATGCCGCACTGTCGTAATTCTTCCGTTGATTGTAGGCGGCTGCCAGGAGTTGGAGCGCTTCTTGTTTTATCCGCTCCGGCGGCGCCAGATCCAGAAGCTGCGAGCAAACAGATATAGCCTGTGAATCATGTCCGAGTTTCAAACAGATATCGGCCAGATTAAGGGCGCTTTGGTGCGCCAAAGGTCCGGACTCCGCCAGTGCGAGGATTTCAACTAATTTCTTTCGGGCAAGATTCAGATTGCCGTTTTCAATGTAGCACTCACTCAGTTCGAAGTTTATTTCAGCCGCCAACCGGGAGTCGCGCATGTCGCCGGCCCTGTCGCCAAGCAGCGTAATGGCTTTATCAACCAGGCCAATTGACCGAAATACCTTGCTCTTAAGCAACAATATCTCGACAGTTTCCTTCCCGGATAACGTCGCCGAATGAATGCCCTCCAGCATATCAAGAGCCTGGACGAATTGCCCCTCGTGCATGTAAGCATCGACGAGGGCGGAGACGGCCTCGACGTATTGCTCCGTCGGCAACCACGCCGCACCACCTGCTATCGCACCCTCCAGGGCGGTGCATGCGGAGCTGAACTGTTCCAAAGCTATATATGTTTTCCCCAAAACAAGGCAGGCCGAATATAAGCCCTTGCTCTTGCGGTCGCCGGCAATAGTAATGTACCGGGTCAACCATTTTTCCGCAGATTCAAGGTTTCCTGCACGATACGAACACTTGCCCGCCCCAAGAGCGGCGGCGCCTTGCAACTCCGGCGAGGAGCTGAGATTGTAAACCTTGCGATACAATCGCACCGCTTCTTCTTCAAGCCCAACCATGGCGCTTGCATCGGCAAGTTGATGGTGGGCATTTAAGGCGATTTCCGAATCGGGATACTGCTCCACGAGTTGCTTCAAATCCAGGCGTGCTCCGGAGTAATTGCGAACTCCCGTTTTCAACCTGGCCGACTGTAATAAAGCATATGGCGCCAGGGATAAGCGCGGAAAGCGATTAACCACGAGTTTGTATTCCGCTATGGCTTCGGTATGTCGACCGTTTTGGCTGTGCAAAAGCCCGAGGGCAAAGTGCGCATTTCCAAGACGCTCATCGACCGGAAACCGGAGCAGGAAATTCCGCCACAGAGAAACCGCCGCCTCGCCAAGGAATGATATTTGTTCAGATGCGTCGGCGTACCTGGCCGGGTTGAAAGCCTTGAGCACATCTTTTTCCTCAAATCGCGTCAGCAAACCGGCACAGCCGGCGGCCACTGCGGCAAATTGCTGTGTTGTCGCCGACGGCAGATACAAATAGACCGGTCGCCTGCAAATCCCGATTTCGTCGGCAGCTAAATCCCAGTGCAGGTTGACGCCCGCATTCGCAGCGAATCTGGTCAGGAGCTCCTTAACGGGTGCGCCGTTGCAGCCCACTTCATATCGCCTCAGCCCGTCGGGCTGCTGGAATCGCTGAATCTGAGGGCCAAGGACCCTGAGACTCAATCGCTCGGCGCCCGATTCCAGAAGGCGCCGCAGTTGCGTCTCATCAACCCCAATGAAAGGTTCGTTCGCTGCGCGAGCACTCCCCCACAGGTCCTGCGGCAGGTCTTTATCGGCATCACAAAGAGCCATAACTTTTCTTGTGAGCGCCTCGGCGGCCAGAAAATAGCAATCCCGCTTCAAAGCCATAGCCGCGTTTCTGTCAAGGTCTACCGCGTCAATCAGGGCAATGGCCTGATAAGCTTTCGTTCGCGCATCGAGATATTGCTTGTTCTGCATTTCCAGCAAACTGCAGTGGTAGGCGGCAAGTATTCTTACCGCGGGAGAGTTACTGTTTAAGACTGTCCTGAGCAAGCGAGCGGCTTCGGCGTAATCGGCCTTTCTTACCTTGCATAAGGCTATCTGCAGTTGAAGAAAATCCCTCATTAAGTCCTCTTTGGGACTTGCAGCAAGGCTGTTGTGCAGTTTCTTGTAGGCAATCGCAGCCTGGTCATAGTATTCGCCAAGGTAGAGA
>Ga0180301_10002038_pt1 | contig 15892 bp, 7 predicted proteins | sample GuaBasSediGuay16_FD_121797 | JGI IMG/M metagenome (GOLD analysis project Ga0180301, IMG submission 121797) | Subseafloor sediment microbial communities from Guaymas Basin, Gulf of California, Mexico - Guay16, Core 4569-2, 12-15 cm | ecosystem: Environmental > Aquatic > Marine > Hydrothermal...
AATGTTTACTTTCAAGCGACCTTTTCTTATTGCGAGATCTCTTACGAATTATCACAACACTAAAATTACATTTTTCTCTATAGCTACGTACCCAATCAATGAGATCTTCACAATTCTCGAGATGAATACATACTTTGTTTCCAAGAATGCGCACAAATCCCGATTCGGAGTTTTCATCGGAATATATATACCTCCGACTTATGTAACGGTCCGGAGAGACCCATAAGCTCTCATCATCCCTTAACACAAAATTCTCAATTACATGATCCCTTTTCCTCGGCGGAAGTTCCTCGAGAAGCCCCGAAATATCAAAAGTTATAACGTGCTCATCCTCGTCATATTCACCCACTATTCTCTTAGAATAATATCCTGCTAGGGGATCTTTAGAAAGATCACGTATGAAAAATTCAATAACTGGTTTGAAGACCTTCGGAGAATACTCCCTTAACTTTATTTTCAGTTTGGAGTTTTCGCATTGGAGAAGATCGGCTAGTAAAATTTTACGATCAAGAATTTTAATATCTGAACCTTTATGTGTAATGTAACCGCGAAATCCTCGCGAAGGAACTTTAATTGGAACTCCTTCTAAATTCTTATCAGAAATTTTCTCACCAAATATGGGATCCTTTAGGTAATCGATGAATTTATTCCAATCCCCCTCAACCTCTTTTTGCTCCTTTTTCATCAAACCTCTTAAATCAAGTACACCAACTTCTAGAACATTCGGTACTTTCTCCCGCCATATGGAACTCGTAATGTTGGCGGAGGTTACTAATGTGAAACTAGAAACTTCTCCACTATTGTTCTTGCAGCGCACATGAATTATCTTCGCATGTATAAATCTTTTCTTAATCTCGCTTAATTCCTGCATCTCTGCCTTGATATTCCCTTTGAATGCCTCACCTCTCCACGCAAAAAACTCGAACTCAAAAACTAACCCGTTGGGGGATACTAACCTTTCCTTTAAACTTTTTATCCTAGATGTGTAAAGCCTATCACCACTAGGATTATAAGAATAATAATCTTCGAAACTATCGAAATTGTTCGACACTATATGTAACCTTATCCTCTTTCCACGTAGAACTTCATGAATCATTTTCGCAAACTTTTCAATACTCCATTCAGAATGATACGGTGTCACGTACGTAATTTCAATAGTCCCCTCGTCGGATTTCTTGCAAATATCCTCTAAAAGTCGTAAGAACACCTTTTTAAGACTGTTCTTGCCCATAGAATGAAGAAATACAACCTCTCTACTCTTAAGATCATGAATATCCGTATATACAAGCTCATCACTCATGAAGAACATATTATTAAGCTGATAGCCGATAGTTACAGATTGAGAAGAACTATTGCCTTGTTTACTGACTGCCCTCAAAAGCTTATTCACTAGATCCAATACCTCAGCACAAAAAATATCATCGACACAATCCTTCACATCATGTAAAGCTCCGAGGTTTCTTAAAATCCTTGGATCTCTAATGTTTGCTTCACGCCGATACATTATCTCAAAGTTCCCATGTAGTCCCGCATGTGTGAAATTTGCAGATCCCACATGTATGAAAACTTTTCTCTCACCGATGAGCACATATACCTTCCCGTGTATTTTGAACTCTTCCTCATTTACCAAAATCTCTCGATATCTTGAATTCTCCACGAACTTTCTAATTTCATCTAACGCCCCCTCTTTCAAGTCCCCCTCTTCCTTCTTAGCCGCTATTACAATTATCTCCAATTCTCTGATGTTTTCCTCGTCAACCTTCCCTAAAAGTTCATTAAGTACGGTAGGACTGTAATCATACGTGATTATTATCATCTTTTTCAAGTTATCTCTCATAATGTCGTACATTATCATCTCAAATGCATTTTCAACACTCATACTCCAAACACCACCGACCTAAATACATAATACCAATCGTTAAATGTATCCTCCCCAGCAAAAGCTGGATCGCTGTATTCTTTATTAGCTCCCTTTGGTACAAGATATTTAACACCATCTATTACGATGATATCAAATCTTCCACTAATCTCCAGCAATCGAAAATACGCATTATAGAAATCAAACCTTTTAGCACGTAAAATGCTCAATAATCCTTCAAAAAACCTCATTAACCTCTCATTTCTTTGCTCTCTCCTTCGATATAACTCAATTAACTGCAATAAGTATTTGCGTTTCTCAATATTCGTTCTTAAAGACTCTAAAAAGTTTTTCATGAAATCTATGTCTTCTCCGATCTGCTGTTGCTCATTATCCCGATCCTCAAAACTCTTTAAAACCTCTACAGATATTCGCTTACGCCTCAACTCGTTTAATACCCGTCTGATCACTCTCTCGCCCGAGTGTAAGAAGTAATTAAATTCCCACACAACACTACTAAACTTCACATCATCCAAAAACTGATCATCTACATCAAGAAAAGACCATCTCTCGCTTACAAATTTCTTAAACTCTCTCCACTGACTTTCTAATTTCTCAAAAGCTCTACCATATAATTTCCTTCGATCCTCATATCTGCTCAACTTACCAGCATCTCCTCTCATTTTTTCAAGAAAGTCTCTTAACACGAGAGAAATAACAATCCATCGACCTGTCTCGTTCATGTAAAGCGCCTTAAGAAATGCAATACCCTCATCCCTGCTAATTCCATACTCTCCAGCCATATAATCGCAATTCGCTAACTTATCAAGATGCTCTTGATTCCTGCCATCCTCACAAAGAAGATTCTCCCTCACAAAGACTATTATCGGGTCCAAAAGAGGAGCTTTATGCCTCATTATATACCGAAACAATTCGTTGTTTTCGTTGCAAATCTCAGACATGAATCCGCAAATATGCCTTAAAACACAAAAAAGCTTTTCTTTATCATCAGGTTTTCTCTGATTGGCTTCACAAGCACTTAATGCTTCATTTATCAATTTCTCTCTCACTACTTCCTCAAAATCCAGATACTTTTCCTCTATCACCTTAGATCTGAAAATATCGCCAAAAAATTTCATTGCATAACTTAGAGCTTCATCTTTTTTATTAATCAAAGCTTTAATAAGAAAAGCGGCCACTTCAGGCCAATCATCACCCGTAAAAAAACCACTCTCCGGGCCTCTTAGAGCACCAATCCCTACCTGTAACTATATTCTCAAACGTCGATCGAGATTCAAACATCGCTCTCATAAGAATAGATAAGATGCTATAATCGTACTTCTCCTTCCCACTAAACGCAGAAAGCGGAACCTCAAAGAACAACCTGGCACATCTTACTCTAAAATCGATATCGCTTTCTCCCTCCATCCTGCTGAGTTCAAATCCATGCTTCCTGAGGAATAAAACATATTTGACCCAAAACGGCGGGTTCATGACCATCCCGAGATTCGGAATTATAAAATGAGTCAACTGCTTGGGCCTGAAGAGGTTCCCCTTCTCATCCTCCTCCGATCCCGCCGAAATGTAAAATCCGCTCGGTAATAACCTGCTCATCTCTCTCCACCATCCCAAGACCCGTGACAAAAAGGTAATACTCATGCATTTAAACTTTCCCAAAAAGTGTACAAATTCACTTTTGCAAAAATTCACAACGACATAAACATTAGGTATAAATATTACTTGTGAATTTTCCAATAGATAGAAATAATAGAACTTAATCACCGTAGTGTAATGCAATAATAGCATATCTACCTATGTTCACTGATATATGTTCAAATCAGCAGGAGCTAATGGGGGGAGGCTGGTATTTAAACGCGAACGAAATCTTATTGGACGATGCCTGACTGGAGCAGTAATGCTCCACTAGTGAGTAAGTCTGAGATCACCTTTAAACCGGTTCATTTGTGAGTATCGATATTTGTGGATATTGTCTCCATCGTTTCTATAAAAATCTCATTTCCTAACTCCAACTCTTTAACGGGAACATCACTGATGATAATGTATGTCTTTCCTTCGGATACATAGCTTCATAAGATTTTATCTTTATGCATTTGCATCGTAACATCTCAATAAACTTTAATGTACCTTTGATGTCAAAATATCTATCAATAGTCTGAGCAAGAACCTCTCTCGAGAATAAGTTATCTCCTTTTAACAAGTTCTCTAGTAATCGTTTTGATCTGCCGTATCCAAAATTCTTGCAGATTTCAAATGCCACCACAAGAGAGTAAGGAGATTCTTTTATTGCATCATATATCTCGTCTTCTGAAATCTTGCTCTGTAATAAGAATTTAACCGGATCAAATAATGTATCCCTGCACTTTACAAATAATCCATAAGCTTTAGGAATAACAACACCGACTCTGCCACTTTTCCAGTATAAAGCTGCCAGCGTATTTGCTATAGCATCTCCAAATGGATATAAAAGTATCGTGACTTTTCTATCCGTGTCTATTTTCTCTACAATCAATGTAGTCCTATCCGGCAATTCATATCGATTTTCTATAATTTCTTTCAAAAGGGATTCCATAGCATTAATGGCATTTCTTTGAAGCTCAAGATCCAAGAAATCTGATGATAAGATCTTCTTAATTGCTATCTCCGTGGAGTTCATCTTCTTATAAGCCCTTATAAGTCTTTTTAATAATTTATAGAATTCCCATGCAACATTCTCCGTTAAAAGAACATACCCGCCTTTCCAAATGGGAATTCTATAATCAACTGCACTAACCTCGCTTACTTCAACTCTTCTGCCCTCTATTCTTTCTACCATCCAATTCTTCCCACTAAGCCGAATTATAGATCCCTTACGTAGAAATCTTAGGTTTAGGGGATCAATTTTCCCAATTTCTTGTCCATTATGCATAACTTTTAACATATAACGGTCTGGTATGAAAGAATAAAAACTCGGTTGCAGTCTTGAACCATTTTTCTTAATCATCCATAACTTTTCAAATGCGGTATGGATTAAAAACGGAGTTCTGTCAATAAATCCTACTAACCGAGATTTCTTCTCAAGAAAATCAAATAGTTCTTTGAAGTATTCCGTCGAAAATTCTCTATAAAAACCAACATTCCTAAAAATGTCGATCATCTCGTCTAAGGTTATATCAGACGAGAATTGACTATATAGCATTGCTAATATCTGCCTTAAAATAACGTCTCTGCATGGAATGATTACCCCCGGAGTCTCCAATTTTCCGTGAATAATCATCCGAATTAATGTTAATGTTTCGAGAAGATCTACAGCATTAGTACATAAGATAATTCCATTTGCAACCTTACCAGGTTTATGAGCACTTCTTCCTATTCTCTGTACCAAATACGCTGGGAATGTTGGAGATTCTACTTGGAAAATCCTACGTATTGTACCAATGTCAATTCCTAGTTCTAAAGTTCGTGTACAGACAATTCCCTTAATGGTACCTTTCTTAAATTCCTCCTCTATCTTCCGCCGTTCATTTGATGATAGAGAGCCATGATGAACCCTTATGGGCTTATCCTTAAAATGCCTCTCGATTACACCATGCAAGTTCTCACATAGAGCACGCGTGTTTACGAATATTAAATACCCGCCCTTCTGATCAATATCCACAAGTTCGCAGATTCTCTTGGCAACATCATATTCATCCTCAGCATCTATGAAGTCTATTTCTACTCTTGACTTTCTATCGGTATAATCCTGCAAAATAAGAACATCACCATCGGATCCACCAAAATATTTCGCTACATCTTTCGGCCTTGCTATCGTAGCAGAGATAAATATCCTCTGTAATCTCTCTATTTTTGCTAGTCTCTTTAATCTCTCCAATAAAACTGCTAAATGCAGACCACGCTTATTTGACATAAGTTCATGAACTTCATCAACTATTACCCATTTTAATGTTCGAAATTTGTCTATTGGAGGACCACTACCTGATGTAAGCATAACCTCTAAGGATTCTGGAGTCGTAACAAGTATTGTCGGTGGATTTTGAGCAATTATAATTTTCTGCGATTCTGGAACGTCAGAATGCCGAACACTTACTGACACAAATATGCCAAATAACTCCGCTGCATAAGAAGCTATGCGCTCATAGATGTTAGTACACAGAGCCCTCAGTGGTGTTATGTATAACACATATATATGGCCTCCCTTAATTGTAGCTTCCATCCTCTTTAATTCGCTCAAAATTGGCAAAATTGCAGCTTCCATCTTTCCAGATCCGGTAGGACCCATGAGTAACACGTTTTTTCCAGACAATATTTTAGGAATAGCTAACACCTGTATTATAGTTGGAACTTCAATCCCACGTCTTTTCAAAATATCCTGTAATGCCGGATGTAAAAGGTTAAATGGGTAATTTTCTCCCTTAATTTTCCTAATAAGGAATATTTTCGCTTTTAGTTTCCACACTCGCAATTTTTTAAAAAATAGTGCACAAAAATCAAGAATTGAATCTTTAAGTGTTATCAGTTTACACCTGAGTTTATTGATAAATACGTTAAACTTGCTAATTTCTGGACTAAGAGCGCTATCGTACATGAATTCTCCTCCAAATCCTCTCAATGTTCAGTTTTTATGTCATTTCTCTATCTTTTCATCACAAACGATTATTTTGTCAAACAATTACCTATGAAAGTCCTATTGGAAATTTATACAATTTTCTGGGTTATTGATGACAATATTTAACTTTACCGTGAACATTCCATTTAAGTGGTGTGCCACCCTATGCACATAGAAGAGTATATCGAAAAGATAACGAATTGTGTTCAATGCGGAAGAGCTGCTACTGAAGCTTTAAGGAAGACTTCTCATCTGATAAAAGCACGAAGTATCGCGTATGGTGCGTCATTCTGTATATTCGCCGCTAGACTCGCTGAAGCTATGGGGGCGAGGGGCTTCTTTCAAAGTATACTCCCCGGAAAAGGATCACTTGTTCATCAGATACTAGCATTAGCATTTCCATCCATCGTTTGTAATAATTGGCAGAGGATACTCTCAGGAAAAATTTCTCGTCAAAACGTACTTACAAGTATAAAAAATGCTATTAAAACTCTTGAGCAAAAAGGAATTCCATCAATGGAAGAAGCAAATGAAGAAACCATTTCTGCAGCAGTATCAGATGCTACTGTTATGTTAGGAGATGCTATTAACTTACTTAGGCAAATAGCACCAAGACTGGGAATGAAGAATCATTCACATGTAAATGTATATTCGGAGATACAACTTATGAGTTACCGATTGCATATTTGGGGAGTTCTGGATGCTTTAATTGAAAATCCGGAGTCAAAGACTGCAATTATAATAGAATGGAAAACTTCCGCAGGCGATGAAACCCCAACAATATATCAATGGGAGATTGCACAAGTTCATGCATATGCATTATTAGAGGCTGATAGACTTGGATACGACGATTTAAAAGCTCCTATTCTTACAGGAAAAATAGTCCCCGTCATAATTAGACCGAAAGGACGCACAAGATGTTATTCGTTAAGCCCGATATTTAAATCGAGCAACCGAGGAATTGATCTAAATGACCTTTTACGTAAAATTATCCTGACTGCAGAACATTTGACATTAACAATTTCCAATATAAGATCCTTTGTAGATCCAAACATCAGAACTTTGTGCAAAGTGAAAATAAACTTACCAAATGGTAAAACGAAAACAGTGGAGGCATTTCGAAGAATTCCAGACGATCTTCCTCGTGGAAATCCACGTAAAGAGTATTTAACGTGGCCATGTCGGGCATGTTCGCTCATCGAAGAATGTAGATTCTATTCGTCGTTTGAAGATCGCGATTTTATAGATAAAATTGCATGGAGAACAAGATATGCGATATACAATTACCGCGAGAATGCTCTAAAACCTTACAAAGAACTTCATAGAATAACTTCGGAATGGAATGTAAATCCGAACCTATTAAAGGAAAGAAGACTGCATACCCTTCAGGAAAGCGGAAATAGAATTGATATATTTGATAAAGCTGCTATCCTCGACGAGCAAATAATACTCACTAGAAGAATTAGAGACGAAGAAGCAAATCAGTATAGGCCGCTAACTGTCAGGACTGGAAGACCCGTTCTCGTGATATTTAACGAATCTCATATCAAAGATATACTTCTAAGATTATCGTTCTTTGGACGAGTAGACGAAATATCGTTCGAAACATATCTCCTAAAGGTATCTATAGGTCCCACAAATCAAGCGTCAAAATTACAACTCGAGATATTGAAAAATTATGCCACTGCACACCCAGAGGTAACAAATTGTATAGTAGCAGTCGAGGGAAATGTTGATCTTACACAACTCGAGTTACGTGCTGTCGATGCTTACCAGCGGGCAACAAAAAAGGCAAAAGAATTGAAAAAGAATAAAAAAATTACGGATGAAAACGAGTTGAGGGAATTAATCGACCTTGCTCAGGCTTTAAAATCAAAAGGAGAGAAAATATTTGAGGAAAACTTGGCACAACTTTTTGGCACACCTCTCTACTGAGGGATCCCAAATATGACAATATATTATGTCGAAGATGTCATCAAACGCGCACTAAGCGAGTCCTTGCGCAAAAGAGAGTATAAAATTGTGCAAAGCCAACGTGATGCCGTAAACATAATGAAGGAGAATATAAAAGGCAGAGTTCCATTAGGAGCCATACAAGGACCACCTGGAACTGGAAAAACTAGTGTTATTGAGCTGTTCGCAGAGGAAAATCTTCCAGATATAATAACAGGCAACGACCGCATTTTAATAATGTACATAGGTCCCACAAATTACTTGGTCCTCGACGCTTACTGGAGAATAGTAACAATTTTGCTAAGAAAGGGTATCGATCTCAAAACAATTCTTAAATCACTTAGAGTATTCGGATCGAGGATAAAGGCATCTAAAACCAACAATCCGTTAATTTTACCTGACAATACCATTATTGATGTTGATGCTCTAAAATTAGCTACTGGAGATATAAATACCGAAGATGTACGTTTAATATTTACAACAGAGTTCCAAAGACTCTCTAGAAGACTAAAGGGAAGCTACGAACGTATACACATTATTGTTGACGAGGGGAGTAAATCTCCGTACTTTCGAATTTTTCTACCACTAGCCGAAAAACTTGTAGCAAACCCGGAATCCTACCCGGAATCCCTCTTAGTCCTAGGAGACCCTCAGCAAGCAATAGCAATACCTGAGGAGTTCAAGGAATTTAACATACCACTTTTAATGACTTATGTTCGAGAACTACTTAGGAGATACAACGTAGAAAAACGCTATTGGAAAATGCTTGATGTAACGTTCCGCCTCCCTAAACCCTCTCATGAACCGATAAGCTACGGATACTATGACGGAAAGTTAAGTGCACTATACTCCTCTAGAAATAGATTAAATGCAATAAAGGATGTAGTCTTGGATAATAGAAATAAAATTTTGCAAGATTTAAGGAATGTTGGAGTAAACATCTACGATCCGGCCACACAAGCAATAGTAAACGCTATCGATAATGCATTATCCTCAGATATCCCTTTAGTCCTAATAGAAACAAGACGTTTTGGTTCTGGAGATACTTTTGAACCTCAAAGAACAAAATACGCATTCATAGCATCATCGTACCTACAAGCCGCATCTAATAAAACAGAGCATCCTTTTGATGTGGCAGTTACCGCACCTTATAGCGATCTCGTTGGCTCAATAGCCTTCAGATTCGATAGAATGAGACTATCAAAGAGAGTCGGAAAACCGAGAATAACAACCGTACAATCGGTTATAGGCGGAGAGTCGGATGTTATTGTCACGATGCTGGGTAAAGAATGGATCATTAAAAGAATGATACCAAAACCCTTCTCAGCAATATTTGCAAGCGATCTGTACGAAACGCTTTACATAAGAGAACCCGAGATGCTAAATGTTCAACTAAGTCGCCATAAGTCATTATTGGTAGTGATAGGTAACATTAGCAATCTGAAAAGGCTTTCTATCGGAAGAGATAATAGGATTGCAAAAACTGGAGAAAAATTGTTAAATCTAGCAGAAGAAGAAAAGGCCATATACGTCAATTTGAGTCGTTAACGCTTATTTATGAGCCTAAGCAGATACAACATCCTCCCAGGCCTAAACCTCTGACCTATAACCGTGAGTTTTGCTTTAAATCCCACTTCTTCAGCGATCTTCCTTAAGAATTCGTGTGTCGGTATATAAGCACCACCTAGAATGGAATCCCCAATTGTATACCAAGCCTCCCACTCCAGTCTCTCTTTCAGAAGTTCAAAATGCCTTTTCATCGCATATAGATACTGGGTTAAGAATTTACGATAACCATGCGCCCTTGACCCCCTAATTGAAGACAAATACGGTAATAACCAATCTTCATAAAGACTCGGTCTCCAACGTCGGGCTGCAGCCTCACATGAAGGTATCTGCATAGATCTTAATCTACCAAGATCTTGACTATCTTTTGCGTAACCAAGCCATAAAAGAGCAAGCTGAGAGTGCCTCACGTAATCAACATTGTTTGCAAATGGTGGACTTGTAAGTACAGAGCACACTCTATCTGGAAGCCATACTGTCGAATCCGCAAATATTAGATACACAGGCGCCAGAAACCTATGACGATCCAAATCTTCTTTTGCCTTTAGAATTTCATTACGATATTCCTCAAAAACCTCCCCTGCTTTTATATCCCTAAACCTTTTATTACTATCAAACCGAGGAGCTGGAGACTTCCTTAGAAGACTTATCGATTCGGCTAATTTCACGAATATTACAAACAATAAAGGTTTCATGTGTTCCGGTGCATTCTCAATCCCACTGCGAATTTTGCCAAGTGCCCTCAACACTCGTATGGTATGATACTCTTTAAGTCTGTCCGATGGAATTAAAACCTTAGAATCTTCGAAATCAATGGTATCTAGAAATTTCTCGATACCTACTGGGTAAGTAGTTTTTGCTCGTGATACGAGTAACCCCCATGGGTTCACGTCTATACCAGTGGAGATAATACCGAGCCTTTGAGCTTCAATTAATACAGTTCCTGATCCGACAAATGGGTCTAATACGTACCTACAACCACTTTCATAGGTTTCTTTAAAGAATTCCTTAACTAAATTGGGTGTTAATCCGTGCTCCGTAAAAACGTAGATCCGATGAACTAGATAATCGTTCCAAGGGTTTCTTAATTCCCTCACCCCATTAGAAGGTTTGTATGAGTTAAATATCTTATGAACTATTTTTACCTTACTAATTCTTCATCTTTACTAGTGCTTCTGAAACTTTCCAAAGACTAGACATTTTTCCCGCTTCATATCTCTTTTAATCACCTCCAAGTGCCGGGTGAAACGCTCACATATAGTTACATACGGAGCGTGATAGGGCTTCCGTGACCACCAGCATGCTTAGATATTGCGTCTGCTGGTGGGCGCTTCGTCCGTTTGTGTCGGTGCATCATATTTATAAGCGCCAGCGGACGGGTGCATAAACCTTCCGCTAGTTTCAAAAAAAAGTTCCAGATAAATACCAAAATAATAATAGTTTGATGTTGAAATTGTAAAACTAAAGAGCCAAAAAGTAAAAACGAATAGGGTGAGGCAATGTCAGTCCCACAGTATAAAATAAATGTACATGTGGCATCAATATTAAGTAGCCTAGGTTTACCAATACGAGCCGAGGAGCCCTTTTTCGTTGCTAAAAGGAGGAAAATCCCCGATTTTATTCTAAGTCATAGCGTAGCAGGTACGATGCTAGGAGAGGCGGAGATAGGTACCAGTGAATTTGATAATAATGCCATTAAAAAGCTGGAGAAAAGAGTTCATGAGCGTTTTTATGATAACACCTTTAAGGGATACGATTTTATAATGTTACTCGTATATCCCTCTAATATCGTAGATGAAATATCTTCATTGCCAGAATCTAAAATAGACAATGTACTTATGGAAAAAACCATCGGTTTAGGAATAGCCGCTAGAGGAGAGGTCTTTCAGTTAAAGGATAATTATGTAAGATGGTACCGTGAACCGGTAAGAGTTGTAGACATTCCGCAAATTCTAGATACACTTATAAACGAGTTCTTTAGTTCGTTGAGTTCTTATAATCCTCATATTAGAGCTAATATATATGACGTCGTGGAGAACATCATTAGCATAATAGAGAACTGTTCCCGTAGTATTTCTTTAAAAATAAGGGATCAAAGCTTTATTAACCAATTATCGAATGTAGCTCGTAGGTTGAACATTGCTTGGGATGTTATTAAGAAATTGGAAGATAAGATAAAAATAACGACAAAATTTATAATGTTAATGTCAGCGCTTATAATGATATTCTATGAGATAGTGAGAAACGAACGCTTATATGAACTTGAACCATTAGAATGTGATAATCTTAATTTCTCAAAATTATCGGACCTTTTTGAAGAGTTAATTACTGATAGGAAAACTGGTAAATTAAGGTACAGTGAACTAAACACACAATTCATAGAGGTTCTCAAAGAAATACCGGAGCATATGGATCTAAACACTGCATTACGAGAACTCTGCAGGGAAATAAAAAATAATTATGTTTTAATAAGACGAATGGGCTGGGACATATTGTCAATGATTTATCAGAAATTACTATCAGAAACTTATCGGCATGCATTTGCAACATTCTATACCAAGTTACCTGCAGCACGATTATTAGCATCGTTAGCGATAGAAAAATTAGATGATGAAGTTATAGATCCTGCATCTGGTACAGGCAGCCTCTTATTAGCATCTCTCGAAAGAAGAAGAACTCTAATCGAAAGGAATACTCTTAGAAATCTTTACAAAAAATCTCTAGATACCGATCGTCCTCTTCTTGACATAGTTAATGAGATAATATTGAGTAAAACCGCTGGTCTTGATGCACTCAAACCAGCGTGTTTTATTGCTGCACTAAATTTAAGAATAGCCACTCAGGGTTCATTACCAAGTAAGCTTGACATTTATAACATTCCTGTAGGAGAAGATCGTGCAGGAAGCCTCGACTTATTAAATGTAAATAAAAGAAACGTATTGCCGGAAGACGTAAAGACCTTATACGACAAAAAGTATGACGTAGTTATAATGAATCCGCCATTTACAAGGAGTGATAGAATCTCCTTCCTCATAGGCGAGACCGCAAGAAACTCGCTCTTATCTAAGCAATTATATTTTGGGAATATCCGTGTTAACCAAATATTTGTCGCGGGGATGGCAAAACCTTTCATGGTACTAGCAGATAAATTAGTCAAAGAGGGAGGAAGAATAGCTGCTGTGTTGCCAAACTCCATATTAAGTAGGTCGAGTTGGAAGGAGATAAGAAAGGAGCTGTTAAACAGTTATAATATTGAGTATATCGTGGTAAGTTGGGCCTCCGGAACTCCAAATTTCAGTAGTGATACGCGGTTTAGAGAAATATTGATGGTAGCGAGAAAGAGGATAGCATTAAAACCAGCAGGATCCTTGAGGATTATAAATTTGTACAAAAAAGTTGATGATCTTACCGCCGACGAAATAGAAAGAATAAGCAGAAAAGCTTCCACAGCTAGAGAGGGCGTGACTAACATTACCAGCAACAATGACGTTATTGCATCTATAATTTCCATAAATTTGGAAAATGAAATTAGAAAAAGACTAAAAACAATGGGTTTTGTAGGAACTGAGTTGGAGAAGAGAGTTAAAGAAGAATACGAAAAATTCGGCAATAACCTTTATAGATTAATAGCGTTTAGGACTGGTGAGTTGTTAAAGTTACACTTGGACATCGTAGTTAGATGTAGTATCAGATTTGGAGATATATTTGATATTGGTAGCGTAATAGATCACACTTCTGGATTATCGGAATCCATTAATAGAGATGCAAGCATTAGTTTATTACATGAAGCACCTGCCCTTTGGGGAAGTGGAGAAAGTTTAGGAGTGAATAGACCGTGGCTTGATAGGGCTCCTTACAAGATAGGAGTTATCAACGAAGATTCTGTAAAAGTAACATATTGGAAGGATTCTCCTAGAACATTTTACTTAGCTAGAGTTTTCATTCCTAGGAGAATTAGACTAAGTACACAATATGTATTGATGACGTTAGTAAATGAACCGTGCGTGTCTAATGTTTGGTGGCCCATAAAACCTAAAGAGAATGAGAGTAATATTACCATTTTACCGTACTTGGTTTATATGAATAGCATATTTGGTTTTATAAATCTCCTCGGTGAAAGATTGGAAACCGAAGGATTGTACATGGAACTCAAGAAAAATCATCTTAGAGAGATGCCTATTCCCGATTTAAGAAAGAAATTCTGCGAAGAAGATATAATTAATATTCTAAGAAGTCCTATGCCGAGGTTTGATGAATATATAGCATATATGGCAAAAATTGAAGAAAATAGCGGTAAACCGTGGTTTATTGTAGCAGAAGACGTTGCAAAAAACTCCAGAAACAATAAGAATCTACAATTATATGCTAACAGAGCTATACTTGATTTAAAAGCTTATGAACTTCTTTGTGATTCGTGTAAAGACATTCAAGTTCCTAATAACTTTTACGAGCTAGTACACAAGGATGTCGAAGTTTTACGACAGATAATGGATCGTGATGACCAAAATAATGATGTTATTATCGAAGACATTGCTGAAAGAGTGAAGAAAAAAGTCAAACACGTTCCCTTAGATAGATGGTTAAGCTATTGAATGTTGAATCTAAAAAGCAACTTTAAAGCCTATAATGCCGATTAGAATACTAGGTGCGAATAATACCCGTGGATAATTGGTAATTCTAAGGATATTCAAAAAAACTCTCGATAACCGTACATTATCCTTACCTCGTACATTTAGCAGTTATTCGTAAAATTATGACTAGATTACAACAACATTTCTATAAACATGCTTTAAGCTAAATTGAAGTTGCACAATACTCAGTTATTAAAGAGGTGTTCTTTTGGTCATTAACGCGAATTTTTCGATGCAAACAACATTCCTCTAGTCTTGAATTTGTTCAAACCAACTATTATTACTTCTTTTGCGTAGAGGTGGAGTTTGGGCCATAGTTTTTCGTAGGTTTTCCAGTCGACGCAGAAGAGGTTTTGTTTTACGTCTTCGAGGGACACTATTTTCTTTGATTTAAAGAGTGGTAGGAGTGTGCTGATGGCGGCGCTGTTATGTAGTTTGAAGGCTGGGAATTTTCTTGTTATTTGGGGGTTTGAGGTTCCGCAGCAGTTTTGTCCTTCGTTTATTGTGATGCTTCCGTCGCAGCAGACGTAGAGGTTGAGATTTAGGGATTTGGCGATTTCTTTGTAGAGTTTGTACATTTTGATTCTTTTGTAGAAGGGGACGCGTATGTATCCGTTGAAGTCGGCGGCAGGTTTGTTTGGTTCTTTGAGGGCGGTGCCCCATTTTAGGAATATTTTGTTGAGGTCGATTTGGCCGTTTGAGGCTTGGAGTATCCACTGGTGGATTTGTTTTCGGTAGCGGAGGAATTCTGCGATTATGTCTTTTGCGCCGGCGTCTCTTATTTCTTTGAACAGTTCCTTGACGGAGGAGGGGTCGGAGTTCACATCTGGGATTATGGGAGAGAATCTTACTTGGGTGTAGATGTTTTCTTCGGATAGTTTGGAGATTGTTTGGAGGCGTACGTCGGGGGGAGGTGCGTGGGGTTCTAATATTTTGGTGGTGTATTTATCGAGGGTTGTGATGGTTATTTGTACGATTGCACCGGCGGGTGCTTCTTTTAGGAGGGTTATGTAGGGGTCTTTAGCGGGGAATGTGGATTTTGTGGATAGGATGTAGGGGTAGTGGAGGGAGTTTAGGATTTTGAGGGTTTGGAGTGTGGTTTTTAGTTTTGTTTCTATTGGTTGGAGGGGGTCGGTGTCGGTTCCTATGCGGAGTGGGAATCGTTTTCTTATCAGTTTGGCGACCTTGTTGTTTAGTTTCTTTTGCATAGCTTTTAGGAGGAAGGATTTTAGTTCTGGTGGGTTTATGGGTATGGGTTGTGGGGGCCAGAGATTTCTG
>Ga0180301_10002039_pt1 | contig 15885 bp, 16 predicted proteins | sample GuaBasSediGuay16_FD_121797 | JGI IMG/M metagenome (GOLD analysis project Ga0180301, IMG submission 121797) | Subseafloor sediment microbial communities from Guaymas Basin, Gulf of California, Mexico - Guay16, Core 4569-2, 12-15 cm | ecosystem: Environmental > Aquatic > Marine > Hydrothermal...
GCTCAGGCACCGCAGCCTCAGGCTGCTCCAGCTGAGGAGAAGAAGGAGGAGGAAGAGGAGGAGAAGAAGGAAGAAGTTAGTGAAGAAGAAATCGCAGAAGGAATATCATCACTATTCGGGTAAAGGATGTTTTGTGTATTAAGCTATTTCAATATCCTCAGCTACACCCTCACGCAACTTTAGCTTCTTCTCTCCTTCTGCTGGTAAATAATAAATTTGGTTAGTTTATATACGTAGTTAAGGGTAGTACTTACAGGCAGGGAGGGTTAGAGATGGGTTTTCAGGTTGATCCCAGCATATACAGAGTCCGAATGTTTAAGGAACGAGGATATGTTAGGCAGAAGTGCAAGTATTGTGGAGTCTACTTTTGGGCGTTACGACCCAGGAATGATTGTAATGATGCGCCGTGCACCGACTACACGTTTTTCGATATTAAGCTGCGGGTAGGTCCTCTCTCAGTTAAGGAGACTAAGGACAGGTTCATAGAGTTCTTCAGAAGAAGAGGTCACGAAGTAATTGAGCCGCATCCTGTTGTTGCTAGGTGGAGGGAGGATCTTTACTTAACTATAGCGTCCATAGTTGTCTTTCAGCCGCATGTCACCTCAGGCATAGTTCAGCCGCCAGCAAATCCATTAGTCATTGCTCAGCCATGTATAAGGCTAGAGGACATTGACAGTGTAGGCTATACCTTCGGGAGGCACTTAACTAACTTCATTATGGGCGGTCATCACGCATTTAACTACCCAGACAAGTTTGTTTACTTCACGCACGAGACTGTGGAGCTCGCTAGAGAGTTCTTTGTTGATGACCTAGGTGTTCCTGAGGCTGAGATAACGTTTAAGGAGTCATGGTGGGAGGGGGGAGGCAATGCTGGGCCATGCTTTGAGGTGGCTGTCGGAGGACTTGAGGTAGCAACGCTAGTGTTCATGATGTATGACGTAAAGGACGGCAGGTATGTTGAGATGCCTATTAAGATTGTCGATACGGGGTACGGTATCGAAAGGATTTCCTGGCTTACTCAAAAGTCGCCTACGGCATTTCACGCAATCTACGGCGACTTAGTTGATAGATACTTTAAGATGCTTGACTTGAGAGTTCCACCCAAAGAGTTCTTTGAGGTAGCTGTTAAGTATATTGGAAGGCTAAATCCGAAGAATAGAGACGACCTAATTAAGCTGCTTGACCACATAGTATCGGCATCAGATTACAGTGAGGAGGAAGTTGCGAGGTACCTTAATGACACCATCAACGTATTTACATTACTAGATCACGTCAAGACAGCCTCTTTAATGCTTGCAGATGGCGTTGTTCCGTCGAATGCTGGTGAGGGTTACTTGGCTAGACTTGTCTTAAGGAGGATCTTCAGGATCCTTGTCCTACTTAAGAGTGAGGACGTACTAGATGAGCTCTTCCTACAGCAAGTGGATTATTGGAAAGCACTCTATCCTCAGCTAGCGAAGCGAAAGGACTACATAGTTGATGTAATAAGTCATGAAGCTCGCAAGTATAGGGAAGTAATATCGAGAGCGCCATCACTAGTGAGGAAGTACATTAAGAGAGGTGGTGAGGGCTTAAGCCTAGATGAGCTAATAGAGCTCTATGATAGTCATGGCATACCTCCTGAAATAGCCTCTGAAGTAGCGAGTAAGTATGGTGTTAAAGTTGACGTACCGAGTGACTTCTACTCAAGAATTGCTAGAAGGCACAGCAGCGCACCTATCAAGCGTACTGTAAAGGAGAAGGTTCCAAGTAACGTATCTGAGCTGGTACGCAAGCTTAGGCCGACAAAGCTCCTCTTTCACGAAGACCCCTACATAAGGGAATTCAGCGCCACTATAGTAATGATTCACGGACCTTACGTTGTCCTTGACCAAACAGCATTTTACCCTGAAGGAGGTGGGCAGGCAGCTGATACAGGCTACCTAATACTTCCTTCAGGTGAGGCTATAAGAGTGCTCGATACTCAGAAGGTCGGTAGTGTGGTCATCCATAAGCTAGCTAAGGAATTACCTCAGAACCTCATCGGGCGGGCGGTGACAGGAAGGATAGATTGGGAGCGCAGGTACAAGTTAATGAGACACCACACAGCAACTCACATAATACTAGGTAGCGCGAGGCAGATCCTCGGAGACCACGTCTGGCAAGCAGGTGCTGAAAAAACAGAAGAGAGAGCTAGGCTAGACATAACGCACTATAAACCCCTGAGCAAGGAGGAGATAAGAAAGATTGAGGAGTTAGCTAATAAAGTAATTGTAGAGGGAAGAAAAGTTAAGTCTATGTACCTCCCTAAGTACGTGGCAGAGCATAAGTATGGCTTCAGACTCTATCAGGGCGGTGTGCCTCTAGAGCCAGTAATTAGGGTGGTTGAGATAGAAGGTCTTGACGCAGAAGCATGCTTCGGTACCCACGTAAGTAACACGATGGAGGTAGGTGCCATTAAGATCGTAGGTGTTGACAGAATAGCTGACGGCGTGGTTAGGCTGGAATACGTCGCAGGTACTCAGGTATTTGAGTACGCTAGGAGCCTTGAGTCAAAATTAGCTGAAGCTTCATCGATTCTCGGCGGCGACGTAGTTCAGAGGGCAAAAGCTATTGTGGGTGAATTAAAGAGCATGACATCACTGCTTACAAACTACCGTAAGTTAATTCTGAGTTCGCTAACTAAGCAGGCACTAGCGGAGGCAGAATATGTTGCTGAAGGGATTAAGGCGGGCGTAATATGCCTTAGCATTTCAGATAAGAACATAGTTAGGGAGCTACTTATAAAGCTAAGCTCACTAGCATCTGAACTCGTAGCTCTTGCGGTAATGCCTGCGAGTAGTGGCTCACTAGTGGAACTATCCTTAGGCAGTAAGGCAGCAGGTATTCTTGATGCGAGAGAGGTATTAAACAACTTGCTGAGTAAGTACGGAGGTAAGGGAGGCGGTAAAAAAGATCATGCCTCAGGGTTTGTCAGGAAAGATGCAAGTAAGTTCTGTAGTGAGGTCCGGAACGACCTGCTGGTCATACTGAGGAATAAGTTGTGTAAGTTATAAGTAAGGTACTAATTATGGAGCACGGTAGGCAGGGCCTCGAGAAGAAAGTTATTGATGCTATTAAGGATTACAAATACCTACTTAATAGAGGCTACCCTCAAAAAGCATGACTAGATTTCGTTGTCTCAAGGTATGCATTAAGTAAGGAGTGGAGATCACTTCTTCTGCGGTGCGTTCACAGGGAAGAAGACGCAGTGCTGATAAGGAGTAAGCTAAGGGATAGGGTAGGTCCTAATGACAGGTTGATTATTGATGGCTACAACACTATACTAACGATTGTCTCAGCTCTTGAGTGCAGGACCCTGTACCTATGTGATGACGGCATCGTGAGAGATCTCAGGAGCGCTTATGTAAAGGACTTCGCAACGCCACTAGTCCTCAATGCACTTGAGATACTTAGTGAGGAGCTGGCTAGGCTGAGGGTTGGTGATGTCGCAATAATCCTAGATAGTAATGTAAGCTGGAGCGCACGGCACGCAGAAGTAATAAGAAAAATAATCAGTGAAGCAGAGGTTAAGCTAGCTAAGAAGGCAGATATTGAAGTGCTCAGTACTAGGGGTATAGCCTGCTCAAGCGATTACTTAATTCTAAAAAGAGCAAAAGCAATCTATGACCTCGCAGGCAAGATAATACTAAGGAACTTTAAGCATAAGGTCGAGGACATAAACAAGTACATATACTAGCCAAAAGCAGCTACGCGTAACCCAAATCCTCAATCGCTAGAACTAAGGAATGCTTAAGAACCCCAGAATAATCTAAGAAAATAGTGGTAGGCTCCTGGGCCCGTCGCCTAGCCAGGATAGGGCGCCGGCCTTCTAAGCCGGTGGTCCGGGGTTCAAATCCCCGCGGGCCCGCCACACCAATTTCTTGGGTTCCTTAAGATGCTGTCCTGAAACTCCTACTAAAGCCACAATAACCTCTGTGTCGGTATGTATGTTAGGTAGAGTATATGAGCGTTAAGATGGTCGACATATCGTTTAAAGATGTAGTCTTTAGAGAGGCAAGAGCTGAAGGCTTCATCAAGCTGAGAAAGGAGACTATAGAGTTAATTAAGGAGGGTAAGGTAGAGAAAGGCGATGTCTTTACCATAGCTAAGGTAGCTGCTATTCAAGCAGTTAAGAAAACACCTGAATTAATTCCGTTGTGCCATAACATACCGATTACGTTTGTTGATGTGGAATTTCAGGTAGTTGGTGAAGATAGGGTGAGGGTTGAGGCTACTGTGAGGGCGAGCGCGAAAACAGGGGTAGAAATGGAGGCACTAACAGCTGTGGTAGCGGCGCTACTTAACATATGGGACTTAGTTAAGAAGTATGAAAAAGATGAGAATGGGCAATATCCATGGACTGTTATAGAGGGTGTGAGGGTTATATCTAAAATTAAGCGCTAGGCTAAGGGCTTAGTGAGGTGTTATAGCTTGGCAATCATAAGAGCTATAACGGTGCATGTTCCTGAGCATGTGAGCAGTCAAGACAATGTCAGGGAGCTTACGGATAGAGTTAAGTCAATTATTGAGCGCTGTAGGAATTTACTGAGGAAGCACTCGCTTGAGTGCTGGGGGTTTAGGGCTTCATTTCCATCCCTTAAAAGTATTGAGCATATCGACCTACATGAGATAGCGGTGAGTCTCAAGGAATTTTCCAGTGAGTGCGGAGTAATTACTGCTGGACTACATCTAGACGAAATTAGTAGTGTGAAACACTATGAACTGCTAATTAAGTTCTTGGAGGCGAGCGATAAGCTCTATGGTTCTGTCCTAGTTAGTGATGTAAGGCACCTGGACTGGTATGTTGAGTGCTTAGAGAAGCACAGCAACAAATCTGATTTATTTACTAGATTAGCCGTAATATTCCCGAGTCGTGTACTTACACCGTACTTTCCGGCATCCACATCTTATAGTGGCTTATGGGGCATCAGCATTGCCCTAAGGTACGTAGACCTTATCAAGAAAGTTGTCACGGGCGTGCAGGGATATAGTGAGCTAATTGAGTACATTAAGAAAGTATTCGAGCTATGTAAGGGCTTAGAAGCAGAAGTTGGTGCTAGGTGTTTCGGATTAGATCTCTCCTTATCACCCTGGATGGACGAGAGTGTAGGAGAGGTCGTGGAATTATTAAGTCAAGTAAATATTCCTGAACCAGGCAGTGGTTGGGCTGTATTCAAGCTTAATCAACTAATTAATCAGCTAGCTCTCGACGCGAAAGTAGATATAGTAGGGTTTAATGAGGTAATGTTGCCTATAGCCGAAGATAACTTGCTTAAGAAGAGGGTACTTGAGGGTAAGCTACGGATTAGCGACATAGCACACCTTGTAATGTTCTGTGTATCTGGGGTTGACATGGCTGCTGTATATGTTGGTGATGAAGAGAGGAGAGAAAAATTAAGAAAGCTACTTTACGATGTCTATGCCCTCAGTCTAGTAAAGAGAAGGAGTATAGGTGTCCGGCTAATACCAACAACGGTAAAGCCAGGTGGGGTCATTAGCATAGAGAAATTTGGTGATATCCCCGTAGCGGATGTGTAGGAGTTTAAGGTTATAAGGGAATTGTAAGCGTGGAGCCGCGGCCGGGATTTGAACCCGGGACCTCCGCCTTACCAGGGCGGCGCTCTACCGAGCTGAGCTACCGCGGCCCACCGTTGATGATGTTATACGTAGACTTAAAATTTTTGCTGTTAATGCGTGGGGGCGCTAATGGAGTGACTCAGTAATTTATACTATTTCTTGTAACTCACCTCTGAGGTCATAGAAGGTTACTTCATCTATACGTACGATAACGCTCTTGCCTAAATACCTTAAGTCAGTTAATGGTTTACCGTTGATTTTAATGACTACTGGCCTGTAATTAACTGTTCTACCTATAAGATGTCCCCGAAAACCTCTCTGTGTAATTAAGCACTTCGCGTATGCTCCCGCATATTCTTTATTAATGGTTAGACATATGCCTTCAATGACTTTGGCTAATATGCTGCTTCTCCTCTTCTTAATAGGGTCAGGTACCTGGGGCATTGCTGCTGCTTCGGTCCTTGGCCTTATCGTGTATTGGGCAAGGTGTACTCTATCGAATTTAAGTTCCTTAACTGCCTCCACGGTTCTCTGAAAAGCTTCTTCGTCCTCGCCTGGATGGCCTACAATTATGTCAGTCGCTATCGTTACTCCAGGTATCTTCCTCCTAACCTCAAGCACTATTGACTTGAATTCATCATACGTGTATTTCCTCTTCATTATCTTTAGTACGTTATCGTCAGCTGACTGAAGCGGTATGTGAAGGAACTTAAATACATTAGGGTGCTTCAGCACTTCAATAACTCCGTCAAGAATGTCGTTAATCGTGTCCGGATTCGCCATCCCTATTCTAATCATGTACTCGCCGCGAACATTTTCTAAGATTGCGTTAACTAGGTCAGGAAGGCGGGTGTCACCTAAGTCTAAACCGTATGATGCGGTATCCTGAGCAGTCAACTCTATCTCCTTAGCCCCCTGTTTAATTGCTTCTTCAACGGCATTAACTATTAGCTTAGGATTGTATGACTTTAGCTTCCTGCGCGCTATCTTAACGATACAGAACGAGCAGTCACCTATACAGCCCTCAGCTATTGGTATGGCTGCAATTGCGTCACTAACAGAGCCGCTGAGATATGATACGTCTCTGTCCCCTGTAATTAGATGTACCGTAATCGGCGATTCTAGTACATCAACAATTCGGGTGATATTCTGAGGTGAAATTAAGGACGCTTCAGGAATGACTGACTTGATTGTATATGGTTGTGCCGAAACCATGCAGCCAGCAATAACTATCTTTCTACCTTTCACTAGCCTCCTTATTTCACTCAACCTGCGGAGTATACGCCCTTCCGTATCTGACCTTACAGTGCATGTGTTTATTATTATGGCGTCAGCCTCATGTATCGAGTCAACTATAGTATGGCCTGCACTAACCAGTAACTTCCTCATTAACGCGCTGTCAGCCCTATTTAGTGCGCAGCCGTAGGTCTCTATGTACACCTTCATAGCGTACCTATTCTTTAAGCTACTTAATTAACTTAAAAACTTCAGAGTTCACTCATAGTAGGGAATGCTCATGGGTGATAAGGATATATTCGACTATAATGTGCTACTGGAGAGACTCTACGAGAGCTTACCAAAGAAGAGAGTAACCGAGACTATCGAAATACCAACGCTAAATATAGCTCATATAGGCCTTCAGACGCAGATAAGGAACTTCAAGGAAATATGCGATATAATAAGGAGAGAGCCCAGGATATGTATGAGGTTCTTCTTAAAGGAACTAGCAGCTAGAGGTACAATAGATGATTCGGGTATCTTCACTATCTACTCTAGAGTATCGGCACAGACACTTAATGCGCTATTCCGGAGGTTTCTGATGACATACGTTAGGTGTAGTACATGTGGCTCATTACACACAGTCTTAATTAGGCAGGGGAAAGTATGGGTAATAAAGTGTCTTGCATGTGGTGCTGAATCGCCTGTTAAGCCGATATGAGTACATTGGATTTTTATAGCTACCTGCTAAAGATTAATAACTTATGAAGCAATAAAAGACTACAGCATAAATGCTCCATTATTTTGTAATGGGATGCGGATCATGAAAGGAAGAGAAGTCTATGTTAAGGTTATGGAGGTAGACGACGTAGCTGGCGTTAGGATAGTAGTGGCTGTCTGTGATAAGGAGTTATTGGGTAAGAAATTCTCAGAAGGTGGGGTAGTACTTGATATTAATAAGGACTTTTTCGGAGGATTCCTGACAGATATTGATGAGGCGCTTCACTACCTCAAGAACGCATTTACAGCTATGTTGGTTGGCGAGAATATAGTTCGGGAGGCAATAAAGGCAGGCTTAATTCACCCAGAAGCAGTACTTAAGGTCTCAGGTATACCTTACGCACATATCGTGAGGCTGTAAGTGATGGGGAGGCGCTTTTGCGTACGATGCGGCTCTGAGGAGGGACCAGATAACCCCATAATAGATAGCTTATGCCCTAAGTGCTTTGTTAATGAGAGATCGATAATTAAGCTACCCAATACTATAAAAATAACTATCTGTCCAGTATGTGGATCTGTCTATTATAAGGGGTCTTGGATTAAACTCGGAGATGATCTAAGTGAAGTGCTTGAGTTCCTCATAAACAACTACTACTTGACGTCAGGAAGGGGTGTGATATACAATGGTTTTACAAATGTTAGCGTTAAAGTAACTAGTATTGAAGAGGGTAAGGCCTACCTCTCTATTGAAGGCACGTACGAGGGAGTCAGAATAAACCATGGGTATGTGGTAAATATTAGGATAGATAAGAGGTTATGTCCCAAGTGTACTAAGGTACGTGGAAGACACTTCGAAGCTATAGTTCAGATCAGGTCTGAAGTGCCGATAAGGCGTGAGGTAGTAGAAAGAGTTTCATTGGTACTCTCTAGAATGAAGGGATTGGAGGAAAACATAGTTGAGGTCAAGGAGTACAGGGATGGCGTTGATATTAAGCTACTGAGCCAGTCTGTAGCACGTCAGTTAGCTAACATTCTAAAGCGTGAGTTCGCCGCTAAGATCACTCAGACGTGGAAGGATTCAGGATACGTCAGTGGTAGGAAGCGCTCAAAGCTAACGATCTCTGTTAGGGTGCCAGGGCTGCTTGAAGGGGATATTGTTGAGGTTGATAATGTACTAGCTGTAGTTACTAGCGTAAAGCAAGGTAGGGTAGTCCTCAGGAGGCTTGATGACGGCGGGCAGCTAAGGCTTGATCAAAGCAGCTTGTGGGAGAGAAATGTTAAATTACTGACGCCTAAGGACTACGCGGTATTGAATGCTATTGTGCTGGGATATGAGGGAGGTAAAGCAGTAGTTCAAGCTGAAGAATCAGGGAATGTCTACTATATCGCAGCGCCTAAGCTATTCAAGCCGGGCACTGGAGTTAAGATATTGATTTATAAGGGAAGGACGTACCTAATGATATGAAGGTGACGGTAGCAGATGGGAAAGAAGAAAAAAAGAAAGGAAGAGGAGGACAGTGAGCTACTCCTTCCTACTGAGGAAGGACAGGTAATATGTGTAGTAACTGAGATAATAGGTGCTAATTACATTAAAGTATTCTGTATGGATGGAAAGTCCAGAATGACTAGGATTCCAGGAAAATTGAGGAGGAGAATGTGGATTAACCCTAAAGATGTTGTGCTAGTTGGAGTCTGGGAATTCAGAGATGACAGAGGAGACGTCCTATACAGGTACAGCAGAGAGGAGAAAAAGAAGTTAATAGAGCTTGGTTACCTAGACCCAAAGTTGCTTGAGTTTGAAGAGGGTGAGTTCTAATAGACGGTAAAAGTAAGGATGTAGATAAGATTCTGGATGAGTATTATAAAATCACTGGAAAAGAGCGGAGACTAGTCGATAAAGACCTTTTTGAAACTGTGGAGGAAGTATTTGATACGGCTACGGTAAAGACTATACTTAACCTCGTTAGGAAAAGGTACATCTACGAACTTAAGGGTGTTGTAAGTGCCGGTAAAGAGGCAAGAGTGTACTGGGGCACTGACTTTAGGGGTAATGATATAGCAGTTAAGATATACTTAACATCTACGGCAGAGTTTAGGAAAGGGCTTATAAAGTACTTGAGGGGTGACCCAAGATTTGATGGCAAAATTCCTAGATCGACAAGGAAACTAATGTGTCTCTGGGCGCGTAAGGAGTTCAGAAATTACTCGCTGATGAATGAAGCAGGTGTCTCTGTTCCTAAACCAATTACTCAGCTCGAGAACGTACTTGTAATGGAGTTCATAGGTGAGAAAGGGAGAAGGGCACCGCTTCTTAAGGAAGTTGAGTTAAGTGATGAAGAATACTATGAAATATTTAAGAACTTAATTATGGACGTGAGGAAGATGTACCGGGTAGCAGGTCTAGTACATGGTGACCTAAGTGAATATAATGTAATGATATGGAGAGGTAGGCATTACATAATTGATGTGAGTCAGGCGGTGAAGGTTACGCATCCTAACGCTCACGAATTCTTAGTCAGAGACTTAAGAAATATCAGAAGATTTTTCGCAGATGAGATAGGTCTTGATATACCTTCATTAGGGGAGCTCTATAATTACGTTATCGGCGACACAGATAGCTTAGCGGGTATCGATGAGTTATAACTTAATTATCTCTTTACAACTTAATCTAGATATGAGAGTGTTCGAGATGGGAGAAGACTTTAAACATCCAGCAGTGACCCCAGGTATGACTAGACTCTACGTTAGGGTACCCCTAGATAGGGTCGGTGCACTAATAGGGGAAAAAGGTAGTGTACTAAAGGAACTCGAGAAGCGAATGGGTGTTAAAGTAGTTGTTGACAGTAGTAATGGTACCATAATAATAGAGCCTCTCTCACCTACTACACCAGTGTACAATCTACTTAAGACAAAGGACTTCATCAGGGCAGTAGGAGCAGGCTTCTCACCTGATAGGGCTTGGAGAGTGCTTGAGGAAGATCAGGTATTGATAATAATAGACCTTAAGGAGGTAATTGGTGACTCACCTAATCACTTAACGAGAGTTAAAGGTAGGATAATAGGTGAGGGAGGTAAGGCTAGAAAGAATATTGAGTCAATGACTGGCACCTACATAAACATATATGATGATATTGTTGCGATAATAGGTGATTATGAGTCAGCTCAAGTAGCTAGAGAAGCTATAGAGATGCTTATACAGGGAAGGCAGCACTCAACGGTTTATAGGTACCTAGATAGGGTTATGAGAGAAATAAAGAGGAGAAGAATGAGCGACTTATGGCTAAAGGAATTCAAGCCTTAATGCCCTAATTGAAGCTTCGAAATCTTCGTAAGCTTAGTCTTAGACCGGGACACCAGCTGAAATAAGTTAAGCACTGAGCATAGAGACTTATTAATTTTAAATAAATCCTCTTAAGTGGTTAAGATAAGTACAGTGATGAATAATGCTCCTGACTTAATGATGAGGGGCCAAAGCTCTGAGCCATTATTCTTGCGTTCATCCGTAGTATGCGTAAGTTACTGTGCCTATGCTGATAAACTCAGGTATGCTGCTTGGTGAATTGAAGAAGAAGTTAGGAGCCCTGACCATTGTTGTGGTGGGCCCGGGGGGATTTGAACCCCCGACCTACGGGTCTCTCTTCTATCATCCCTCCGAGGTCTTTAGACCCGTAGCAGGACTGGAGCCTCGGCTTTAGAGATCCGCCGCTCTGCCTGGCTGAGCTACGGGCCCACCATATTTCATCCTGGCACTGTAGTCAGGTAATAGGTAACAAGAGGGGATTTAACTTTTTACGTCAATGCGTATATTTGTATGTGAATGAGGTAGCAGGTATGACGGTTTGGAAACTGCGGTGTACTATATGCAAAACTGAGTGGATACTTAAGGTTAGCTACAATATTTCGGACTTCAAGAGGATATACCACTACTGTAAGGTATGTAAGAGGAACACATATCATGAAATAATAGGTAAGGTTGAGGATAGCGAGGAGACTGCAGCATCCGAAAAACACGAATAAGTCAGAGGAGGTTCATATCGTCATTTATCCGTGCCGGCAACGTTCATCATCCATAACTACAGTGCATTGTTAGCTAATAAACTGAGGTTCTCCAGAATAAGATTACCAAATTAAGTTAATTGAAGGCTATGTCTTCTTTTGTTCTGTTAATTCCCTTAAATAGTGAAGTGTTGGTCTTCGGCTTAAGTGAGTCGGTAGCGCTGAGTCCACCTGCGGATAGTCACACAGTTCATTCTTTATTATTGTGATCAGCTCCTCAATACTCATCGACTTCTGTATACCGGTAGCCCTAATCCTTACATTAATGGTATTAGTGTCCTTCTCCCTCTTGCCGACTACGATAATGTATGGTATCCACTCTATTCCAGCATCCCTAATTTTCTTGCCGAGGCTGAGGTCCCTATCATCTAGGTCGGCTCTTATTCCTGCCTCGAGCAGCTTACTGAGAACCTTCTCGGCATACTCGATGAATTGGGAACTCACTGGGATAACCCTAGCCTGTATGGGAGCCAGCCAGGTAGGTATGACTGGCACTTTCCCAGCTTTTTCATCTTGTACTGCCTTATCCAGCACAGCGTATATGTATCGCTCAACCGAGCCTATTATTGCGGTATGTATTATTACGGGATATCTCTCCTTGCCTTCTTCATCAATGTACTTGATACCGAATCTCTCGGCATTGCCTATATCTATCTGGAGAGTGGCTATTTCTCTTGGGCGCTTCAATTCATCTATTATGTTATACTCTACGTTCAGTACCCAATAATATATTCCTGGCGGGTGAATCACGGCTAGTACTGGCTTGCCTTCTCTCTTAACTAGCTCAACTATGTAATCTCTATTGCTATCAAAGAAGTCTCGGGTTATATTGTATATCGACACGTAGTCCCTGCCTAGCTTCCTTATCTCCTCAAAGATCTTTTCTTGAACCTTAAACGCTAAGGACTTAGCTTCCTCTAAGTCTTTAGCGAATATGTGGAGATCAGGCATGTAGAACTTTCTTAACCTAAAGCACAGCAGAGTCTCCCCCGTCTGCTCGTACCTGTAGCTGTCAGCTAGCTCGAAGGCAGCAAAAGGTAGCTCTCGGTAACTTATTATCCAGTCCTTAATCATAGCAAATTGCTGGTGGCATGCAGCGTACCTCAGCACTAGCTTTTCGTTATCTGAAGTTAACTCGTAGAGTCTATCACCGAACAGCTCAGCGTGCTCCTTGACAGGCCTGAACTTTAGGTTGAACATGTTTGTGCCTTTAACCCTAAATATTGGTATGTCCAATGACTTAGCCACCCGCCACGAGTATTCCATGACAGCCTCCATCATTACCGTTGCGTGCGGCCCATATCTCATGTGTCCCGCATCAGACATGGGTTCCCATTCGAATCCAAACTTCTTGCAGACCTCAACTATCCTAGGCTTTCCACCAGTCAATTCTTTCTTGAATACTTCCTTCTCAACAAGAATTCTTAGCTCCTCCTCCTCACTACTGAACTTATATTCTTTAGGGTCTATCACATCTCCTTCGGGTGTTATTATGAAGTACTCCCTAGGCAGGACTCTCCTCGCCTTAGCTAGCTCTGGTTTGTACTCGCGTGATAGCTCAGAGAGAGGATGACCAATGCATTTTATCGTAAATGACTTATACCACCCAAAAGGAGCTCTAACTACCTTGATCTCTTTCCTCTTAAGGGAATTCTCAAGTAGCTTAAGTACCTCTATGGCTTCGGGTGGGCTAGCTAATTTCTTAGATAAGTGCGCGTATGGGTAGAGCGTCACTGAATCTGCCCTAACTTTCCTAGCTATGTCAGCAATGTCCGTACTTACAGTCTCTATGAATTCCTCACCGCCTTTTAGGTCTCCTTCCTCTACCGTAGTAAATACTACTAACGTATTAGTTAATGTCAGGTGCTCTATAGCCTCTTCAAGTGGTTCAGCTTCCTCTACGGCCTTTTCTCGCGCCTTGAATTCGAATGTCTCAGCGTGGATTAGGAGTAGCCGCAAATTTAGGGCACCTAAAAACCTTAAAATAGCGGGTATTTTTAATGTTTGTCTTTGTTTAATAATGACGTAGTGTATGCGAAGTATTGCGGTAATTCACGCATCATACGGTTCTTATCTTAAAATACTTCGTAAGAACGTTATCAAAACTTAATAGCTTGTTTAAACTCCCTTATGTTGGGATGATAGGATAATGGGTGAGGCTGGAAGAAGTGAGAGAAAATTAATCAGAAGCATTGATGACTTAGGTCTCAGCCCAACATTACTTAAGAAACTCAAGGAGGCGGGATACAAGACACTGGAATCGATAGCTGTAGCTAACATAAATGAACTAGCAAGCGTCGTTGGAATACCCACGCCTACAGCTCAGAGAATAGTCAGTAAGGCAAGAGAGGCGCTGGGTCTTAGGTTTAAGACGGCGCTAGAACTCAAGCATGAGTGGACTAATATCGGTAGAATAACAACGGGCTCTAAGAGACTCGACGAGCTGTTAGGAGGAGGTATAGAGACCAAGACTATAACGGAGTTCTATGGCGAGTACGGTACGGGTAAGACACAGATATGTATGCAGCTTTCAGTTAATGTTCAATTACCTAGAGAAAAAGGAGGTCTAGAAGGTAGAGCACTCTTTATAGATACCGAAGGAACCTTTAGGTGGGAACGTATTGAGGTAATGGCTAAGGCGCTAGGTTTAGATCCAGATAAGGTAATGGAGAATATAATATGGGCTAGAGCAATAAGCAGCGATCATCAGATGGCTATTGTTGAGGAAGCTATGGAGTTAATACCTAAAGAGAACATAAAGCTGCTTGTAGTTGACTCAGTAACTGGTCATTTTAGAGCGGAATATCCTGGCAGAGAGAACCTAGCTGTACGACAGCAAAAGCTCAATAGACACCTGCACCAGCTAAGTAGAATTGCTGACGTCTACAACATAGCCGTCGTAGTAACTAACCAAGTAATGGCTAGACCAGATGTATTTTATGGCGATCCCACAACAGCTGTCGGGGGTCACGTGCTAGCTCATGCCCCAGGAGTCAGGGTTCAGCTACGTAGGGGCAGAGGTAATAGAAGAATTGCGAGAGTAGTTGACGCACCACACTTACCGGAAAGTGAAGCAGTCTTCGTAATTACAGAGGAGGGAATTAGAGACATCGAGGAGTAGGATCAACCCATAGTATGAGATAGTGCGAGAGCATCTTAAGAGCTAGGCGGGGGACCAAGAGATACTTACTTGGTTGCAGCCACCTTACCTAATTATTGTCTGTGCTACGCTATTAACGCTGGTATATGCTTCATACCGAGACCTAAAACTTAGAGATATACCTGAGTTAACATGGGTACCTGCAACTCTGCTTGCTATAGTACTTAATGTGACCTATGGCGAATATATTGACATGCTGTTCTTACTTTTCTCACTAATGCCTGCAATACTTCTGTTAATAATGTCATTGCTTGGGATGATTGGCGGCGCTGATTTCTTAGCAATCCTACTTATTGGGTTAGCTCATCCAAAGTTTATTCTTATGCCAGTATCTTTGCTGACTCTTATTTACTCCTTAATTATTCCACTGCTACTGATAATCTACTACGCAATATACAACTTAGTGAAGTTTAGGGATGTTCTAAAGAAAATTAAATGCGTAACTGGCAGGAAGGTATATCTGGTACTTTTCGGTAAGCCTGTCAAGATCAGCGACTTCATGAGCATGAAATTTACCTATCTATTGACGATACCTAGTAATGATGGGTTTACCTGTAGGGCATCTTTTTCCTTAGAGGAAGAAGAGGAAGAAGCTAAGGAGTTAATAGCTAAGTACGTTAATAAAAATATGCTGAGCCTTAATGACTATGTATGGGTAACACCGGCATTACCTCACGTACTATTTATTTTAGTAGGATATGTGCTGGCGCTGTTGACACCGGAGCAGCTGATCATACATTTCATCTTCGGATAGTTTAACGGTAGAGTTTAAACCCTTTAATAGTAGGAATCAAATGAATACTCGTGATTAGTAGATGAAAGTGCTTTGGGCGCCTTGGAGGATGACGTACATAAAAAGCGCCGATAAATCGCGTGAGTGTATTTTTTGTAAGGCAGTTAAGGGTAGCGATGAAGATAGTTGGGTCGTTTATAGGGGTGAGTACTCAATAGCAATGCTTAACATTTACCCGTACAATACAGCTCACGTAATGGTTGCACCTAAGCGCCACATACCTAGATTAGAGCTGCTTACTAAGGAAGAGGTGTTAGAGATACATGAGGTTTTAGCGCTCTTGGTAAGAGCGATTGACATGGAGTATAAGCCTCACGGATATAACATAGGAGTTAATATA
>Ga0180301_10002040_pt1 | contig 15880 bp, 8 predicted proteins | sample GuaBasSediGuay16_FD_121797 | JGI IMG/M metagenome (GOLD analysis project Ga0180301, IMG submission 121797) | Subseafloor sediment microbial communities from Guaymas Basin, Gulf of California, Mexico - Guay16, Core 4569-2, 12-15 cm | ecosystem: Environmental > Aquatic > Marine > Hydrothermal...
GTGCTTGTGGAAATATTATGGATGCGGATAAAAATGCCGCTCTTAATATTCTACACATCGGAGCATATGGTCTCGATGCCTTACAGCCGATTTCATAAAATACTATGAGAAAGGCAACTATCGGACATTCAAGAGAAGATTCAATGCTACAATAGCTGCTCTTGCTACCATAAGAGATGCCGCAGAAGATGGCAGGATAACCAGCGCGGAGTTAAAAAGAATCATTGATACTGTGAAAAAGGTGACAGCATAGGAGTTTAGCATCAGTTGATAGAAAATAACCTAAATCTATCAAAAAGGTTTGATTTATTTACAGAGTCTCAGCCAGAAAGCCCCTGAATTTATTCAGGAGAGTGTCAAAGGGATGAGAAAGGCATCCTTCAAAACCTGCTATTTTTTGATGAATTTTGTAAACGGAGGTGAAAAGTAATGGCTTTAGAAACAAAAGATATAGTTCAATTAAAAAAGTGGGATCTCTTCATGGATGGTTATTTCCTTGAAGGTGCTACGGTTTTTACGCCAGGATATAACAATGAAGAGCAGAATATTCCTGTATTTGGTAGTGATAATTCCATTAAAGGCAATCGAGTGCCTAACTCGACACTGACAATTGCCAAACTGGAAAAGTATGACTACATCAACATTATGAAGGACCTCATTCATGGCTATAAGCCTGAACAGAGTGATGTTAGGATTTACGATCCGAGAGACGTAATTAACGTCTCTGTATGGGCAAATTTGAAAAACGAGGCTAATAGTCAATATAAGAGGTGTTTGTGGGCTGAGAATTTTGCCCCTCCATCGAATTTCGCAACTGGGGAGCCGGATGACAATGCTCTTTTAGAACTGACTGGCAATTGTGATGTGATTATAGAATATGCCAACTGCGGCATATTCTGCGATGTGCTTCCTACTACCGGGGACGCTGATGACCCTGACACAACCTATGTCATGCTTCAAGTACCTGGGGCGACAAGCGGTGTTTATGCTTTAAAGGTTGTGTCTTTTGACGATGCTACTGATACGTTTGTTGATCTGTCACCTGTGAAAACCTCTTATTTCATAGACAGCAACACATTAGATGCAAGTACAATCAATACTGATGCAGGGCAGACATCTACAGACATTATGGTGGTCTATCTGGTAGCAAGTGCGACTTTGCCAGTGTATCCCAATGCAACACCAGATGGGAAGTATTCTGAATTGACATAGCAGATAACCAGGAGAAAATATTATGGCAATAGAACTTAAAGACATTCAACAGAGAAAGTCTGAAGAGGTCTATGTGGAAGGATACTTTGCTGAGGGCTGTACTCTTTTTAATCCTGGATTAAACACTACAGAGTGGTCTGAGGCCGTTCATGGGCAGGAAGATCCAATTTCAGGTACAGACATAGAAAATGGCACGCTATCCATTACATTGTTGGAAAGGTATTCAACTCCCAACCTTCTGATGGACTTACTTTGTAATTACGATCCTGCGACAGCTAGTTCTATCAAGAGAAATTATGAGCCCTCCTTAGTGAAGGCTATCAATATCTGGTCAAACATAAAAAATCAGGCGGGGACACAATACATAAGCTCAAAGTTTATGAAGAACTATTCTCCCCCATTAAGCCTGATAACAGGAGAAATAACAGGTAGGGGAAGGAGAGAATTTACAGGCAACTGTGACGTTATATTGGAGTTTAATGCTCCTATTTTTGCCGAAAAGATTGCCGTACAGAGAATAGAAAGCCCTGCGGAAGACGTAGGAGATGGAGTAGAAAAAACTCCTGTCTCCTTAGAAGGAGCGGTAGCCGATGATGGTGGTGTTCAGACAGACGAAACTACTGCTGCTAACGATAGTACAGCTAATGATATGACATTACTCCCTGCTACACCTGCACTGGATGATGCCTATTACTTTGGCTGTTCGACTCCCAAAGATTTCTTGCGAATTAATATCGGAACGGCAGGAGAGGGTACATGGACTATCACATGGGAATATTGGAATGGTGCGTGGACTGCCCTTTCAGGGGTAACTGATGGCACAAGTGGTTTTACCGCTGCTGCGGGGAACCATGACGTAACTTATACATTCCCTACAGATTGGGCTGAGACTGCTGTTAATGGGATTACAAGCTATTGGATACGTGCAAGAGTGTCTGCTTATACTAGCGTTACTACACAGCCATTAGGCACACAGGCATGGTGGGTTGATTATGAATCTACCTTTGACATGAAATATAATCTTGTTAACCCCGATACTCTGGTAGTGAAGGTGGCAGGAGTTACGAAAACAGCAGGGACACATTATAACCATTCTCCTAGAACAGGGGCAGGAGGGGTTGACCAGATAATCTTTACATCAGGCAATCACCCCCTTACCGGGGAAGCAATCACTGCTGAGTATATAAGATACACAAGGCTGAGTAATCGTTGCTATGAAATACCCCCTGATACTGACTTATATGCCCTTGCTGTTATTGCCTTAAATCAAGAAAGTCCTGTTTGGGATTGGGTAGGGCAGGGAGACACCAGCACAACAACCTTTACCTTAGCCCATACGGATGTGGATTCCTCTTCATTGAAAGTCTACCTTGATGGAACATTGACGACTGCCTATACCTTTTCAGATGGTACTGGTGCTGGTGGGAAAGATCAGATAATATTCTCATCTGCCCCTGGCGAGAAGGTGGCTATTACAGCAACCTATACCAGAGACACTGAGGGCAATACACAAGAAGATTTAAATATACTGGAGACGATGGTCAATTCCAATCAGGCGACGATGAGTTCCGTTAATAACACCACAACATTCGATTGCGATATCCCTAATGCAGACAGATATAAGTTTGCTGTAGGAGATGAGGTTGTAGTTTGGGACGTAAGCGCAAAGACGTGGTTGTATCAGACAGGAACGACAGGAGTTACTATTGCTTCTATATCTGATGCTGATGGTGGAGATCAGGGAACGGGCTATACCAAGATCACTGCTACAACAAACCAGACCTTTGGGACGGGTACACCAGCAGATGGGGATGTGCTTTATCTCTATGACGACAGCATTGACCAGATAGAGGATGGGTTGGTTAATCCAAAGGCAGTGCAGGATCAGACAGATATGGGATCAAATATGACCCATGTATATGTAATCTATCTTGGGTATAAGTCTGATATCTCTGTTTATCCTGAAAAGAAGCCTGACGGGATTAGAGGAGAAATTTAAATACTGATTTTTAGACTCATCTACCAAGAACAGAAGAAGATCGGTAGTCGCAATTTGCGACTACCGCAATTAAAAAAAATGGATGAACTTGAAACCATAGCTCATTCGCTTTCAATAATTGAAGGATTGTTGAAGCGGGGTGAGGAAGAAATATCTGTACTCAAAAAAGATATGGAAGATTGTCTTAGAGGCATTAAGAATGTGAGAAGAGAGATTTTAGAACATAGATCTTTTCAACAAGAAGCAAGAGGGGAGATGCATGGAGAAGAGTAAACTTGGTATTTATGATCTTTTAACACCAGAAGAAAAGGTTGTTTGTATTAAGGTTTATGACAAAGAGATTTCAGTGTTGTTGAAAAAACTGGATTCTCAGCGAAGCGATGAATACAACAGGTTGATTGGGGAGGTAATGGAGAAATCTGTTGAGGAGGTTAATGCCAGTCAAAGCAAAAAAATAGACAAGAATATGCAGGGGCTGACCAAGAAACAATTAATAACTGGGATTTTGGAATTTGAAAGGCAGGAACGGGAATTAAAACTAGACCTGATTGACATAGAAAACGAGGAAGTTTTAACTGACGCAGAACTTGAGCGGAAAAGAGATGAAAAATTAAAAGAATGGGAGGAGAAAAGAGCAAAAGAATTCGGCAGTTTTCCAATAGCCGAGATCAAGAGAAGGTTTAAGGGATTATGTCTGATAAAATTGGCAGAAATAGATGCTGTGGAACAGTTAAAATATATCATCTTATACTGTAAATGTTTTGATCCCGATAATCCTGACCAAAGATTTTTTAGTTTGCAGGAAAAAGATAAAAATAATAAACAAATTCCATTCCATCCCCAAAAACTCATTCCAGACTTTATTAATGAATTGCTTTGGGAGGTTGGCGAATTTGACCCTGTTGTGGACGAGAGAGAGGTGCGGAGGTTGGCAACAAGCCCCGATTTTTTAGCCTCTACTACATCTCCAGACAGCAAAGAAGGCCAATAGCCTTTGGAAGTCTTTCTGTTGACAAAATACCCATTAATTTTAAGTCCGTATTGGTTCAAGGGATACAGAATGAAAACATCCAGGAAAGCTTATCCCTTTATAGAGACTACCCCTTTGAACCTCTAAAGTTTGAAAAACATGATGGTATTTTGTTTCAACAATGGGTCGAAAAGGCCAAACAGTTTGAATCAAAGCAAAAAGCCCCTGCCTATAATACCTCAATAGATTACAAAGATGCTTTCAATAAATTCCTTGAGTGGACAAAAAGATATACTTACGAGCAAAAGTATCCCAAGAAATGTGAAGGGTGCAAGTGCTTTTCATATGAGGTAGTTGATCAATATCCCAATTCTTATCATTCGAGAAAGAAGAAGGTTTATTACTGCAAGAAAAAACGGTGTAAGTTGAAAAACGAATGGTGGGAGAAATATATTTAGAGCTAAAGGTTAAAAAACATGGCAACAGACAAAGGATTTGCTGATTTTTTGCTTTCCATAGGGCTTTCATTTGATCAGGTTGAAAAAGATTCCAAGAGATTAGAGAAAGTTGTCGGCAAACAGGTTGTTGGTCGATTAAGGGCATATTTCAAGAAGCTTCAAGATCAAATAGCCATGCTCGAAAAGCAACTTGGCAAAACTCATCGTGAGCTTTCAAAGACAAGGGCTGAAGTTGATCGAGCTGAAAAAAGCATCAACTCTATGGCCGAAAAGATAAGGAAGCTACAGAAACAAATCGATGGGGCAACTGGTGCTTTTGACCGTCATGGAAAGGGACTGCTCCAGAACGTTGCCAATGCAGCTAAATGGGCGGCTATCTATTTTGTTATTTACAGGATTTTGAGAGGTCTTCCATCGGCAATTCAAAAAGGAACAGAAGCTCTCGAAGAATTTGATACCGGCATGAGAAGAACTTTGAGGCTGTCCGCTGCTACGGGTGGAGAGTATCATAAGCTACTCAAAACCCACATTGCCTTGAATAACGAGTTAAGAAAATATGCTTACTGGAATGGCATAACCTACCAGGATCTCCAGGAAATATCCTACCAATTAAAATCTGCTGGTCGAGATGTTGCGCAGATAAGAAACCAGTTTAAGGCGCTGGCAGAATTCAAGATAATTTTCCCTGAAGTTGACGTAACTAACCTGGTGAAAATGACCACAGGCCTAATAAACGTATTTGGACAAAGGGGAGTATTGGCTGATTTTGCAACTGAGGGAGAAAAGCTGAATAGAATCCTGGATATGCTGGTTACTTTAATTGCCGAGCATAAGGTTGAAGCTGAGGATATCCCGCATTTTATGCAATATGCGGCCCAGGCGGTCAAGGCTTACGGCGGAACATTAGAAGAAGTCATAGCCGCACAGGCAGTTTTCCAGGATAACATGATAAAGGCTGGTATCGGTGCAAGAGGGCTAAGGCAGTTCCTTGACCAACTCGCAAAGAAATATGAACAAATTGGTGAGATTTTTGACATAGGGATCGATCCGCAAAAGACCTTCTATGCACAAATGATTCCTTTTATGAAGGCTCTTGCTGAGAAGACGGGAGACAATGTAGAAGCTCAGAGTAAACTTGCCCAAATATTTCAGACCAGGGCAAGGCCGATGGTTCAGTTATTTACGTCAGACATAAAACGGTATATCGAGACATTGGAGCAATTGGTCAATTCCGAAGGGGCCAGGGCAAGATCTCTAAAAGTAATAACTCAAAGCATAGCATACCAGAGGACTATGCTGGCAAATGTGTGGAAAGAACTGACCTCCGACATTCTGGGGGGACCAGCTTATTTGCAGATTCTTAAGGCTACTGTTGGCTTTTTGAGGACTATACATAAAGAATTTTTATATATTAAATTTCAGGTTGCATTGATTGTTAATGACATCAAGGAATTAGCAAGAGTATTGAATGTTTTGACATTGGGATTGCCAAAGCTTGCGCTTAAACTTGCATGGAAGGTAATGACACCCCCAAAAAGACTGGACACTAAAGAATGGGGAGAAAAACTAAAAGATGTAGATTTTGAAACATTTAAGGAGAAACTCGCCCCGAGTTCCATGAAGTTTATGTGGAGCGACAAGGAACTTCGTGCTTGGTTTAACTATGTTCAGAAAGTACAAAAGCTAAGAAATCAGGATGTAGTCGCACTTACCGATTATACCGCAAAGACAAAGAAGCAACTCCGAGAGCAGGTTGATGCTCTTGGGACGTATGTTGACGAAGCCTTTGAAAAGCAAAAGCAGCTCATAGCAAGACAGGGCGCTTATCAAATGATGAGCGCAATCGGGATAAAGAAAAGCGACATTGAACGACGACGGCTGCAAGATTTGCAGGCAGAACTAAAACTTACGGAGGACATCAAAGAGAGAAAGAAATTAGAACTGCAAATATTAAAAGTTAAACAGTCTATAGCCGTTGAGTTAGTAAGAGAAGAAGCTACAGAAAAGGCTATTGTCCGCACCGTTAGAGATTCTTTAAAGCTTTCTATTCTCCGGCTCAGGGGATACAGCGATGAGTATATAATTCGCACACAGATTAAACAGATACAGGAAGCCATTAATAAGGGCGACGTCAAATCGATTGATCTGGCAAGGAAGAAGGGAGACCTTATCCGGTTAAAGGGGCAGTTGGCAATAGCAAAAGAAATAGCCAGAGAAAGAAGAAAAGAACTACAGACTGCGTATGCTTTGCAAAAACGGCAAATAGATTACGAAGGTCGATATGAAATGATGAGACTGATCGGCAAAACGGAAAAGGAGATTGCTGAGCAGAGATTAAAGGATTTAGAAATCGAAAAAAATCTCACAAAAAATGCTGAGGAGAGAAAAAACATTGATCTGGACATATTGAGAACAAAACAGGCGATAGTTTTGGCTATTAAGGAAGAGGAGATTGCAGAGAAAAGGGCTACTGAAGAAAGAAAGAAACGGCGAGAACAGGCTGATCAAGAATTGATGTATAAAACCTGGCGGCTATCGGGGAAGACGGAAAAAGAAGTATTACAGGGGACAAGGAGATATTTAGAATTTGCCTTGGCCGCGGCCTCAACCGAAAAAGAGCGGAAAAAGATTCGAGAGGAGATTACCGAGATAGACGATAAGATAGCTTTTGCATCGCTTGTACAGGAGGCAACAGCAAGGAGGCTTATGCATGAATATCAACGACAAAAAGAATTGCTGTCGGCACAAGAAAAGCGACAAAAACTTATTTTAGAGGGAACAAAAGAAAGCGTAATTTTACAAACAGAATTGGCGGATTTGCGGCAGGAATTAGAAGAATATCCAAAGCAAAAACGTTATTTGGGAGGACCTGAAACCGAAAAGGAAAAAGAAGCTATTAAAAAACGACGAGATCTTCTTCTGGCGATAACAGCAAAAAAGATAGAGTTAAAGGACGCTACCGAAAGAGAGAAAGCAGCAGAGGAAGCATTTACCCGCACATTGAAAGAGCAACTACTGGTTCAAGGTCTCAGAAATGAAGGTTGGAATGAAGAATATATTATTAAGCAACAAATAAAAGCGATTACCGAAGCTCTCAACAAAGAGGAAGAAGTCCATCCTCTCAATCGTGAGGAGATGGAGAAAAAACAGAGAAGCCTTGAGAATCAATTGTTTATTTTAGAAAAGCTTGAAAAAATAAAAAAGTCGTCGTGGGTTTTATATCAAAAAGAGGGGGACAATTATTTAAAAATAACCAAATCAGAATATGCCCTTTATAAAGAAAGAGCACAAAGAGCCAGGGGCGTAGAAGAAGAGGCAATCCTGTTGGGGCAGTTGCGTGACATACGAGAGCAGATATATGAGTACGAGCGACTAGGATGGACACAGAAAGTAAAATATGATGAACTCTTAAAGCAGGAACTAGACCTGGAAAGCCAGATCAGCACAATACGACTCGAAAGAGGCACACGGGTAGCAAGAGAGATAGTCGGCGGTATCAGTGGTTATTTCATGGCTGGCATAAAAGGCGAATATGCGGACTCAACAGAAGCAGGCAGGGCTTTTGCAAATGCTGTTACCGGCGTATTATCCGACTGGACGGAACAGTATCTAACCAGGGCGTTGGAGCAGGCCCTTTTTGATGCGCCCATGATGCAGACAATGGGGGAAACCATCTATGGCGCTCATGTCAGGGGTGCAGAGATTGTCGGTCAAGCCATAACAACTGCTCTCAGCGGGACGGGATATGCGGAGGTAATGCAGCGGGCTCGATGGTTGGGAACTAAAGATAAGGCTGTTCCATATACATACTTTGCAGAAGAAGCAGAAAGGGCGAAAGACCTTGCCCTCCCCCCACGTCCTCTTTTAACACGAAAGGATAAACTATGGAAATACGGCCTGACAAAAGGCGAAGCTGCGATGATGGGAATGTCAATGGCCGTGCCAGTTGGGCAATGGCTGAGTCAGGGAGGCACCGCATCAAACCTGTTGCCACAAATGATAGGGGCCGGGATGGGAATGTATGGATCAATAGGGATGTCTGCTCTGGCAGCCGGCGGAGCATTTCCTGGAGGCTGGCCTATTGCGATTGCTGCATTGGTTACAAGCATGGTATTGCCTGCGATATTCGGCAAGAGTGGCAAATCAAGAACAACTTACCAGGAAACTATTACTAAAAATACTGCCGCATTAAAACATCTCTCGGAAAAGGCGGATCTTCTGTCACGAAACCTTCTAGGGTTGAGAAAGACTTTAGAACCCTACCCCTTTCAGGAATCATTTTATTTTGCGGCTTCGAGAAATCCGAGGATGATAGGTTCAGGCGGCATCAATGTGAACGTATATGTTGACGGTGTAGAACAGCAGGGTAATGTTACATTTAATGTAGATGCGATGAGTGGGTATCAAAAATGATGTTCCGATACAAAAAACGATACGAATTAACCCAAAAGGAAAACGCCAGGCTAAAAAAAACAATAGCCTACTTAAAGGACAGAAATGCTGAGTTGCTTAGAAGAATCAGAATTCTGAAAAATAGCTTAGATTCTTTGGGAGAGCACAGTGGCACGTAATATCTACGAGACCCCGTATCCTCAGAATTTCTTGGTAGAAGAAGGAACATATTCAGGTGGCAGTTGGTCTTTTTCAAGCGTATTGGCACTACCGAATCCGAATACACAGCCGATTGAGTCCGAGACACAATCTACCATCATAATCCATGATTTAATAGATGGAGACAGAGCATACGAATTCCCATCACATGCCCTTCGATTCGAGCCGACAACTTTTGTATGGGATAATGTCTCTATGGTAACAGCCCTATTGAATGATGCAACGGGCATTGACGAGGCTGACACAATAATCACTTATGACAACATTGAAAACGGACCGTTTCAACCTATAGTTTCTGGTTATTCTTCCGGTATCGTTCGGATGGGATCGGAAATCATGTTTTATTCAGACGTGACATCAACTCAGCTTACAGTAACCAGGGGAGAAATGGGAACTACTGCTTATAGCCATGCAGATAACGATAAAATCACTTCTTGTATAATCCGTGACAGGATCGAAAGATGGAAATATCAGAAGAAAAGATTGCGACTGACCTTGCCTAATGGAGAGGCAATAATAGGATATTTCTTGTTATGCAATACACAGGAAAATCCTGTTGATCATAAACTTACAATTACAGCATCATTCAGGAAGGTGGAATAGTGGCGTTCAAACTAAGCCAAACAAGTCTGGACACATTAAATGCCAAACACGTGATGTCTTACACGTATCTGGAGATTGCCGGTAGTCAAATCCCCTCCGATGATATCCTGTTGTATGACTACGGTATGGACAGAAACTTTGGGGCAGCCAGATTTTCCGTTACATTAAAGAATGATGACGATGCTTATAATTCCCTGGATTTCAATGACGTTGTTATCTTCAAGGAAGGGTTATATGGTTTTGATGGAAGCCTTGAAATAATCCCCAAGTTTTACGGGTTGATTCGCCAGACTGATTTTCAAAGAAGCAACGGTGGCGCAAAATCAATAATCATAACCGCACTTGATCTGGTTTGCAGGCTACAGGATTTAGAGTATGAAGGCAAGCATGAGGCTATCAAGATTTATGTAACAGATGAAGAACTCACTCCGGCGACAGGGCAGGACACCACAAATTGCAGGGTATTTGACTCCAAGCATACTAACTGGGCAAATGATCCTATGCCTTCAATTAGAATAGAAGATTTAATATATAGCGGTGAATCTATTAAATGGGATGGATTTGAAATAAATTATCAGGGCGGACAGATTATTTTAAGTTTAGGGCTTAATATTGCGGATGCTTCGGGGGACCCGACAAATTATGCACTAAAAGCGACCTATGCTTACTATAAGGAAGGAACATATCTTGAAGACGTCATTAAAGACATAATCATATCTCAAGACGGGTATGGCAATTCTGTTTTTACGGAAAACGACAACCTCAAGGAATGGTTTATTGGGGCCAGAGGTAGTGTCGGAGATGATGACATTGATAGAAAGACAACCCTTTCAGTGGCAACAACAGGGGGGGAGACTTCCATAACTGTTGGGGATACGACCAATTTCGATAGTTCAGGCACAGCATATTTTGACAATGGAGACGGAACGTATGACGAGTTCACATACACAGGCAAAGATGCCACCCATTTTACGGGATGTTCCGGGGTAGAGGCTCATGCCCAGGACACTGAAATAATTCAGGTAAGGGATTATCTCATTCCGAATTATGCGCCAGCCGTAATAGATAGAAAGGTTGTATTAAGTGCAGGCATCGGCACGACCGACACGACAATCCCTGTTAAACCAGAAACACAATCTATGCTTCCTAATTCAGACATATCAGAGTGGGATGGCAACGTATTGAGGTATTACCCGTGGTATGAAGGGGGATACGGTGGGGATGCCAATGGGGTTACATTTTCAGGTGATGGCTCAACGGCTGTATGGGGACTTTTTCATCAAGGCAATCTTGCTTCCAATTTGAAAGTCGGAGATAGGTACCTGCTGTCATTCTATGCAAAATATAGTGGCACAGTCCCAACCCAGGGTACACTTAATATGGACTTTTATGGAACCGGGCTTGACACTTCTGATTTACAGGTTGCCTGTTCAACATTAACTACAGACTATGTTCGTTATACATCGTCTAATTTTGCGCTTGCCAGCGTGCCGTCCGACATTGTGTGCAGGATATTTGTAGATGGTACATTAACCAATGGCTCTGTGGTGCATGTAAAAAACTGGGTATTGGAAAAAGTTGCGGATGACTCAGTAACCACTGCCTGCAATTTCTGGGTTATGGATGATTTCGATAGTTCTGGATACGTTAAGGTCAATGACGAATACGTCTATTATGCGGACAGGGATTATAATTCTTTCAATAATTGCACCAGAGCAGAGTTAGGCTCAACTGCCGCCGCACATGAAGTCAATGCCATTGCAACACAGGCATATCCAGCAGGTCAACTCTGGTATCTTGCGCATAATAATCACATTACATCCCTTGTTTCAGGTGATTTCTATTTGTCTGAAGGCTCTATCGCAAGTATCGACAAAAGATATGGAATGCTCGTATTGTCGGCAGCCATATCAACCTCTGCCTCGGTCTACTGCAAGAAAAATTATCAGTTCTATACGATTCAGGCAACAGGCATTGAGATTGGCAATATAGCATTTACATATAAGAATATCGTCAGCCGGTTCGATGCGCTTCAGAAGATAAGAAAAAGTGTTGCGCCTAATTATGTAATTATGACTAAAGGGTCTAAAAAGGTATGGGGGCAATATCTTAAGCAAAAGACAAATGAAGATTTTGAGTTACAACTGACAAAATCTCTTTCACATGCACAGGACACTGATCTGTATACAAGGGTTCGGGTATGGGGAAAGAATATCAACCCACAGAACATTTTAATCAGCGATACCAAGATAAGCATATCCCAGGGAGATACCTTTACGGGAATTGCGACACGGGTTGAATTAAAGAAAATCGGGGAGAGTGATGATGGGAAGTATTTTATTTTCCAGAGTGGCCTTGGTTCAGTAAGGATTACAGGAACGCCTATGGTGTATATAAATGGCGTTCCAGCAACTCGACAAACAAGACAGGTAATTAGAGGGCAGGGAGTTATTAAACAAGGAGAGCTGACAAATATAAGACCTTCGGGAAAAATAAAAAAGATCTATGACACCTATATTATCTTTGGTCATCCCTGGATAGACCCTGGATCAACTATACGGATATATGATAGCCAAGGGGTTGAAAAAGTTACATTAAACCCCGATGGTGATCCCGAAGGTGATCCTAATGTAGATTATCAGGCTGGATTCTGGGCAGTTCCGGGGTCTAAGGCAAACGGGACAATTGTGGCGGAATATAGCACCGTAAACACAATAAGCTTTCATAGTAACTATAACGGGATACTCCCACCAGATTGGCATACTGGTGGGCCAGAACATCCTGTCAACAACCCTGATGATCCCCCTTATGTTACGGATTCGGATAATGGATTTATAACCGCTGGATTTTTGGATTGGCAGGAATTGCTGATTGTATTTGCTGGGTGGACCGACCTTCCCCATAGTTCTCCTACAGCTGGTCCGAATACAAATCGTCGATTTTGTATATCAAAGGTAGAAGATGGGAAGCTTACCCTGGGTTTTTTGCGAGATGGATCTACTTTTCTTTATGACGAGGTGCCCTCTGCTGGTCATTTTTTTCATGTCAGGCTCCGGGGCTATTGGGGGGGGATTACCGGGCTTGCTACTGCGTCATATTCCGTTAATTATTGGAAAGGGGTAGAGATACATAAAGACACCTGTGAATTTTGGATCGACACCAACATGCTGTATCGCAGATCAGAAAGAGATGACCTGGTTGAAGCGTCATTTGAGTTTGAGGGGGCAAGCATAGAAGTCGATCAAAAGTCTTTAATGTATGCCTTTGACGGCAACCCTGATACCCAGTTTCAGATGACCCTTGTTGCCGAACCTGTTCAGGGCACTGAATTATTTATCATTGATCTTGGCGAGGAGAAAAACATAGATGCTATAGATATAACCGCAGGATATTTTCTTCCTGCTCTTGTCCCGGGTCAATGGGAGGACGATCCCACAAGATTTGGGTGCACTAATTACTATACCATAAAGTATTCCAATAACGGTTCTGGTTATTTTACCATCTCTAAAGAAACAACTAATTTCATGCTTGAGGCAGGAGTAGGGATACAATTTGACACCAATATATTGGGAGAAAACTTCTCATGCCGTTATCTGAAATTTGTACTGGAAAGATCGGACAAGATTGTTGGATGGCATGACGGTATCTGGTGCATTGCCCTTCAGAATATAGCGATATATCAGAACATTACCTTAAAATCCGAGGCAAAGCTGGTGGCTACTGAAGCCGAGGTCACGGAAAGTCCGCCTACTATCTATGATGTTGATGGGCTACTCAATACTGTTGGAGACCGAGTCTGGAAGGACACCAGCATAAAAGAAGATATGAACACACAAGAAAAGATTGACCGTTATGCTAAGGCGTATCTTTCAGAGTTTTATAAGAACCATACAAAGGCCACAGCAGAAGTAGTTGTCGATCCAAGAGTTATGGTGGGAGACACGGTAAAGACAATCGATCACGAGGGAGTAGCAACAAGATATTTTGTAGAAAACATCTCAAAACAATCACGATCTGGATTGCAATTGACATTGGCAAGATACCCCTAATCCCCTCTCAGGATAACGAGACAGGGGCAAGGTTGAACGATCTTTTTGAGGTTAGGGTTAGGACATGCAAAAATCATATCAAACACAATATCAGCAAACATATGACCTGATCAAAAAGGTAATGGGTGAATCCTCGGGCGATACCGGTGTTCAGGTTATGAATGCAGTAGCTGGAGAGAGTGCAAGCCTTTCCGCTATTGCCACTGCCATTCAAAGCACTCTTGCAAACATAACGCCGCCACGTATTATCGAGGGGTTTGATGTTGTTGCCACTACTCCGGCATCAAATCAAATAATGGTTAATACCGACGACATAACCGGCAAATCAAAAGGGGTAGCAAATGGGAAATACATTGAATTTGAGCAGAACTTCTACCTTGATTTAAGTAGCTATTTGGGCGTCTCAGCAAAGACGGTATATGTTGTTTTATCTTCTTTCGATTCTTCTCCTAAGCTTTCAGAAGTAAAGTCCGCCTCTTCGCTCATTCTTGCCAAGATAATAATCCCGGACAAAAATACCACCAGGATACTGAACGATAAGCCAGAGACAGGCAGTGATGGTTATATTATCTCCGGGAAAGATCTTTTGTTTGAGGACCAACATGTAATCGACGACTATACCATTGAGATTATTAAAGAAAAACTCAGCAAACTATCTGCTGACAGCATTGTCAGAGGCTCTTTGACATGTACGGAATTTCTTAAGATTACCAATATTTCGGGTTCAGCAGTTTTAGGAAGCACTGCTCTTGATTTTTATGACCAAAACAAGTCTCATCTTGCCCACTATGGTGCAGACGGGGCATGGGTAGGTCAGATCAAGATTACCCCAGACACTCTGGAGTCTAAGAATTTTGTATCAGGGCAAAGCGGATTTCAGATTCACAGAAATGGGAAAATTAAAGCGGTAGATTGTGAGCTTAGTGGGAACATATCGGCAAGCACAATAGACATAGGGGGGGATGACGATACTTCTTTTCATGTAGATATAGATGGAAATATGTGGCTGGGGTCTGGCACATTCGCAAGTGCTCCTTTCTCTGTTACCAATGCAGGGGTACTAAAGGCAATAAGTGGCGCTATCGGTGGGTGGATGATAGCAAATAATAAGATATACACATCTAATCTTCTTCTTGAGTCCGATACCCAGAGAATACAGACCGCCGATTTTCAGTCAGGTAATAAAGGCTGGCGACTCGATCCAGATGTCTCAGAGTTTAATAATGCTGTTGTGAGAGGTTCTTTGAGGTGTTCTGTTTTTGTAAAAGATGAAATACACGCTACTAATGGAACTTTATTGATAACATCCGCCCTAAAATTACATACCGAAGTTACAAGTCCGAGTTCAACCGAAACCTCTTTTGATATAATCTGTGACGATCTAGAAACAGGGGCAGCCCAGGTATTTTCTGTTGATGATATTATTAGGTGTAAGGCCATATATTCTTCTGGTGTCTCTGATGTCTGGATGAAGGTCAATTCATATACTGACAATGGAGATGGTACGGGTACTTATAATGTTACCCTGAAATCTGGCACGTCTCAAACTCTTCCAGCCGGTAGTGCTGTTGTTAAATATGGTATAAGCTCTGATGGTAGAATATTATTGACATCCGATCTTTCCAACTCACCATACATAGATATATTTACTGTTGGCAACACTCCTTGGACGGGAGTAACCACTACGACAAGAATTGGGAATCTAACAGGTATTAGTGATGCTGATTTTGGTGGGAGCCTGACGGGAGAAGGTATATATACAAATAGGGGCTATTTCAAGGGTAAAATTGTAATAGCCTCTGGTGATGCTCAAATAGCTGGAACGACTATTAGTTCTATTGAGGACGGGGCTGATGTCACAGGCAATCATCAATCAGATATTAGCCTAGCGAACCTTGGAGAAAAAGACACCTCTTCCTTGAATCAAGTTGCAGATTATAAACTTGTTACAGACAATGAGAAAGCAGGGGCAAATAGA
>Ga0180301_10002042_pt1 | contig 15875 bp, 15 predicted proteins | sample GuaBasSediGuay16_FD_121797 | JGI IMG/M metagenome (GOLD analysis project Ga0180301, IMG submission 121797) | Subseafloor sediment microbial communities from Guaymas Basin, Gulf of California, Mexico - Guay16, Core 4569-2, 12-15 cm | ecosystem: Environmental > Aquatic > Marine > Hydrothermal...
GCATAGAATTTGGCTTGGATAATTGGGAACTTCGTTGCTAGTTCTGTATAGTTGTAGGGTTTGAATCGGATCACGATATCATCTAAGGGTGTGGGCCAGTTGTATTCCCATAAGCTAGCGGGATCTTTGGCATGTAGGATATACTCGTATTTACCAGTGACTGCTGGGAATGAGCTGTTTGTTGGTGTGCTAGCATTTCTATCCAGTATTACTGGGAATGGAATCTTTACAGTTATTGCGCTGAATAGGGAGTCTGGATGCCAAGTAATGTTGCCTATTCTTTGGAAAATGTTGTTAAGGGATATCTTGTAATAATCATCACCATCTGGTACTACGGCATCCTCTGCGATAAAGCCAGCTCCAGCAATAGGCACGTACTCTAGTTTATCTCCATCCCTATCTAAATCTTCACGATCCCTGGATATTGCTAGGATCAATCGAGCGTAGGGAGAATCTCTAATAGCTTGTGGTGTAACATAGCTACCGAATCCTTCGTCTCCCAGGATTTTCGTGAAGTTGTTTTCAAAGAAGGTGTCGAATTCTTCCTCGTCCATTAGTGCGTAAAAGATCATTGTTACGATACCATTCTTGTACTCTTCCCACATGACGTAAAGCTTTAATCCATATGCTTTACCAATGATTCTTGCTGCGTCGAATCCGCTTTGTATCGCGTCATCTTCTGAGAAACCAAATGTTACCTTATAACCAAGTACTAGTTGGACGCCTGCTGGATATCTCCACAAAGGCTTATGGATATACCGGGTCCAGTCCAGTCCTTTTCCAAACGATATCCACATGAACTCTAAGTGATCGAATGCTGGATCGTTTATGTCGAAGCCTATACTCATGTTTCCTCCAATAATGTTGACTGTAGCTGCTACGGCACCGTTCTCTCCATACAGAATATCTATACCCTCTACATAGATATCATAGCTTAGCGTTGTATTGGTCTCCTGCTTTGGCTGTAAAGCATTAACGGTCGCTGTTAGGGGGGCATTCATTAGTAAAAGGAGGGCTAATACAGCTAGTAACACTTTCAACTTTGCTTTTTGCATAAGAATCCACCATTTTAGTGCAAAAAGTTGGTGGGATAATCAATAATTAATAGGTGTAAAGAAGATATAAAAATGTATCTGATAATTTTACATATGTAAGAAAAATCTTACACCATCTAACTCTCTCCAGATACGTTTTTACCCCATAAGTAAAGAGCCTTCGCAGCCCTTACTAATCTCTCAGGTATTGGATATGTTGGTATTCCTGCTTTCTCCATTTCCTTGTTCAGGCTCTGTGTGTATGGGCCTCCAGCAGCTCCAGCTAGGACTGTTTTTCCTAAGTCTCTAGCCTTCTTATTTATCTCTTTCATAACGTCAATTATTGACTTGTCCATAGGGGCGTTTTGGTGCACGAAGAATACGAAGAGCATGTCTACGTTGGGGTCGTCTAGGAGAATATCCATTGCCACTTTGTAATCCTCTGGAGTAGCACTACCTGTTAAATCTACGGGGTTCTCCACTATAGTGAATGGGGATAGATTCTTCCTTAACTCTTCCTTGATAGATGATTCTAGCTCAGCTAATTTTAATCCCTCTACGCTAACAGCGTCAACTGCTTGAACCATGGGTCCTGCACCATTACTAATCATCGCGACTCTTGGCCCTTTAGCATATTTCTGCCTGGCTAATGCCTTGACCATATCATACAATTCTTCTAACGTTCGGGCTATAATGACTCCAGCTTGTTTGAATGCTGCTTCATAGATTCTTCCTTTGCCACCTAAGAACCCCGTATGGCTTAGAGCGGCTCTTCGCGCGGCTTCGCTCCATCCTCCTCTAAGAATTATTAGGGGCTTTTTCTTAGTGAATTCTCTTGCTGCTTGGAAGAATTTTCTTCCATCTCCTAGTCCTTCGAGGTAAATACCTACTACCTCTGTGTAAGGTTCATCTTTTAGATACATTAGTATATCTGCCTCGTCCACATCCATTTTGTTTCCATAACTCACGAACTTGCTTATCCCGAGCTCATCCATTGCTGACCATTCGAGCAAGATTATTCCGTAGGTACCGCTTTGTGTCAGGAAAGCCACATTACCTGGTTTTGGTCTCAGCATTCTCTCCTTTGGTTGGAAAAATGTGTCCACTTTTGTTCTCGGGTCATATACACCGATGCAGTTAGGTCCAATGATTCTTATTCCGTATTTTCTTGCCACCTCCAAAGCCTCTGCCTCTAGATCCCTAAATTTGCCTCCCAATTCCTTAAAGCCCCCAGAGATTATCACGATGTTCTTCACACCCTTCTTACCGCATTGATCAATTATTTGAGGAACCATCTTGGAACGAACTACAATAACGGCCATATCAACGCTACCGGGAACATTGAGGATCGATTTATAACACTTTAACCCAAGTATCTCGTCTCTAGTGGGATTTATTGGATAGAGCTTTCCACCAGCCTCATAGAACTCCAAGAGATTCTTTAAAACAGCATAACCTATCTTACCAGGGGTCGCTGAGGCGCCGATTACAGCAATTGATTCAGGGTTAAAGAAACCATCTATTTCCTGATAGATACCCATACTGATCCCCCAATTCCTTCGAAATCATAAGGCCAAAAAATTAAAATATAATATTTCATTTCTTGCTCGGCTTGAAAATTAAGTCATAGTTTCGTAGCTCTATCTCTATGAATTCATGATTAACTAGCCAAGATAGATGTGCAGATATTATTGTCTTCGCTAGATAATATTGCTCGAATGTATGGGGAACATTGAGACGCTTGCATAATTTAGTAATGATCTCACTAATTCCAGTTGAATGCTTAAGGAGATCCAAAATTGCTCGATTAATCTTCTCGATTTTCTCTTTATAATAATCTATTGTATCCTCAAGCTTCTCTCTTGTCAGAATCTCTCTATGCCCCGGAACAAATATCTCGGCATCACATTTAAGTATTTTCGAGAAGGATGCTATGAGAGAGTCTATATCAGTGTAAAAAACCAGTGGATACTTATCCAAGATCTCTTTTGTAAAGACAGCGTCTCCCATGTAAAGAACCTTGTCCTCTGTTAAAACTCCGATCTGTCCAAAAGAATGGCCAGGGAGATCCAGAATCCTTAGGGTGATATTTTCTATCTTAAATTCCCCCTCTACTAGTTTTTGATCCACCTCGGATGGTTTAGCGGTCATGAATTTAGTGCCTTTAGGAAACCATGGTCTTGCTTGATTAAAGAATGTCCTCATGTAGAGTTCTGGATTCTCTATGTACGAAACCTCTTTTGCTGGTGCGAAGAGTTTGGCACCAGTTCTTTTTATTAAATATTTATTTCCATCGATATGATCCGCATGGCAATGAGTATTAATGATTGCAATAACTTGTTTATTCAAGTTCTTAAGCTCTTTAAGTAATCTCCTAGCTTTATCATCACCATAACCAGTGTCAATGACAATTACTTTCTCACCACTTATAATAACTCCGAGATTCGTGGGAGCTCTAAACACCATTGAGTCTCCGCTAAGACTCACTAACCTATACAATGCGGACACACCCGTAATGATTAATAGATAATGCTGTTTTTCAACTTATTAATAAGGAGTAATATTTGGAGTAGCTTAATTTTTGCGTCCTAATATCCTAAGTGAATTAAGTGCCAAAAAATTATTGCAAATCCGTCATCTCCCATAAGAACAGCTTCTATTAATGTTATCCCTTCGAATAATGCTGTGATTACCACGGATACCTTGAAAAGAATCAATTGTATCGCGTTGAACATTAAGGCTCTCCTAATCTTTTTAGCTGATGATGATAAGTTAGAAATGGTCTTTGAACTGAGTCATGGAATAATGAGAGAACAATAAGAATTTTTCAATACTCTCTTATGTGTTTTACAATTCTTAAACTCTCCAATTTTCGCACTAATTTATCATCTGCTGTCCAGAGATAAATTTTCTCAACTAGAGCTATAGCGGCATAGGCAGCATCATATATGGTTAAGCCTTTTCTCATAGCCAATTCTACAGCTTTTTCCCCAACTTCTCCAACAAGCCTTCTCGAATCGAATTGATAATCCGTCAAGGCTTTAAGAACTTCCTTGAGCTCGTCTTCACCAAAACGATGAGAATACTTCAACGCGTTTAGAACCTCGTAATACAATAGCTCTGGCACAACAATATCGATACTCCCCTCCACATAGCTACGCTCTAACAAAAGAGCCTTATCCGAATACTCCTCCTCAACAAACCATTTAACGATCACCGAAGCGTCCACAACATATCTAGCCACGAAGCTCCCTCCACTTTCTTATCTCATCAACAGAAGACCATCCTTCAACTCTTCTCCTCAATTTCTTAGTAATCTCACTAGCCCTCCTAATACGTGCCATATCTTTCTCTCGAACTCTCGATTTCTCCTCTTCTATTTTCTTCTCAATAGCCCGCCTAATAACTTCGCTCCAATTAATGTAAGAGAACTTATCCATTTCCTTCTTCAATTCCCTATCAATCCTAACACTAATAATTACCGACAAATAGACACCTCATAGATCTGGATTGCGCATCATTTAGTAATAAACATATTTCATTATCGTATATAAATGTATTACAGAAGAAACATCGCGAGAAGAGAAACACTATCAAAATATTTAAAAGAGGAAGACTATTCAGCCAAGCCTCTGATACTCCTCATAACAATTCAAGATTTTTATCAGGAAACTCTGCTTAACAATTCGACTTAAGCGAAAACGGCTGAATCACTAACCTAGATTTAGAGAGTGTAATCGGAATAGTGTTGTTGAATTAAAACACCAAGGAAAGATTTATATACTAACGTATAGATTTGAGAGTAAAAAATACTCGACATCTAGTTGAACTTTTGTCAAGAATTTTCTCAGCTTTTCTAGTTTGTCTGGGATCTGCAACGTCTTGGGAATTGTTTTTGTGCGAATCTTTCAATACTTTTACGAATGGCAAGTAATGAACCGGGTAATGCATGAGTAATAAGGCAAAAATGCTGGACAAGGAATTGGTTAAGTATCGTCACCTGATTGAGAAATCTGGCACATTTTTGATGAGTGGAAATGATGCCGTTGCTAGAGGAGCTATAGAAGCTGGAATAAGAGTTGCAGCCTCGTATCCAGGTACTCCAGCCTCGGACATATTAACGGCGATATCAAAAGTGGCCAAGTACCACGGTATCTATGCTGAATGGGCGACGAATGAAAAAGTTGCCTACGAGATAGCCTACGCCGCTGCCTTAGCTGGTCTAAGGGCTTTATACTCCTCAAAACACTTGGGAATTAATGTTGCTTCCGATACCCTGCTAGTATCCGCATACACGGGGGTTAATGGGGGTTTCGTAATTATCTCGGTGGACGATATTCATCCCTGGAGCTCCCAAAATGCGGAAGACACTAGGTATTATGCAAGGTTGGCAAAGATTCCTTGTCTAGAACCTACCTCTCCTAGTGAAGCAAAAACGGTTGTGAAGTATGCATTCGAGCTGAGTGAGATTCTTCAATTACCAGTGATGGTGAGGTATACGGAGAAACTTGCAACGAGTTATGAGCTAGTTAACGTTGAACCAGTTAATACTAACGCGAAAATGCGAGAAGCGTCATTTAAGCCAAATCCCGAGAGATATGTTATGATAGCCCCCCATACCAGAAAGAACCACTCAATTCTTAACGAGAAGAACAGGAGAGCAGAGGAACTATTCAACACATGTGAACTCAATGAAGTTATTGGTCCAGAAGAAGCTGAAATGGGCATAATAGCTTGTGGAGTCTCTTTCCAATACGTTATGGAAGCTATAGATGAGTTAGAATTGGGAGATAGGGTTAGTGTTCTAAAACTAGTGACTACGCATCCTATTCCCAGAAAACTCGTAAGCGGATTCCTCAGAAGCGTTCAAAAAGTACTTATTGTTGAGGAAATAGAACCCATTGTTGAGAAAGAAGTAAAGGAGATCGCTCAATCAGAGAAAATAACGTTCCCAATCTATGGTAGAATCACGGGACATATACCCCGTGAATACGAATTATCACCAGACATCATCAAGAAAGCTCTAGGGAGAATCTCGTCCCTGCAAATCAATGAAACACATACAAAATCCACAGAAGTACCGCCGAGGATTCCGCACCTCTGTGCGGGATGTCCTCATAGAATAAGCTACTTAGCTATTAAACAAGCACTTAGGGAGCTAGGAGCACGGGGAATAATTGTTGGGGATAGGGGATGTTATAATCAAGGCGTACATCCACCATTGAGAGCGATCGATACTTGTGTAGCGATGGGCGCGAGTATTGGAATGGCTTGTGGCTTCTATCATGCAGGAGTTAAGGAGCCAATAATTGCTGTAATTGGGGACTCAACCTTCTTCCATGCTGGTATTCCCCCACTAATAGACGCGGTTATGCACGGAGCCAACATCACTGTAGTAGTGTTTGATAACTCCATAACAGCTATGACTGGGCATCAACCATGCCCAACAACTGGAAAAACAGCAATGGGTGATCCTGCTCCAGTAATCAGACCAGAGAAAATAGCAGAGGCTATTGGGGTACCGTTCATTAAAGTCACGGATACTGCTGATTTCAACACCTTGGTGAATATATTGAAGGAAGCTATCAGAAGAGAAGGAGTATCCCTAGTAGTTATCAGATCACCATGCGCCCTAGAACTGGTCAGAGCAGGCAAGATCTCGAGAAAATATGTTATTGATTACTCAAAATGCATTAACTGTGGAGCATGCATAAGAATCACTGGTTGCCCCGCAATCATTCGAGAAAACGGAAAAATCATCATTAATGTGTACGAATGCACTGGCTGCGGCGTATGCAGAGTATTCTGTCCAGTAAAGGCCATTGAGGAAGCGGAGGTGGTTAAATGACGGATATCGTATTGACAGGTGTTGGGGGTCAGGGAATAGTTTTTGCGTCGAATCTATTAGCTACAGCCGCCATGAATAATGGCTACAAAGTAAAACTCACTCATAGGAAAGGGCTTGCACAGAGAGGAGGATCCGTCCTAAGCTTCGTAAGAATCTATCAGAATACCAACGTTTCTCCAATAATACCTTTTTCAAAAGCTGACCTATTGCTAGGATTCGAGGTACTGGAGTCACTCCGTAATATTAACTATGTAAAATCCAATGGAGTAGCAGTAATAAATTTCAGAAAAATAGAACCAGTCAACATCAAAATAGGTATGCATCAGTACCCCAGCGACGATGAGATAAGGAGAATACTCAATAATTCCTCAATTAAATATTATTTAATAGATGCCAGAGAAATCGCTTTATCAACAAATAATCCTAGAGGAGAAAACGTCGCACTCGTAGGTTTTGCTGCTGGACTGGAGCTTTTACCAATTAGCAAGGACGCATTAATAGAGGCTATAAGGACGATTTCTCCACCGAAGTATGCTGAATTAAACATTAGAACTTTGGAGAGAGCTTATCAAAGAGCGCAGGAGGTGAAATAGTTTTGCCAGTAATGATAGCTGGAACTGGAATGACTAAAGTAGGGGATCACTGGGACAAAAACATCATTGACCTACTCATTGAAGCAGCAACAAAGGCATTAGAGGATGCTAATGTAAGAGACGTTGATGCAGTAATAGTTTCTAACATGGTCGCTGATTACCTGATAAACCAATCAAACTTAGCCAGTTATTTAGCGGACTATTTAGGCTTAAGGGCACATAGCATTCGTGTCGAATCTGCTTGTGGCTCTGGTGGTATGGGGGTTCACCTAGGTTACAGATATGTAAAAAGCGGAGCTAAGAACGTTCTTGTTGTAGGGGTTGAGAAGCTAACTGATACGCTAACACCAGAGAATACCTCAGCCATGATGCTGGCTGATGATTGGTTAGCAAGCTTTAATATGGGATCAACATTCATTTCCCTAAACGCTTTAGCTCTAAGATATTATCTGGATACGTATGGTGTAGATCATGAATACATAATGATGTTTCCAGTAATTTGCCACGACCACGCATTATCGAACCCATATGCCCAGTTTAGGAGAAAGATAACTGTGGAGGCCGTTAAGAAATCCCCCATAATCGCAGATCCTCTTCATTTATTAGAAGCATCGGCTTATGGTGATGGAGCCGCAGCACTGATATTATCCAGCGAGAAAGGAGACGTAGAGATCACTGCCTCGGAGGTTTCTCACGACAAGATACGGCTAGCTAATAGGGAAAATCCACTCATCCTAAGAGCTGTTCAAGAAGCCGCTTCTAAAGCATATAACATAGCTAAAATTGGGCCAAGAGACATAGATGTGCTAGAGGTGCATGATGCATTCAGCATAACTGGTATTCTAGGATTAGAGAGCTTAGGCTTTGCTAAGCCAGGAGAAGGCTGGAAACTCGTAAAAAATGAGGAGATAAGAATAAATGGCTCATTACCAACAAATACTTTTGGAGGATTAAAAGCCCGCGGACACCCAGTAGGAGCAACAGGAGTATACCAAATAGTCGAGATAACCCTACAACTTAGGGGAGAAGCGGATAAGAATCAAGTAGAAGGAGCAAAAATAGGTCTAGCAGAAAACATCGGTGGAGTAGCAACATCAGCAATAGTTCACATCCTGAAAAAATTAGACTAATCTTGGCTTTGTTTTCAAAATTCCTTATTAAATTCATACTTTTATAAGTGAATACACTTCATTTCTCTGAATATGCTCTTAATCACGCTCTATCCTATCCTCGATTCTACTTCTTCAAAATAAGTCAAGTCCAGATATTTAGATATCTTAGTTGTTGATTATCCTACGATCCCCCTCTTCTTATCTCATATATATGGTTAAAATTGACGACGGTTGTTAAATTTATATGTGGTGTTTTATTTTTTATACATTGCGATATAAAGTTATTTGGTATAAATAATATCACTTCTAAGGTAAGTGGACGCATCCTTCACCGTATTAGCAATCCTAGTATGATAAAAGGTGCGTTTAGAGATGCGACATGGCAAATCAATCATATTACTTTTCTTACTATTTTCTATGGTGATTATTTCTAATCTCTACTTCAGTGTTACTCAGAATAAATACCAATTATTCATAGAGTCTAGTAGTTACTCCTTGCTTAACGCAACTATCAAATGGTTGAAGTACTTAGAGCCAACGATATGGTCACCACCAGTAGTGGGTGATACCAATAACGACGGAGAATTGGAGGTTGTCGTGGCTGGGACAACAGTTGATGATAACTGTGGTGTCTGGGTGCTGAATCTCAAGACTGGTTCTGTGGTGTGGAACACTACTGTTTCGACGGGTCCTTTGGTTGCACCTTTATCAATTGGCAATTTGGATAAAGATGAATACCTCGAAATCCTCGTGAATACTGAAAGTAATATTTATGTATTAGATGGGGCTAGTGGAGGATTAGAGTTCGCTTTAAATATTACTGGTTTCGCTAGACCTCTCATGGATATAAACAACGATGGTATCGGAGAAATCATTGTGACTAGAAGACATGACTTGATAGTTTTTAGCGGGCTTAATGGTTCGGTCTTGTGGAGTCTTTCGTGGGATGGTCTTTTCAGTAAGTTTGCTTTCGTTGATCTTGACAATGATGGTTCATGGGAAATCGTGGCTACGTATGATTCTAATGGTACTCATCGTTTTTCTATGCCTGATACTTTGCTTCTTTTATCTGCCAATGGGACTCTGTTGAGGAGTGTTAGCTTGGATCTCCTTGAGGGAGATTATATTTTTTCTGAGCCTATTATAGTGGATGTTAATGGGGATGGTTCTCCAGATATTTTTCTCTCCTCGATTTATAGTTGTTTTGCTATTGATCTTTCTTCTGGAGAAATTCTATGGCGACTTGATTACCTAGATTATATACTAGATGAACGCACTAGGCATTATGTTAGGTGGACTTTTGGCGTTTCCCCATCTGTGGGAGATGTTAACTCGGATGGAGAACTAGAAATCGTCGTCGTATCTGCATACCTCATGTTCATCATTAGTAATGATGGTAAATTGCTGTATTATACATTGTTGCCAGAGTACAATTATATTTACGAGGGATTTGGTGCTATTGGGGATGTCGATGGTGATAATAGGTCTGAAATCGTGATTAGCGGAATACACTATATTTGGGTTTTCGACTGGGACGAGAAGAAGTTTTACTATACTGGCATTGGCTGGGATCAAGATGCTAAACCAGTAACATTGGTCGACATAGATGATGATTCCGACGTCGATATGCTTGTTACCGGCACTGATGGGATTACCGCCTTTGATTTGTTGAGTAGCGGTTTTAGGATTGATTTTCCGTTTCCATCTGTTAATGGGTCTTATATTGGGAATTACCTATTGATTGATCCTGATCTAGACGGGTTATCTACATATTCCGAGGAGCTTATCGGTTCCAATCCTTATTCATATGATAGTGATGGAGACGGGTACGGAGATGGCTATGAAGTAGCGAACAATATGAATCCAATAAGAGCCGATAAAGTGCAAACAACGTCTTTCGATTCGTTGATATTAAGTGTGGTTGTTGCGATTGCAATATCTTCTACTATTGTTGTGACTATTTTACTTTATGTAAAATTGAAGAAAAAGAAAGTAATTGCCCACCAGCTATAATCATTTTCTTTATTTTTTGGCCTTATAATTTCAGGATTTTTCTATTTTACCAAACTTAGGCTTCGAATTTATGTTAGAGATTCTTATCTTATGTTCTGAGAAATTGTAAAGCTAAATGAAGGAGTTGTGGTTAAGCTTTTAAGAGTCGGAGATCTTCGTTTATGATGTTCTTGATTATTTCTAGTGGCTCTATACCTAATCCTGGAGCTTCTAGAGGGACTCTGCAACCATCTTTGAACGGGTGGATTTCCTTTAAGATGTTGATTCCAAGGGTTAAGTCAGAGTCTAGGTCCGTGTTTATTACTTCCTTAATCGCGGTTGCGAAGTGTATTCCAGCAGCAATGGATATGCCTGTTTCAAGCATACAACCAACCATTAGTTTAAGATTATGCTCCTTAGCAATTTCAGCGATTTTTAACCCATAATAAATCCCACCAGCCTTCTGTAGTTTTATATTGATTCCATCCGCGGCTCCGGCCTCAGCTACTCTCCTAGCATCCTCCACAGTAGCTGCAGACTCATCAGCGAAAATAGGTATTTCGGATCTATCCTTAACATACTTCATTTTTTCTATATCTCCCTTCGGACAGGGCTCCTCTAGTAAGATAATTCTATCTCCTAATTCATTATACAGTTTCTTCACGAGTTTAACAGCGTCTTCTGGATCCTTATATCCTTGGTTAGCATCCAAGGTGAATTCTCCAGGAAAGACCTTTGCTACAGCTAATACTCTTTCAATATCGCTCTTTAAATCGCCCGAGAGTTTGAGTTTTATTCTCTTCAAGCCATTCTCTTTAAAATCACTCATTAGTTTCTTGGCGGATTCTACGGTTTTATCGATTGGTTTGATCCCGATAGTGAGGGTATTAGGTACTAAATGGGGCTTCTCAGCTCCTAAAATCTTATAAACTGGGACATTCTTACTTTTCCCAAGAATATCATAAATAGCCATATCAATAGCGGCAAGAACTGTTTGGCTCGTAAAACCGAGCTCATTACCAATCTTATTCAGTGCTTCGTGAACCTCTCGCACATCGGTGAAAGTAAAACCTTTCAATTCCTTAGCAACTCTCTTGGCAAAGTCTAGTGCTTCCTCTCTACTATCACCCGTTATCGGTTTGAAAGGTGCACCCTCGCCGTAACCAACTAAACCGTCTTCTGTCTCTACAACAACTAGGAAGTTCTCGGCATGGGTAAATGTTTTAAAGGATATTGCGAAAGGTTCCTGCAACCTAACATCTAGGATAAAGAGGCGGACATCCCTTATCTTGTGTCCCAAATAATCACCCCCAAACTCTAAAAAAGGAATAGTCTTCATTCATTTAACTTTTATCCATACTTCTATAGTAGAATAATTTCCGCGAGAAATTATCTTAATGATTAAGTGGAAAAGTGTGGGATTATGGAAGAATGTTTAGCGATTATTTTGAAATCTTGTATGTAACAAAGTATATTATCTGAAAGATGAGCGCTATTATGAGAGTTTCTACTATCCGAATTCTAATTAAAAAGCTTAGTTGAACTATTATTAGTGGTAGGATTCCATAGATAAGCGAGATTCCCATAACGTAGAGTAGATATATCACGTTTTTAGCTAAATCAGTTAAAGGCTCCCCTCTCTCCATCACTTGTGTTATCGCTTTTCTCAATACGCGATAACTACCAGCAAAGACACCAACGGTATTTAGCAGGATAGCTTCTCCTAACGATATTTCGTGAGGCAAAACTATTGCAAAGAAAACGAGTGCGAATACCCCAAATATTACATATGAAGTGGTTATGAGGAATGCTTTGCTTTTAGCTATGTCTTTCAAACTCACGGGCAGACTAAGTAGGAATTCTCCGCCCTTACCATCTATCGCCAATATACTAGTAGCCGTCATGAAAATAGTGAAAATTATCACGTATGACATACCGGTTAGCATTGTTAAAGGAATCTCCATGAGATAATAGATTATTGCATAAATCCCAAACAGCACTGGGCCCAGAAATAGAAGCATGGCGTAATTGACTTGACGAATCAATAACTTGAAATCCTTCCGAATTATTCCTATGAATGGTGGTCTTATTTTCGGAGCTCCCATCATAACCTCTTTTCTAGCCGATACCAATTGGGAGAGATAGGGAATTTCCCCGACTACTGATATCATTTTCTTAAAACTTATCCATGCGATTACCAAATAACCTAGGGAAGAAAGAATTGGTATAGCGATTCCCTGAGTACTTCCATTGCCTGCGTAAATAAGAGCCACAAGGTAGGTAGCGGAGAATGGTGGAATATAGGTTAGAATTCTTCTGAAAGTTTCTGGTGTGGCTAGAAAGGCCTCGATGACTTGGGGCATTAGATTATTGATTACGAATGGTATCAGGTATAGAAGGGAGAAGACTATTGTGTAACCGAGCAGAATAAATACCCTCAAGATAAGTCTTGCGCCAGATACTTCAGGTGTCGCGAATCTAATATAGTTTTTCCCTAATATAACCATTAAATATAGTGTGATGAGATAGGTAGCGCCAAGAAGTATCGCTAGTAGAAAACCAGGAAGAATTCTCCGAGTAAAAGCGAATGTCACGATAGTAAGGATTGGGGAACCAATGATAAACGCATCGAATATCCTTATCAGTGCGAAAGAGGAGATAAGAGATAATTCCTTGTCATCAAAATCAAGAACTAGTAAGGGCTGGTAAATATCTGGAGACATGAGTATGGATACCTGTATAACCGCCATAAAGAATAACATGAAAGCACTCAGTAATAAAAAAGAGAGAAACAAGAGGGAAAGAGAATAGACCAATTTTCCACCACTCATTTGTGAAAAAAGGAATGACGCGGAGAAAGCAGTAGACATGGTTATTATAACAGTTGCTATCAACATAAAGATCTTGTGAAGATAAAGAGATTGATTCGCTGATCTAGCGAGTTTTTTGATAGATTCTGGATCGGTAATGGATACTGTTTGTTGAAACGAGAGCATTCGAAAAAGCATTTCCCTATAAACAATCTTAGAGTAATTCCATAAATCCCTCAGAGACCTCATTTGGAAAGCTCCCTCCTAAGCTCCTCAATAATATGAGAAATCTCCTCCCTCTCCTTAGTGAGCTGTAAAAATACCTCCTCTAACCTACCCGATGGTTCATTAGCCAATTTTCTTAAATCATCAACAGACCCCTCAGCTAAGATCTTTCCCTTATGGATAATACCTATTCTAGTACATATGTTCTCAGCAATCTCCATAATATGAGTAGAAAACAGAATAGCACCACCGTTCCTGATATGGAGCTGCATAAGCTCCTTAAAAATCCTAGCAGATCTAGCATCAAGGCCCTTAAGAGGCTCATCAAGAATCAATACCTTTGGTCTATGCATCAGTGCCGCTATAATAGCTACTTTCTGCTTCGTTCCCTGCGATAAGGCTCCTATAGGAGTGTACATATAATGCGTTATCTCGAACGATTTCATAAGAGTATCTACCCAAGACCAGACAGAGGGATCCAACCCCCTTACAGAAGCAACAAACTCAAGAAACTCCATAACAGTCAAGGAATCGTAGAGAGAGACCTCCTCCGGAACATACCCTATAAGCCTCTTAACGGTAACTGGATCTTCTACAGGAGAAGAACCCAACACAGAGACTTCACCAGCGGTGGGCTTCAGAAGACCAGCAATAATTTTCAGAGTAGTCGTTTTCCCAGCTCCATTAGGTCCTAAGAGACCATAAATCTCACAAGCTCTGACCTCAAAGGATATACCATCAACAGCTCTTACAGAACCATAATACTTAACCAGGTTTCTTACCTCGATCATAACAGCGTTCTCCAAAGAGATCACCACTAAAAATCATCCCAGCTCCGCTAGCATCCTCTTGACATCATCTGGCCAGTTAGTTGGATATAGATAATTAATCTCCATCTCCTTCTTAAATTCTATGTTATGACTTTTCAGAAAACGCAAGACATCAGCAATATAGTCGAGATGAGAGTCCCAGGAAATATTTAATAATCCAACTCCACCAGCATAAGACACGAGATCCACAAGACATTCATCCGATGACAGCTCTTCAACAAAAATCGCTAAAGCCACAGAGGAATTTGTCCTAAGGAACCACTTCTCATCCAAAATGGCTCCAATCCTCTTATTCTCTCTGGCAAAAACTTTACAGTAAATATTCCCAAATCCACTTAAAAGTAATCTAAAAATTGTTGAAAAATTCGATCTAATGCGGATTCTAACGAAATGCCCGGCCAAAGGCACCACCAAGAGATAATAAGTCTCCTAAAAAATAATCTTCTTCGTAACATCTATTTAAATATAATGTATAATAAAGCGACATTTTAAAGATTTCATTTTTTGCTTGGTGAATGTCTAGAAGATTGCTACCACGAATATTGCTGCACTAACTATTAAGGCTCCAATCAAAGCCCTCTTTCCCGGCTTTTCTTTCAAAAATATAGTGGCTAATAATATTGATAGTGCTGGGGATGAAGAACCAATTATTGTTGTTCTGGCAGCTCCTATATCTACTATAGCTAGATGGGAAAATATTAAACCGATTCCAATCCCTATAGCTCCACCAATAGTAGCTGCCAGTAACTCGCTACGACTAAACTCCCTTGCCTCATAGATCCGTTGAAGAAGTAAGGGGGTCACAAGGATAGATAGAGTTAATAAACGCATCATGGCGAAGAGTACTGGTGGCGCCCTGTATAGAGCTATTTTAGCTAAAATGGCATTGAGAGCCCATATAAGGGAGGTTATAACAGCTACTATAACACCTTTTCTATAATCCTTTTCTCTGCTCGTGGATTTTTCGGAGGATATGAGGTATAGACCGGTTATTAAGAGAGCTAATCCGATTGGGATTCCTACGCTGAATCGCTCCCCTAGAAAAGCTATCGTTATCAACGAGACGTATATTGGGTAACTGAAAGCTATTGGATAAACCACCGATACACCCGCTTTCTTCAAGGAATACATATAGGTGTAGGATCCTAAGAACATTCCTATGGCACCAGTTATAATAGCCAGTAGCAGGATCCATGGATCAAATAAGATCTCCAGCTTCAATTCCCTGAGCAATAGAACACCGATTAACGTGACTAAGAAAGCTGGGTGTATTCTAAGAATAGTTACCATTAAAGGATCTCTATTCTTAACAGCGTATCCGTAAAGAATAGCTGCGGATGACCAGCAAAGAGCCGACATGAACGCATATATGTAACCTAGCATACTCTATGATCCTTTCGAGAAAAGATCTATAAGTTTTAAGCATATTCA
>Ga0180301_10002043_pt1 | contig 15872 bp, 15 predicted proteins | sample GuaBasSediGuay16_FD_121797 | JGI IMG/M metagenome (GOLD analysis project Ga0180301, IMG submission 121797) | Subseafloor sediment microbial communities from Guaymas Basin, Gulf of California, Mexico - Guay16, Core 4569-2, 12-15 cm | ecosystem: Environmental > Aquatic > Marine > Hydrothermal...
CGAATACAACCGAATTTCCATGTCGAAAATATGGTTGCAAAATGAGTGACATAATGGTTAAAATAATATTATGAGGTGAGATCTTTTGCTGAGGGTCCTCATCTCACCATGGGGAAATTTCAAGGTTTGGAAAAAACAGTTTATTTCCTCAACGGTAGAAAATTCTCTGCTAGATCTACTCTTCTCGTCGTCAAAGAAGAGATTAAACCCGATGTTTCTTTTGTAATACTTCCAGATACTCTAACAGGATCTTTCGAAGATTATGAAACTGTTGCAAAGCACGTCATTTACGAAGAGATGATGAAAGACCCACTGGTCAGCGGAGAGATAGAAATGAATAAGAGCTATTTTGGAGGGAAGAGAAGGGAAAAGAGAGGCAAAGGAACAAGCAGCAAGGTACCGGTATTTGGGATCTTGGAGAGAGGAGGTAAGGTGAAAGTAGAGGGTGGTGAAAGATGTGAGTGCTAAGACGCTGCTTAAGAAGATGGTAAAGAAGGTCAAGAGGGACAATCTTATTTACACGAATAAATTCAAGAGATATGATGAGCTTGTTATGTACGAATTCAAGCATAAGTAGATAGATCATAGTAAGAAGTTTGCTAATAGGAAGGTGTACATAGATGAGATAGAAAGGTTTGAGGACCATACGAAAGAAAGGCTGATGAGGTTCCATGGGGTATCGCCAGAGATGCTTCCTTTGTATCTGAAGGAGCTTCAGTTCAGATACAATAACGAAAATAAGGATTTATTCGACAAAATCCCAGAACTTCTTAGAGGTGGAAGAAATTGATTGAGGAATTACCTAAAATTTTTCAATAGGTATTTTCATGACTGTTAAAGAATGAGCTGGTAATTCAATCGTTGGTATTTCAGAAGACAGCGAGACCTTTCGAATGCTAAGTTGAACGCGATCGGGTTTTTCAAAATCGTTTGCAGCAAGAACATCATCCGCATTTAATTCAAGGACGTTTACATCTTTTGAAAACTCAAAATCTAGTAGATCGATCTTCACTTTGGCCTGCTTGTCTTTGTAATAATTCGCAAGTACCAAGGATAACACACCTTTTTCTTCATCATAAGTCGCTGAACCATCAATGTATGGCACATTTTCAACTTTGAAGGACAGTCTACCCTCAAGAAAGCTTTTTGCTTTTATTGAGTAAGTATCTGAATTAATTTCGATGCCAAGGCGTGTTCTTCCTGTATGGTTTACGAAGATATCAAAGACATGATAGATTGGTGTTAGAAACATCATTTCTGTGTTTGTCTTGATCATGCCCAATGCATTGACCATCTGCGCAAGATTAGCCATCTGTACTATATCAGACATCCTATTCAAAGTAAAGAAGACACCAGCAGCGAAGAGTGCATCTTTCAAAGTATATGGCTCTTCTAAGAGTACAATTCCCTTCTCTGATATCTCTTTTTCTGGGACAACTTGATACCATACATTCCACTCATCTAACGCAATCTTCACATGATCCAGTTTGAGATGTTTGATCTCAGCCTCAAGCAATTTCAATCGTTCTTGCATGTAATACGCTGCCGAAATAGTCTCATAGTAGTCTTCTGAACCATGGTACTGATGAATCGATATATAGTCGATGACTTTTCCAGCATGCTTCAATACCGTCATATCCCAATTAGGGTCGTCGGCTCCGACAGCGATTATCTTTATCGATGGGTCAATACCTTTCATGAACTGGGCAAACTGCCTGAGCTTCTCTGCATACTCAGCAGCACTACAATGACCGACTTGCCAAGGACCATACACTTCATTTCCAATGCCCCAATATTTGACCCCATAAGGTTGCTGGTGACCAAATTGTTTTCTAAGGGAAGCATATCTGGTGGGTGTATCAAGATTACAATACTCTAGCCAATGAATGGCTTCATCCAGAGTACCCGTGCCCAAGTTCACCGTAAGATATGGTTCAGCCCCTATTTCTCTACAATATTCGATAAATTCATCTGTGCCGAACTCATTTGTCTCAATACCCCCCCAAATATAATTGAGCAGTTTTGGTCTTTTTTCAACAGGACCAATACCGTCTTCCCAGTGATAAGCCGAGGCGAAATTCCCACCGGGCCATCTTAAGATTGGACATCTGATCTTTTTCATTGCCGCAAGAACATCTTTTCTGAAACCTCTTTGATCCGATAAAGGAGAGTTTTTTTCATAAACACCTCCGTAGATACACCTACCCAAATGTTCAATAAAATGCCCATAGATTTTCTCATCAATCTTCCCAACTTTCTCCTTCCAAACCTTTACATAGCCATCCATGTTCTCCCTCCTTAGGTTCTACTTGGTTTTTAATCTTAGAATTGTCAAAGAATACCCTTTGAAGAGAAAGTCAAACTGATTGCCTTGTATTAGTTCCTTCCTTTCAACTGGATAAACTCTGAATGGATTGGCGAAAGAATTCTCAGCATCAAGACTGTCAGCTGTTAATGTAATAACTTTCATCTCGCCTGTCAACACGGCATTGACAATCTCGACAGTCACTCTTTTATCTTCAGGCCAAGGATTGACTACTTTAAGAATGACTTCTTTCGATTGAGAATCGTATCCAGCCGAATAATATAGATCTCTGTAATCTACCTTGTCAATCACGTCGTGAACTAATTCACCGTTCAAATAGCATTTGATTCTCTTTCCTCTCACTTCTACTCTGAGTGTGTACCATTTGTCTGTAAGTACTCTCACCGATTGTGTCGAAGAAACAAGCATTCGCTGACCGTCTATTGCTTTCTCAATTACGGACGCACTATTTTGAAAGCTCCCTACATTCCACCAATAATAATTGTTGTTGTCTTTCACTCCAAATAGGATCAAAAATCCCTCAGCACCTCTCTTCTTTCTTGCCCTGACTTCGATTGTGTAGTCTGACCAATCTGTCTGTCCGAAATAGACTCGCCTATCCTGTGCTATGCTCGTTTGAATGAGTGAGCCATTCACAGCTCTCCAGTTACCACGATAGGTTTGCCAACTTTTCCCTTTACCATCGAAATCATCAAAGAAAAGGATATTCCCATCGCGATCCAAGACCTTTATATAGTCAAATTCACACACAGTCCTCCACGTTCCCAGGCCAACTTTACCAGTAATCTTTTCGTTCAACTGCTCTCCTTCAAGGTTTGAAAATAAGATAACATCTGGTAGATTGTTCATAAAGAGTTTTTGTACGTAGTAACTCGGTGTACCGTAGACTTGAGAATTGTTGAACCATATGAGATCGGGTGTCCATTGAGACCATCCAACTCGGTTGAACAAAGGTGCATATGCAGCCATGATTACTACATCACTATTCCTTTCTAAACCTGTCATGAATGCGGCTTCACCGAGAGCTGCTCGAAGGTTGTTTCTTCTTCCAAGAGTATGCACCGCATATTCACCTACCATCACCTTTGGTCCAGATCTGTCGTAATCGTCGTAACGGTTGGTATTTGCAAGAAACCATTCATAGGATGCGTATATGTGTTCATCTACTATGTCCACATTGTTGTTCTTCGCCCAACACCAAGCTTCATCGAAGGCGAGTCCCTCATAGCTAGGAGGACAGCTGAAAATAAGTTTTATCTGAGGGTATCTTTCTTTGATTTCTCCTTGGAATAACCTGAAACGCTCTTGATACTCTCTACCCCAGTTTTCGTTACCAATGCCAAGATATTTCAAATTTATCGGATCAGATATACCATTTTCAATTCTCTTCGCACCCCATGTGGTTTTTGAATCACCATTGGCGTACTCTATTAGATCGATTGCATCTTGAACCCACTGATCCATTTCGTTCAAAGGTGCAATCTCTGCTCCTCTCACCTGACAGGAAATACCGGCATTCACTACTGGTACCGATTCTGCGTTCAAAAAACGGCTCAGTAAGAAATATTCATCAAATCCTATGCCATACGATTGGTGATAACCCCAAAGATTTTGTTTGGCCTTTCTGGCTTCCCGCGGGCCTACTGTCTCTTTCCATCTGTACGCATTTTCCAAGTTATAGCCCTCGACCAAGCATCCCCCTGGAAATCGAATAAACCCTGGTCGCAAATCTGACAACATTTTGACAAGATCATTCCTCATGACTCCTAGGAAAGCATCAGTTGGTATCAAAGATATCATATCCAGGGCAATGTCAGCTGGCCCATGAATCGTTAAAGCCAACCTACCACTTGAGATGGTATCAGAAATTTTTACGGTAAATTGGTATTTCTTCCAATCTGCCGAGTCTATCGTCAGCGTTTTGCTGAAGTAAGATTTGCCTGTTGAATCTTGTATAGAAATCTTTACCTGTGATTCTCGCTGAGTGGTCCTGGCATAAGTCGAGAAGAGATATTCCTTGCTTCCTTCAAGATAAATGCCATCATAACCTTTGTTGATTATTTTCACAGTATGTTGTGGTTTTTCCAAATAAGCTCTCAAGTAACTCCGATTGTTCTGATTTAGTGGATCTACCTTTTCTACACCTATCTGTACACCATCACTTTTATCTATGAACCAGCCTTCTAATGGATTCGTATGCTCGAATGAACCGTTTCTAATTAACTGAGCATATAGCCCCCCATCTATGGTGTGATTGATGTCCTCAAGAAAAATACCAAAAAGTATTGGAGGAACCTGATGCAATTTCCGGTTTAAATCAATGGTCAGTTTGTAAACACTTTCATTGGCAAAAAGCCCACAAAACCATAAAACCAACAGAAAAATCGTCATAACAAACGATTGCTTCATTTGTTATCACTCCCATCAAATACAACGACAAAGTCGTTCATTCTTTTCTTTGAAACTGTTATGTTAAACAACTTCTTTTGATCACCATATTTCACCTTTACTCGGTATTTCCCAGCAAATCCTTTAAAGTTTACCTCCCCTTGACTATTCGTCTGTAAAATCACAGATGTTCTCCACTCTTTATGAATTAGATCTTTGAGAACATAGTACATTGGCTTTATTGTAAGATCGTCTCTCAAGAAGCCGCTACCTGGTTGCCAAGCTCGATAGAAATTCCAGTACACAATTGCTTCGACAGCAGGATGGCTGAAAAAAACTGTGTAAAAAATCCTCGCAATTTCTGCTTGAAGTTTCTCAGCCGTCTCAAGGTCCACATTAAAGGCTTCCACAACTGCTGTAAGAGGAATTTGAAACTCAGTGATGTGAATAGGTTTTCCAAGAGTAGCTATCTCGTCAAGGGCCTTGTAAATTCCCTCAAGATTTGCCAGTTGCGTTTTCAGATCTTTCGCGTCAAAAATATGTGCCTCGACACCTATTATGTCAATTGGAACATTTTCTTCAATCAATCTGCGAGCAAGACTGATGAATCTACGGCGCATGTTGCTGTTCATTAGAACACCAAATTCATTCAAAACCAACTTTGCATCAGGATCAATTTCTCTTACCAGCTGGTAAGCTTTGGCGATATAATCCTCTGGTAAATTGTCAAACCACCTTTGAACGATGGGTTCGTTCACAACATCCCACATCTGAATTCGCTCCTTGAACTGATTCACTTCACGTCTTATCCTTTCGTACAACAGACTGCCAACTTCTTCCCACTTTCCAATTGCTCCTTTTGCTTGCACCCATCCTGGAACACCAACACCTGGTGCATTTCCCCAGACAAGCGTATGTCCCTTTACGGTAATTTTGTTCTTATTCAACCACTGCACGATCTTATTTGTTGCTTCAACTAATGGCAAAAAACTGGGAACAGGTTCGTAGTCGGCCCAATAGAAAGCCGGTAAAGTCGCATAATTGAACAATTCGGTATAGAGTCTTTTGTATTCTTCTAACTGTCCTTCATTCAAGGGTCTTATTCCAAATCTACCACCTCTTCTGTAACTATATGGTGCGTAAGCGAACAGTAGATATTCTGGGGTGTTCCCAAAATAAAATTCATGCGAGATTTGAGTGCACTCAACACTCACATTGTTGAGAGGCTTGCCAGCTGCATCAACAACGGTTATCTTCACAGGTATTTTTCTGTTTTCTTCGATTGAATCAATGTACTTCTTAAGATCTATGTCGATATACTTTTTAAGATCTGTATCAAATAGGGTTGTTTCAGCAAATACTCTTATTTGCCCTCCAAGAAGGGAAATAACAAGCAAAGCGAAAGCGATTGATAAAAAACAAATGGGTTCTCGACTCATTTCAGATCCCCCCAATGAGAACAGGTGATAGTATTACTTCCCTATCGAACCAAGCGAAATTCCACGCATTAGGTATCTGTGAAATGCCACAAAAATTATCAGTACTGGTGCAACGGAAATGAACGCTGCAGCCATCGTCGAACCTATGCCTCTATATGGATCGCCCCACCCTGCACTGAAACGAACCAGAGCGATTGGTAACGTGAATTTGCTCGACGACGTCAGCACAATGAGCGGCCACAAAAAATTATTCCATGAGCCCAGGAATGTCATTATAGCAAGTGTCACAAGTGCTGGCCTAATCAACGGAACAACAATATTTATCAAGATGCGTATACGTGAGCAACCATCTATCAAAGCCGCCTCTTCAAGTTCTCTGGGGATTCCAAGCATGTACTGACGTAGCATGAAGACTCCAAAAGTACTCCCCAAACCAGGCAAAATCAAAGCTGCGAATCTGTTCATCAACCCCAATTGATTGATTATGTAGAAATTTGGAACCAAAAAGAGCACAGGTGGAAATGCCAATACTGCAACGTACGTCCAAAAGATTATTCCCCGCCCAGGAAATCGAAGTCTTGCAAGTGCATACGCCGCTGGTACTGCAACCAGTAAACCAGCAACCGTTGCGACGATGGCAACGATCAGACTGTTCCAAACTGCTCTTCCAACATTAATGCCTCCTGCTGCTCTTGCGACAGCAGCGTAGTTTTCAAAAGTCAATGGATTAGGTATCCACTGAGGGGGATTCTCTGTCACAGCAACTGTCGTTGGTTTTAGAGAAGTGGATAACATCCAAAAGATTGGCGTAAACCATAAGATCGCTAGCAACCAGACCAATATGGAATATATAGCTTCCCTCAGGACAGACTTTCTTACCCTTTTTATCTTTCTCGGTTGGTTCACCCTATTCCACCTCCGCCGACCGAACTGTCTGTGTTAAGAGAGCCAGTTGTATAGCTCCAAAAGCAATCACAATCATGAAAATGTACCAAGAAATCGCTGCAGCACGGCCAAGCTGTTGCCTCTGAAATCCAACCAAATACAGATAGTAAACCATTGTACGAGTGCTACCTGCGGGTCCTCCACCAGTTAAGATGTAAACCTGATCGAATAAGCCAAAAGCCAGTAGTACATGCCTTGCAATATCAAAAAACAGCACATTTCTTATCCATGGTAACGTCACATGTATGAATCTCTTCCAAGGTCCCGCACCATCTATCTTCGCGGCTTCATATTGTTCTGGTGGGATTCTTTGCAATGCACCTAGGTACAAGAGGACACTGAAACCAACGATCCACCAGGCAGTTATAATAATTATCCAAGTCCAAGCCAAGGTCGCGCTTTTGAACCAAGACATTGGCTCATTGATCAAACCGATCTTCATTAGATAGTAATTTGCTAAAGCATTGGGTTGCGAACCGAGTATCCAGTCCCAAGAGAACAGGATACCAATCGAACCAAAAAACGCTGGGGAAACAAAAGCAATCAGCGGCCACAACTTCCCATACATTTTCTTATTCAAAATGAGTGCCAAGATAACCCCTAAGGCTACTGTCAGAGGAACGCTTATCGCTGCGAAAAAAACAGTATTTTTCACTACATCCCAAAAGCGTGAATCTCTCCAAACACGAATGAAATTGTCAAATCCAATGAACCTTGGCTCTCCCACTAGACGCCAACGGTGAAAACTCATTATGAGGCCATAAACCAGTGGTGCAGCTACAAACAATACGAAGAAGAACAAATGGGGGAGGAGGAACATGTAGGCTCCAACCCCCGTTTTGATTCGTTTAGATAGTGACCGTGCCACAGTTCACACCTCCTCCCCAACATTCCTTAGTTATTCTTGGCTGGACCAATAATCTTCCAAAATGTATCTTACTTCTTCCGCTGCTGTTTGCATAGCTTCTTCTGGCGTTAACTCCTGAGTCACAAGTACGTCCTCAAGATATACCGTCACAGTGTCCAAGACCTCGGAAATTAGCGGGAACATCTGGAACGTCTTGACGTATGGCAATTGCTGGGCAACAGTGTATATATAAGGGAGTTTCTCTTTCAATTCCTGACTTTGTGCGATAGATTTTCTCGCAGGTGTCTGGCCAGCTGCATACCATTCTATAGCATGATCCCACAAGTATTTGATCCAAGTCATCGTAGCTTTGAAAACTTTTGGATCTTCAACCATAACCTTCGTTAAGGCCAAAACGTGAGAGCCGCCAAAGACCGCTTTGTGTGTTCCAAGCTGTGGAGCAGGTGCTACACCAAGGTTCTCTCCCAAGGCTTCTTTGAATGCCCTAACGGTCCAGACACCTGTTATCAGGACGCTAGATTGCCCGCCAAGAAAGACCGGACCAGGATCAACACTCGCCTTTGGCAAATATCCTTTGTCTTGTAATTCCATTAAGAATCTCAACGCTTTGGCTCCAGCTTCCATAAAGGCTGGTTCTTTGAAGTCAGGTGTAAGTAAATCACCACCAAACTGCCATAGTAAGTGTACCCACAGCCAGCTCCAGACTGGATTCTCATAATATGGAGTTACCCCCTCTGGTGTTATTTTCTTCAAAGCCTCCATTGCCTTGAGAAATTCTTCCCTGCTTGTAGGCGGTTTGTCGGGATCAAGGCCAGCTTTCGCAAAGTTAGCTCGGTTGTAAGCCATGTAGAATATCCAACAGTCGAGAGGTATTCCAAGGATTTTGCCATCTTCCACAAGTCCTTCCATTAAACCAGGATATATGTCGTTGACATCAATTCCATATTGCTTGAGTTCATCGGCAGTGAATGTCCTCAAATGCTCTTTAATGGCTGGCACCAAATACTTTCGCACAAACAGAACTTGTGGCGCTTCTTTTGATGCAACACCGGTGAGTAGCTTCATCTTGTACTCAAGATCGTTGACCAACACTAGATGTACAACCTCGATATCCGGATGTTCAGCGTTGAATTTCTGAATAATCCGTTCCATGTAGGCACCATCCGCACCTGCAAGCGGTGTCATGAAAGTCAAAGTAATCTTCGCGTTTGCTAATGAAACCACAAACAACAGAGCAAAAATCACCAAGATAATTCTTTTCATGCCCATAAATGTTCACCTCCTACCTCTTTGAGATTCAACCCAGTAACAAAGCCCCTTTGAATGACATTCAAAAGTCTGTAACCAGTCAACTACTGATCGCGAATAACTACGTAAATCCTGATTCATACTTGAGACCCTTCATCCTTATCCCCCCTGCGCTTTTTTATCAAGTTGTTTACAAATTTCTCATTGAGTTTTGGGCGTTCGTACTCACATTGCCCAATACGTAGGCGTGTTGCATGTATGGTAATTCGAAGCAAAGTTTCCACTAGATCTCCTCAAGGTTGGATATTTGATCTTCTTCACAGTGGCAAGGACATTTTTTCTGAAACCTCTGTGATCCGACAATGAAAAGTTCTTTTTGTAAATTCCACCATAAATACATCTGTCCAAAAGTTCAATGAAATATCTATAAATCTTGCCGTCGATCTTTCCGACTTTGTTTTTCCACACCTTCACATGACTATCCATTCCGCTTTACTCTTTACGCTCTATTCTATTTTCGATCTAATCGTATTTTTTTCAGATGATCCACAAAGAGTTTTCATTGATTGCACTTAAACTCTCTGCTGGATTTTGACAAATTTTTTCTATTTTCTATTTTTTATATAACCAACAAGCAACTTCATGCCTATCCGAACCAACCTTTATCATTGGTGGCTTAGAATTTTCACACCTCTCATTCCTGTAGGGACATCTTGGATGAAATTTGCAACCGTGTGGTGGATTGATGGGACTGGCTACTGCACCTGGTATTGGCCTTTTTTCAGATTTGTCACCTATTCTTGGTATTGAAGATAGCAAGAATTTGGTGTATGGGTGCAGAGGATTAGAGAACACTTCGTCTACCGAGCCATATTCCACTATGTCTCCGCAGTACATTACAGCTACCATGTTCGCCAAACCTGGTATCAAAGAAATATCATGAGTAATGAAAACAAAAGAAATCCCTTTTGCCTTGTGGAGGGAACCAAGAACTTCAAGAATGTCTCTTTGTGTAACAACATCTAGTGCTGATGTTGGTTCATCTGCGATCACTAACTTAGGGTTCAGGAGGATTGCCAGTGCAATTACGACTCTTTGTTTCATACCCCCGGAAAGCTCAAAGGGATACATTTTCAAAACTTGTTCTGAAAGATTAACTGATCTCAAGTGACTTTCGATAGTTTTTATATCGAATGACAAACCATGGGATGACAATAGGTCACGAAAGATCTGCTCAACTTTTCTTATAGGGTTCAATGCACTAAGTGATCCTTGAGGAATATATGAGATTTTCTTCCACCAAGCTCTTGGCAAATCATTCTTTTTACAGGAAATTTCATACTCACAATCTTCAAAAGTGAAGTGTACGCTCCCGCTGATGATTCTTAACGTCGAGTCTAAAGCACCATACAAAACCTTGGCTAAAGTTGTCTTACCACATCCAGATTCGCCTACTATAGCCAGAAAGTCATCCTTCTCTATCGATAGAGACACACCATCCACAGCCTTGACGCTTCCGAGTAAACCATTTTGCTCGATAATATAGTACGCCCTGAGGTCGTTAATTTGAACAAAGCTCATCTGCCGACCTCCCTCATGTTGATACTTCTCAATTGCGGATTGATGAAAGAGGTTAGGCTCGTGACCAGAAGATATAAAGAGGTGAAGAGGAGGATAATGAAGACAATTGGAAACAATATCCACCACCATGCACCAGTAACCATTGCTTGCTGCTGTATTGCCCAATAAGTCACAGTTCCCATTGTCGGAATATCCAAAGGCGTCAATCCCAGGATCGATAGAGTTATCTCTAAGCCTAAAGACCAAAGCATGTTATTTATAGTTGTAGCAAGGACGATTGGGAGTATGTGTAACAGATATTCCGAAAATATCAAATCAAAAATACTTTTGCCAGAAAACACAGCAGTCAGTGTGAATTTCCGTTCTCTCAAACTGAGCACTTGGGCTCTGATGAGTCTTGCATCCCATGGCCAACCAAAGAGTGCTAAGACAACAGCTAAGGTAGAGAAAGTCATACCGCGTGCAACAAGCCGTAAAAAAACCAGTATGGGAAATATCGGTAAGACAACAAAAGTATCACAAAAAAGCGTCAAAACATTATCAATTATAGTGCCGCCTCTATATCCAGCAACGACACCAGTAATTATCGCTATGATACGTGACAAAAGAGCAACCTCCAAACCAAATATCAATGAGTTCTTCAATGCAAATGTCAGCAACCAGAAAAGATCCTGCCCTCTGCCGGTGGTTCCAAATAGGTATTTCAAGGAAGGTGGACGACTAATAGGTACATAATAGCTTGAACGTGGATCATAGGGTGAAAAAAAGGACAATAGAACAAAAATGAGCAAAAATCCAAGGGCAATCACACCAAATCTAAATCTCATATCAGTTCTGAAAAGCTTTCTTACAGTATTTACAAAAGCTCTCATCTATTTAATCCTCCTTTCTGTTGGAGGATCGCCGACGCTTACCCTTGTACATACTGAATCCTTGGATCGATTAATGGTAACAGAAGATCCACAATCAAGGTTGCTAGTGCAACAGCTACGATGGAAAACAGAGTCGTTCCCATTACCAGATTGTAGTCGGACTGCATTATTGCTGTGTAAATCAAAGTTCCTAAGCCAGGGTAATTGAAGACGATCTCAGTTATTATCGTTCCGTTAAAGACAAATCCAAGTTGCAAACCAAGACCAGTTAATTGTGCAGGCATTGCTAATCTCATGACATAACTCTTCAATATGATAGGGTCTCTCAATCCCATTTGACGAGCAAAACGCACAAAGTATTCACCTGTTATGTTTGATACCAAATTTTCCATGTTTAGGAACCATGCTCCTACACCAACTATTATCAACGAAATGGCTGGAAGAAAACCGTATTTCACAACACTTTTCAAAAAGCTCCAACTTAGAGTTGGTGCCAATCCTATTTGGTATGCACCACCAGTTGGAAACCAGCCCAATACATAGGCAAAGAGTATCAACAACAGCAATGCAAGAATATAGTATGGAATAGGTCTTACAGCATTGGAAAATATCTCAACAACCCTTATCCATACTCCTTTATTCTTATAACCGGCGATTCCACCAAGAATCGTTCCAGTAAACCACGACAATATTGTCGTTAGGGCTAATAATCCAACTGTCCACGGGAGGGATCTGGATATAAGCGTTATGACCGGCGTGGGAAATGATGCGAAGGATGGTCCGAGGTTACCTCTCAACACTTCTCTCCAAAACCTGATATACTGGCTGAAAAGCGACCCTTCTAATCCATACAATTTCAGTAAGGCTTGCTTCATTTTTTCTACACTCTCAGCTGGCAGGTAGGCTCCTGACATTTGTAGTCTTCTAATTGCCATCTCCGCAGGATTCGCACCTGGGACCAATCGTGGAATCAGAAAGACAACTGAGACACCTATGAAAATCACAAGCAGACTAACTAACAATCTCTTTATGAAGTACTTAAGAAACCCGAGAAAATCTCTCATACACAAAACCCTCCCGTGGACTCAAAAACTTTGCTGACTAATTTACCAGTTCAATTGTGCTATTCACCGTTATTTTCTGCCAGTTGGCTGCAGCTTTAAAAACATGAATCTCGTATTTCCCCAGTTAGGAACAGGGTTTGTGTATGGATCATCTGAGGTGGGATATCCAGTCCAGTAATATTCATCACAGACTGTGAACACATTGTATGAGAACAACGGAATTATGGGCATATCTTCAACACAAGTCTTCACATACTCTAATCCGAGATCGATTATTTTCTCTGTATCCTTGAAAAAGTCCGTCTTTCTGAGTTCTTCTATGATTTTATCGATCTTTTCGCTCTTATATCTCATGGGGTTCTTAGCCACGACTGGCTCTCCTGTTGGTCTGTAGTAATCAGAGTGCCAAGATTCAAGGAACCAGAACAAATCAGGATGCCCACCCCATGTCTCAATACACCAAGCCCAGTAAATCGTGTCTTTGTCCTCGCCATAGTTCATTCTGTTCCACAACATGGATGCCTCCACAGCCTCTATTTGAGCATCTATTCCAAATCTCCTCCATTGTTCAGCAATAGCAGCTGCTGCTCTTGTCATAACCGATCTAGTTGCAGCCTCGCAGAGAATCGTTATCTTCCAAGGTTTGCCATCAGGCAGTAACCACTTACCTCTTTCTTTCTTGAATCCTACACTCTTCAAAAGTTTCTCGGCTACATCGGGCGCATATTTCCACCAGCCGTAACCAATCAATTTCTTGATTTGATCAGGATCTTCTGGAACTTTGTAACCGTATGCATATTTGACAGCATCGGCTATCTTTAAAGGTATACTTGGATCGTATGGCTTGAAGGTCTCAGAACCTACCTTGATTGTGAATTCCTTCAGCCACGGCTCGATCTTGTCAAAATACCATTCTGGATATTTTCCAGTCGGAGGAATATGTATTGGTGATATAGTCGCGCAACCGTTGTAAGCTTGTAACACAACTTGTACTATATCGATAGCCAATGTCAATGCCCAGCGGACTTCTTTTAAGTTGTATGGAAATTGCTCGTGGTTCATGATCAAAGATGGCAACGTTGGATCTGGATGTGCCCATGGCCAACCATCAAACCATGTAACGCAGTATGGATTGTTCTGGTAAAGTGTTATTGCTCCTTCAGGTGGTAAATCATGGATTATATCAAGCTTATGAGCCATTTGATCCATAACCTTTTTTTCTGGTGAAGCTATTCCTTTGTATAGGACGTACTTTGGGCCTGGTTTTTTGCCAAACGCTACACCGAGGTCTGATCTTTCCCAATCCTCTCTTAACTCCCAGAGGAACCAGTATCCATTTGGATCGTACGATTTCAACACATATGGTCCAGTTCCAACCGGTGGATAGAAATCAAAAGCAACAGGGTCTTCAACCTTTTCAAAGATATGTTTCGGCATGATATAGCACCCAGACCATCTGACGGTAAAAACCGTATGAAATCTTCCATTTGGTTTTACAAGCTTGAACACAACTGTGTAATCATCAATTTTCTTCACTTCTTTCACATTAACTTGCATATATGCTCCCCATGTCATCTCTGGGTGATTTTTCAATGTCTCGACAGTAAACACAAGATCATCTGCTGTGAATGGCACACCGTCACTCCAATAGATCCCCTTTCTCAGTTTTACCGTCATTTCTGTGTAATCATCGTTGTATTTGGGTGGCTCAGCCGCCAACAAGTTGATCCAAGGGTTCCCTTCTATACCTGCATCTGGATCTATGTACCACAGAGCTCCCAAGCACAGCTGTTGAATACCAGTTGACCAGCTTGACACACCTCCTCCCCAAAGATTAAATCTGGTAGGATTCAATGATCGACCTGACGGATCTTCAATGATGATGACTTCGTTTCGAGGTACACCTGGAAGGACTTCATATGTAAGACCCGTTACCCCTGCAATTAGCAGAACTATCAAGGCAAACCACCTTTTCACATATCCTAAGGACATGTTACACACCTCCCCTGACAGAATTGTGATAAAGCCAACACCTAACAATAACACCATTTAAGGTAAGAGTAGGGGGAACCTCCTTTTCACATATCTCTCTTTTATATGGGCATCTGTGCACAAACTTACAGAGGTCTCCTGAGTACATCCGTGCAGATTCTGCAATTTTTTCAACTCGTCGTTTCGGTGTCAGTTGTTTTATACTCCTAGCTATATCTGGAACAGATTCTCTCAGCAATTGTGTGTAGGGATGCAATGGAGAGCTCAGAACCTTGTCTGCTGGTCCAGACTCAACAATACTTCCTTTTAGCATAACTGCTATGTAATCACTTACGTAATATGCTGTGGCGAGATCATGAGTTATGTAGAAGATATGCATCCTCTTCTGGTCACGAAGTTTTCTGAGGAGATTCAGAACAGATATTCGCAGAGAAGCATCCAACATCGAGACAGGTTCATCTGCCACAAGGATTCTCGGATTAGCAAGTAACGCTCTTGCTATTGATAATCTTTGTAGTTGCCCTCCAGATAACTCATGTGGGTATCTACCCTTAATATCTTCCATTGTCAGACCTACTTCGTTAAGAATCCTTTCGAATAGACCATAATTACTGGTTCTCGTCCCTGAGGTTGTCACCTTCTTCAACATTGATAGAAAATATGTTTCCACCTTCTTCAATGGGTTAAACGTCTCAAACGGATCCTGGAAAACCGGTTGGATTATTTTTATTAACTCTGCTTTCGAATAATCTTTCAGATTCTTATTCATCAACCAAATGGTCCCCTTTGTTGGATTCATAGTTTTCAGTAAGAGATTTGCAATTGTTGTTTTTCCACTACCACTCTCCCCAACCAATGTGAAAACATTCGGCTCAACTGGTATTTCGAAACTTACATCCCAAACAGCATGTATTACATTCCTTGACAAAAAATGTCCCACCTTGAACACTTTGTGCACTCTCTCAAAACGCAGCAAAGTGTCTTTCACCTTTTTGATACCCCCATGAACGCAAGATAAACATAGCATTAGGTACGTACCTTTACGTAAATTATATTCTCTTGCTTTTTGCTAATCAAACCTTAATTTTGGAAAATATTTGCAACTATTGACGATTAAGAGTTAATTAAAAGTCAAAAAGTCGATAATCG
>Ga0180301_10002044_pt1 | contig 15867 bp, 14 predicted proteins | sample GuaBasSediGuay16_FD_121797 | JGI IMG/M metagenome (GOLD analysis project Ga0180301, IMG submission 121797) | Subseafloor sediment microbial communities from Guaymas Basin, Gulf of California, Mexico - Guay16, Core 4569-2, 12-15 cm | ecosystem: Environmental > Aquatic > Marine > Hydrothermal...
CTCACGACGACCATCACGATCAGGAACACCAATCTCAATCTCCCTATCAAATCTCCCCGGCCTCCTCAAAGCAGAATCCAAAGCATTAGGCCTATTAGTAGCACCAATAACAATAACCTGACCACGACTCTCAAGACCATCCATTAGTGCTAGTAGCTGAGCAACAACACGACGCTCAACCTCACCAGTAACCTCCTCCCTCTTAGGAGCAATAGCATCAATCTCATCAATAAAAATAATACTAGGAGCATTCTTTTTAGCTTCCTCAAAAATCTCCCTTAGTCTCTTCTCAGATTCACCATAAAACTTACTCATTATCTCAGGGCCATTAATGTGAATAAAGTATGCATCAGACTCATTAGCAACAGCCCTAGCCAGCAAGGTTTTTCCACAACCAGGAGGACCAAAAAGTAGTACCCCCTTAGGCGGATCTATACCAAGCCTCTGAAACAGTTCCGGATGTTTTAATGGCAACTCAACCATTTCCCTAATCCTCTGAATAGCCTCATGAAGACCACCAATATCCTCGTATGTAATCGCTGGTAAACCCTTTGGTAACTCTCTTACCTCAGGTACAACTTCAACTATAGTCTTCCTTTGAATTTGAACTATACCTGTAGGTTGGGTTGAGATAACTATAAATCTCATCTCACTAAGACTAAAGGGAACTGTACCAAAAAAACCACCAAAGAAATCATCAAAAGGTGTATGTCTTACAGGACTTGCAGTACTTATGATGTCCCCTCTCTTAACCGGTCTACCCAAAAGGTTTCTTTTAAGTATTTCGCCTGAAGCCATTATCCGAACGCCTTTATCAGCCGGAGCAAGTAAAACTCTTTTTGCTGGGCTATATGATGCTTTTCGAACTTTAACATATTCCCCTATACTTGTTCCAGCATTTGCTCGAATTAAACCATCCATTCGAATAATTCTTCTTCCCTTATCGGTTGAGTAACCCCTTAGTGCCATGGCTCCAGTACTTTTCTTCCCCTCTATTTCGACAATATCACCTGAGGATAGGCCAAGTTGATCCATTACATCGGGATCTATACGTACAATCCCTCTTCCTACATCGTTTTGAAGAGCCTCTGCAACTCTTAACTGTATTTCTAAGACCATTATGGTAGTTCCTCCAATCTTAACTAATTTTAGGGAAAGGTTATTATATGTTTTGTTTTCAACAACAATGTTATTTTTTATGTAATTTTTCTTAATTTAAGGGTTTATATTCTCTTAATAATTTTACCTTTTATCTCTCTTTATTATTTTTGGCTAAATTTCATTAATATCAATAAATTTTCGCAAATTCTATCGTATTTCTGCAAATAGTCGGATAATTAAATAATACATTTATAAGTAAAATAACACGTAGTTAACATAAATACATCAATCCTTCAAGAAAAAGATCATAAAATAATTCCGGAAGCATTACTTAACCTCGATCGGGCTCAGACGTCGCAGGCTTACCCCCCAGCCGCTTCGGCTCGGGCTAGCGATCCTACATCATCGCCAAGGCAATAATATGATTATAGGTAATTCTAATTAAAGTTATCGTCTTGAAGACCATGGCTGTCTGTAGCGGATGATTTATTGAGAAATTGAAAATAGCGAATTTAAGGGAGCAAAAATGACAAATCTATGCGAAAAAATCTTAAAATTATTAAATGAACCTTGCACAGCAACAGAACTCGCAAAAAAATTAGGTACAAATGTTCGAGAAATCACGAAACTACTTAGAGAAATGATTAATAAACAAAAGGAAATTTCAAGCAAGAAAATTGGCCGATATACAGTTTTTTGGCGATCAGTCTCACCCATGTTACATAAGGTTAAAAATTTGGAAAGTCGCATAAGAAAATTAGAAGAGGAAAATAAAAATCTGAGAGAAAAATTATTAAAACCAGGCGAGATAGATAAATTATGGCTAAAACTTGAAAAATGGAGGAACTATGCATTTAAACTTGCAGATTTCCTTGCTTTCCAGAAGGGAACAACAATTAACGAAATTTTGAGAGAAACGGGAGCACCCTTAGAAGACGAAAACCCTTAGTCTTAAATCACTGTTATGAGAATTTATACTCAGACTATATTGACGTAAAGTATAATATTTGTCTATGGAGGAGAAAGTATGGAAGTACCTAGTGAAGCTCTAGAAATACTTAAAGCACTTAAAAAGCGGCCATTAACGAGACGAAGATTAAGAAGCATGTTTCCAGGATCGGATTCTACACTGGAACGGTTAAAAAGAATGGGAGCAATAAAAGAAATAACCATTGGCGGCATGTTTAGCAATGAAGTCATAAAACTAAAGATAACAAGAATCGGTATTTCACTTCTCAAAAAATATGGTTTAAGCTAATCTTAAACCATAACATGAGACCAAATAATTAATTATTCTACAATCTTAATATACCATAAAGTTATATGTTATTGTTGGAAAAGTTTCTAAACCGAGATCCGCTCAATAAAGCTGAAGTAAAAATACAGTTCTGTTTAAATGGGGGCATAAATTTGGGGAAGGTAGAAACATACCTAAAAGAGCGTATATCGACCTATGGAGCAATTCACTTAAGCCTTATAGACCCCTTTGAACAACAACCCGAAGAAGCCGCAAAAATAGCATCAGCTGCTTATGAAGGAGGAACCGACGCCATACTCGTTGGTGGATCAGTCGGAGCCCAAGGAGAAATGCTTGATCTAACAGTTAAAATGATAAAAGAAAAAGTAGACTTACCAATAATATTATTCCCAGGCAATGTTGGAACAATATCCCGATATGCTGATGCGATATACTTCATGACCATGATGAATTCCAGAGATCCTTACTTTATCATGAAAGCACAAATTTTAGGGTCACTACTAATTAAACGATTCAACTTGGAACCAATCCCAGTAGCATACATAATACTAGAACCCGGTGGGGCTGCAGGCTGGGTTGGAGACGCAAACCCCGTACCCAGAGACGACCCTGAAATAGCTATGGCATGTGCATTAGCTGGCGAATACCTTGGAGCACATTTCATAATTACAGATTCTGGATCTGGTGCTCCGACGCCAGCTCCCCCCTCACTGATTAAAGCTGTGAAATCTATATTATCAATACCTTACATCTATGCTGGCGGTGTTAGAACCGCGGATCAAGCCGAACAAATAGTTCTCGCTGGAGCAGATGGAATTCAAGTCGGGACGGCAATAGAACATGTAGAAGACCTAAAAAAAGTAAGAGAAAAAGTAGAGAAAATGGTAAAAGCCATGAGAAAAGCAGGTAAAGAAAAAATAAAATAATATTGTTGGAGATGATTTTAAGATGAGTGAAAAAATAGAAGCTTTTTTACGAGAAGCCGAAAAACTACTTAAAGAAGAAGATTATGGTAGAGCTGCCTATCAAGAAATGCTAGCTGCTAAAACAGCTGCAAGTGCTGGGAATTTTAAGAGGGCAGCTGAACTCTACGAAAGGGCTGGAGAACATTTCTTAAAAGACCGTGATTATGATTTCTCTTCTAAAAATTATAGAAACGCTGCAAAACTATTTATGAAAATCGAAAATTTTGAAAAAGCAAAAGAACTTTTCCTAAAAGCTGCAGAATGCTTTAGTCTATTAAGAGATGATAACAGTTACAAAGAGTGTATTCTTGGTGCTGCTAAATGTCTAGAAAAACTAGGGCAAACACAAGAAGCGGAAAACTTGAGAAAGAAAGTTTCTTAATTAAAAGTACTCGGTAAGCTTTCTTTCCTCGACTCTTCTCAAAAGGTCCATGCATTCTTTCACATTTATTCTTTTAAATTCTAGACCTAAAGACATTAATAGTGTATGTGCATTTCTTGTTATTGAAGGAGCGGCAAGTATTCCTCTAACTTCTCTTTTACTTTTTTTCCTTATGTTATTTACATATTTAGCTAATTGTGTTACGGCAGTTTTATCTGCTTTTTTCCTTTTTAACTCTACCACTACCAATTTGTTATTTTTGTCTAGGCCGCAAATATCGATAAAGCCTGGTTCTACTTCTTTCTCTATTAAAATAGGTTTAAATCCATCTTCTAACATTTCAGGTTTAACTAAAATTGCTTTTCTCATATCTTCCTCCGTTACATATAGAGCAAAGTCTCCCCTATCTTCTAGGTCGAGACAAGCAGCAAGCGTTACATCATAAAATACAATTTTCATGTATTCCTTATGTTTTTGATCGATAGCTTCTATTTTCAATCCGTTTTCCTCAAGCTTTGCGTAAAATATGCATCCAGACCGTTGATAATTAACTGGAGCATATCCTGTCGGACGATGAACTAACACTGCTCCATCCCTCTTTATTATCAAAATACGATCACCCAAACTAAGCGTAGATTTCGCACGTCCCCGGTATTCAACAGTACACTTACCTATTAAAACAAGAACCCTTTTTTGATTTAAGGCATTGAGAACTATTGAAATAGTTTCTTTAAGGGTAGGATTTACATGTATCGTCATTTCCTCTTCCATCGATTAAGCTTGTTATGAAAAACATAATTACGTTTTTACGAGAAAATTTAAATTTTCAAGGTTTAAGTTTTTTGTAGGCTATGAAGAAGGAGGTTTCGCTTGAGACGGTCGATGAAGAAAAGGGCCTTATTCTGAGCGAAATTCTACTTAATCTTACTAACTAAATAAAATGAGTAATCACTTAAAATTAAAATAAAAATTGAATTTTAAGTGATAAACGCTGTTATGCTTTCATATAACCTTTCACGCTTGCGACTTATCTTACCTAATCTTTATCCGCGTGACAACGACAATATTTCGTCATATCTTTCTTTTCCTAGAACCTTTACGGCTTTTTCTCCTGCAACAGACACCATGAGTAGTTCCGTTAAATCTATGTTCCTGACCGGGTAGTTATTTGTTCTTACAGCATCCTCAAAATTAAAGTAGCAGAAGGGACAGGTTTGAACAATAACTTGTGCCTCCTTAGGTACATCATTCTCTACCCTATATGCTGCAACTTCCCTTGCAACTTCCCTGTACCCAGATCTTACACCTCCACCTGCTCCACAACATCTAGAATTTTCCCTATATCTTTCATTCAACATTTCCTTAAAGTTTAATCCGATTGCCTTGATAATTTTTCTTGGCTCTTCAAATACACCTACATGTCTTCCCAAGTGGCAGGGGTCGTGATATGTCGCAGGAATATCCAATTCTACATTTGGTACTAATTTCCCTTCATCAATGTATTGCGAGAATAATTCTGACGAGTGATATATCGGTACTCCTAAGTCAATACCAAGTTTTTCCAAATAATCCACTTTAAATGTTCTGAAACAGCCGGCACACGATGTTACTATGGCATCAAAGGCATAGTCCTTTACGATGTTCTTCATGTAAAGTGCAAATTCTTTGACCAATTCCATGTCTCCAAGTCTGACAAATACGGAGCCGCAATCCCTTTCATAAGGACCTAAAATTGTGAAATCTGTTCCTGCAAGCTTTAAAAGCATCACAGTAGCCCTAGCAACTCTTTGTTCACGCCAACTTGCCATGCAACCAACAAAATACAGCAGCTTTGCTCCCCTCTTTGCAACTGGTATATCGAGATCCTTAGCCCATTCCGCTCTGGACGCGTTATCTTCATTAAGAGGATTGTAGAATCTTTTCACGCTTTCCACAATTCTTTGATGTTCATTTCTAATTAAACTCCGTTTATTATAAGCTAAATATCTCATCTTTCCAACAGCTTTCTCGGGGATGTCTATCTCCTTAGGACAAACTTCTTTACAATTTGCACATTGCGTACAGGCATATAACCCCTCAAGAAATGCCATCAGGAGATGATCGAATGCATTCCTCTTATCCAAGGAAAGTTTTGCCAAGTGAACCATAACCATTGGGCCACCGTAGATGTCCCAAGCGCTTTGGATTACTGGGCACATGGCAATACAGCTCCAGCATTCAATGCACTCGCGCATAGGTTTTAAGTCCTCTATTTCGTACTGATAAATGATCTCAGGATGTTTAGAAACCGAGTCTCGATGGATGTACGGTCTTATCTTTAATAATTTCTTATAGCCTTTTTGTACATCTACTACTAAATCTCTTATGACTGGGAATATTGGAAGCGGTTCTAGCAAAAGTTCTTCTGCTTTGGGGTCTACTAATGTCTGACACGCTAAGCCTGCCTTTTTATTTATCATAATTGCACAACTTCCGCATTGTCCAGCTCTACACTCCCATCTATAAGCTAAACTTCCATCATAATTATCATGTATATAATTTAGAACATCTAGTACACGCATTCCCTCTATATAAGGTACCTCGTACTCTTCATAGTAAGGATTTGTATCCTTAGTTGGGTTAAATCTGAATACTTTAACTTTTAATTTCTGGTTTTCAGCCATTTTTCATAACCCCACTATTGAGGTGGTTTTTCTAATGTTATTTTCACTGGTTCGAATCTGTATTTTAAGACGCCATTTTCTAGACGCCACACTATGTGTTTCAACCAATTCTTATTATCTGTCTTAGGGCAGTCTGTTCTATAATGAGCCCCTCGGCTTTCTGTCCTAATCAGTGCGCTTCTTACTAGCAACTCTGCAACCCTTACAAGATTAATAGTCTCAAGAGTCTCTATAAGCTCTTTATTATATCTCCACGTAGTGGTATCACATATACCGAGTTTTGGAAGCATCTGTTCCTTAGCCCTCTCTATGAAAGATAAAGCATTATTTAATTTGTTTTCATCTCTGAATATTCCCGCATTTTCCCACATAACTTCACATAGCTGTTCTCTAATTCTAACAGGCCTAATCTTATCGTTTTTATCCCTAGCTATCGATAATATTCTTTTTTGTTCTTCTTCTACCTGTTTAAGATCTATAGAACGAAATGTTTCTGATTTTGCAAATTTTGCAGCGTATTCTCCCGATCTTTTACCAAAAACTTGAGTGTCTATTAGCGAATTACCTCCAAGTCTGTTTGCTCCATGGACACCAGCAGTTTCTTCCCCACTAGCAAAAAGACCCTTAACTCCAGTTTCAGTCTTCACATTTGTTATTCTAATTCCGCCCATATAATAGTGTGCTCCAGGTGAAACTTCCATAGGTTCTTTAGTTATGTCTATACCAGCCAATAAGAACTGTTTGTACATAGTTTTTAATCTAGTTTTAACTAATTCCGGGTCTAAATGGGTCACCGAAAGATATACTCCTCCATGCTCTGTTCCCCTTCCTTCCATAATTTCAGTCCAATTTGCTCTAGCAACAGCATCTCTTCCAGCAAGTTCCATTAACTTAGGATTATAACGTTTCATGAATCTTTCTCCCTTAGCGTTAAGTAATATTCCGCCCTCACCCCTAACCGCTTCTGTTACAAGAATCCCCCGGCAAGATGGAGGCCAAACCATTGTTGTTGGATGAAATTGAAACATTTCCATGTCCATTACTTCAGCTCCAGCATCTAAAGCTAATATCTTTCCATCACCAGTTGCTGAGGCAGGGTTTGTCGTAACCTTGTACATGCGGCCTGCTCCACCTGTCGAAAGCACTATAGCTTTAGACTTAAATACTAAAAAATCACCGCTCTTTATATCAATAGATACCGCACCAGTAACTCTTCCATTTGATGTAAGCAACCTGCTGACAAAAATCTCTTCAAGTACATTAACTCCTCTTTTTCTAACCTCGTCTACAAGGGTAGCGAGTACCTCATGGCCAGTATAATCGCTCATGTAACATGTTCTTCTATATCGAGCCTTTCCAAAAGGTCTTTGAGCAATTTTTCCATCTGGCAATCTATCAAATACTGCACCAAACTCCTCCAGATCAAAAATCCTATCTGGAGCTTCCTTTACCAACACTTCTACCAAGTCTTGATCATTTAACCATGCACCGCCTTCTACGGTATCCAGAAAATGCCACTTCCAATTATCTTCCGGGTCTACATTTCCTAAAGCCGCATTTATCCCGCCTTCCGCCATAGTGGTGTGAGCTTTGCCTAAAAGCTCCTTACTTACCACAGTTACATCCAAATTATACTTTGAAGCCTCTACAGCAGCTCTAAGACCCGCTCCACCGGCTCCAATAATTAACACATCTGTTTCTATAATTTCGAATTTTTCCAAATCAACCACCCAGTTGAAGTATTTTAACCTTTTAACCCTAATTTTTTATAAATTATATCTTTGTTGGCTTCTACTCTGGACATTATTTCTTGGTGAAGGTTATTTCCATGAGAGTCTATTGTAACAATAAGTGGCCCGAAGTTCTCAACCTCAAGAATCCAAAGAGCCTCAGGCATTCCTAAATCTAGCCATTCAACACCTTTTATTCTTTTTATAGCGTTTGCCGCAAGAACTGCTGCCCCTCCAACAAAAGCACAATATACTGCGCCGTATCTCTCACAAGCTTTTGTGGTTTTTTCGCCCATTCCGCCTTTACCAATTATTATTCTAACTTTAAATTTCTCTATAAATTCTGCCTCAAAAAGGTCCATACGTGTACTAGTTGTAGGTCCCGCGGCTACAGCTACCCATTCATCATTTACCTTTTTAACTATAGGCCCGCAGTGATAAAGTGCTATTCCTTCAAAGTCGACAGGAAGCTTTTTCCCCTCCTCGTAGTATTCCAGTGCTCTCTTATGAGCTTCATCCCTAGCAGTAACCATTATGCCTGAAACATAAATTGTATCACCGACCCTTAATTTACGTACATCCTCTTCGGAAATTGGGGTCTTAAACTTATAAATAGTCATTATCCCTCACCAACTTCATGCGTTAAATACTCTACAGTTCCATCAAAATAAATTCTAGCTGAAGCTCTTCTAGCAGCCCAACACTGCACCACCACACCCACCGGATAACTAGCAGGATGCCTATGTGCGTACTCTATGTTTACTCCTAAAGCTGTTGTTCTACCACCGAGGCCCATTGGACCAATCCCTGAATCATTAATTGCGTCTAATAATTCTTTCTCTAACCTTGCTATCTCTGGATCCGGGTGCCTTTCAGTTATTGGTCTTAATAAAGCTTTTTTCGCTAGTTTCATTGCAATATCAGCTCCGCCACCGAGACCAACACCCAAAATTACAGGAGGACAGGGTTGTCCTCCTGCACGTAACACCGTATCAACGACAAATTTCTTCATGCCATTTATTCCCTCACCTGGTTTTAGCATACCTAACCTAGACATGTTTTCACTACCCCCGCCTTTTGGAAATGCTGTAATTTCTAAGAAATCTCCTTGGATAATTTCCCAGTTTATGTACGGTAAATATCTTCCCGTATTATCCCCGCTATTTTTTTGAGTTATTGGATGTACAGCGTTTGGCCTCAGAGGAATTTCTTTTGTAGCTCTTATGGTAGCGTTCCTAAATATTTCTGGCAGTTTTCCTATTTTTTTAAATTCGTCGCCAACACTCACATAAAAAATGATTACACCAGTATCCTGGCACATAGGTCTTCTAGTTTTCTCTGCAAGTGTAATGTTATCTAATATAGCTTTTAATTGTGTTTTAGCCGTTTCGTTATTCTCCTTTTCATATGCAGCTTCTAGTGCCTCTTTTACATCCTTCGGCAGCTTTGTTACAGCAAGACGCAACAAATTAACAACAGTATCTTCAATTTTTTCAACTAGGCTCATGTTCTTCTCCCTTCTGTAAAAAATTAACAAACACATTAAATACGGGAATAAAAACTACCTTAGCTTATATAAAATTTCTTTTGATAAAATAGGGTCAACACGGTTTCTAGATAAAAAGTTGTCAATATTAGAGAACTAGTGAACACGTTCGAAAAGATGTATTTAATCTTAACTTTAAAGAATATTTGCAAGGATTTCTCATATAAATCCAAAATATTAATTAGTAAGATGCATTGTCAACTATTGACGGAATTTTTCCATTTTTTAACATCATCTCTTCATCCTTAACGATGCCTTTTTTTAAATAATTTACCAACTCTTTAGAAATTAGAGGCTTCTTATTTATTATTGGAAAAGCAAAGGGAAGAGTAATTGTGTAATATTTATCAACACGTATATTTAATCCAACTTTCACGGGTATTTCCTCCAATTTTCTTCCTTCACTCACTTCTCGCGCAAGATACGCAGAACCATCTATTGAAAATTGATGCTTACCCAATGACCTCTTCATGGAAGATGGCAAAAAACGTGAAATGAACTTTTCTGTTCTTCCAAGAGGCGGATGATCTCCCAAAATTCCACCAATAACGACACATGAAATGTTCTTAAAGTCTTTTGGCTCTAAAAGCTTTTTAGCATTGGGATCAAGCACTATCATTCTTCTTTGACTAAAGGGCAATTCCCTTACACTTTTATTAAAAACACTACCCAATTTCGCGAGTTTTTTCGCCTCCTCCAGCTTTTTAACATTAGTAAATATAAGATTTTCATGTCCTACAATCTTTGAGGCATTTTTATACTCAAACCACACCCACTTCCCCAATACAGGTTCTAAGTGTTCGATAATAAAAAATAAACTTCTATTTTTTGACATAAAATACACCAAAACATCCTTTTGACAGCAACTATGACATAAAAGCTAAGACCTTATTTGATAGGTTTTACGATGACCCCCTCTGGAGTAATTTCAAAGGGGTGACGTCTTAAGCTGTGAGAGGTGCCTCTCATTTTTCTAACAATAAGCGACCGTTTTAATTCGTCATTTTCCTCGTCCAGATATAAGATGATTACACCTTGAGCAATAAATTCCTCCACTCCAAACCTAGATATCTGATTAGGATTGGTAATTTCGGTAGTCATAATAGATGTTACTTCAAGCTCTCTTAGGAGCGCTGATAGCTTAAATATCGATGTACGAATTTGTAGAACATCATCAAATCTTACTCCAAGAGCAGATATAGAATCTAAGGCAATACGTTGGGAACCGAGATCCTTCGCTGCTCGATAAATTTCTTTGGCTAGTTCATTTATATCGAATCCTCTTCTAAGAGCATATGATTCGTTGGTAGGAATACCCGCTTTACTTGACGCTGCATCAATAATTGCGATTTTTCCATGGTTTTCAAGGTGTTTAAGATCCCAACCAAACTGAGAAACCTCTCTCCTTAATTCTGAAGGTCTTTCCTCAAGCGTTACAAAAACTCCAGGTTCATCGTACATAACCGCACCCATATAAACAAATTGCATACTAAAAATTGTTTTCCCTGTACCTGTTCCACCACTAACCAAAATATTTGTTCCCTTAATAAATCCCCCATTAAGTATGTTATCTAAACCAGGTATTCCAGTCTTAACCCGTTCAGACATTACTATTCCTCCCTCCTACATCCTGAAGCACTATCGGACTTAACATCTCCTCACCCTTTACGACTTTTGAAATATTCCAGATCACAAGTTCTTGTACATCCGGGTCATTTTTAAGCTTTTGAATGATATCCTCGACCTCATGTGGGCCTCTACCGATAAGAATAAGATAAATTACGGTCTTTTGTTCTCCTAAAGCAATAAATCTAACCCGTTCATCGGATTTTAATTTCTCAGCCAATTGTTCAGCCTTTTTAATACTCATATCCTCCACTATATGCCCACCAATCTTCAATTCAACTAAACCCACATAATTATAACCTAAACTTTGCGGCGAAAGTAAAACAGTATATCCTTTGATAACTCCATTTTCAACAAGTTTTTTTACTCTAAAATGAATTGTGGTATCAGGTATACTAAGCTTCTCAGCAATCTTTGTAAATGGTGTTCGAGCGTTCTGTTGGAGAAGACAAAGAATTTTTCTATCGAGATCGTCCAGAGTCATCTTACACCACTACTCAACTTTTTTACTATACATGTAGTTATATAAAAATTTTAAAGAATTTAATCTTAATGGTCAAATATTGAGACTGTTGCAATTTATGCCATATACTTTTCAGATATACACAGTAGTCGACGAGAATCCAACGGATATGAAAGTGAGCATACCATAAGTATATAACTCGCTTTAAACCAAATACAAACAGCTGTATCCGTTCTACACAAAAACCTTTAACCTAGAAATTATTGAAACTAAAATAATGGGTGATTGCGCATTCGTATATTCTAGTTACTTGATTGTTGCAGTGTAAATTAGACTCCAAATAACTAACCATAGGAAAATATAGGTAAACAATCCAGTAAAAAACACGGTCCAAACTCCGCCTATCTCCTCTATTTCCCTTCTGACCAAGAAAAGTGAAATATAGTATGCTGTGAGAAGCATAAATAAACCAAAGAAAAGACCATACCATCCTGACATATCAAAGAAACCGCATATTAATGCTGTTATGATAGCGAAAGATATTTTAATCCAGTAAATTTTGTCTTTAGGATTCAAAGATAACACCTCTTCCCGTTGGGTGGCAAAATTGGTTAAAGATCGCATGTCTGCTATAGATATTTCAGCAATTGTATATGAACTTAATCAACAGTTGATTGGAGGATGGGTAAATAACATTTACCAATTGAACTCAAATATATTTATATTTAAAATTAGAACAACAAAAACCCTTGAACTACTTATCGAACCTGGAAAAAGAATACATCTAACAAAGTATTTACGTGAAAAACCAACATACCCACCAACTTTTTGTATGACGCTTCGTAAATATTTAAAAAATGCACGAATAGCCGAAATAAAACAACACGACCTTGATAGAATCGTTATAATTTCGTTTGAGACAAAGCAACAAAAATATTATGTTGTTGCTGAATTCTTTAGAGAGGGAAACCTAATACTTTTAGATTCGGACTGGAAAATAATCGTCGCACAAAAATACATGAAAATGAAAGACCGGAACATTATACCAAAAGAAAAATATATCTTTCCGCCTTCCAGAGGGAGGAACATCGACAAAATTACAGTGGAGGAATTATGGAAGCTTGCATCTTTCTCTGAAAAGGACATCGTTAGAACACTCATCTCTTCCATCAATGTTGATCCGGCAATTGTAGAGGATGCGCTTCTACAACTAAACATAAATAAAAGCACCCCAGCAAAAAAGGTTGAGAAAGAACAATTAGAAAGCATATTAAACAAAATAAAAAAATTAATAGAAGAAGTACTACGCGGTAACATAACTCCCTTATTGTTTTTTGGTGAAAGTGGAGAAAATCCCCTAAGTGTTGAACCTATAAGGCTAAAAAAATATGAAGGTATCCCCTATAAGGTTTTTGATTCCTTTAATGAAGCGGCTGATGAATTTTTCACCAAAATTGAAGTAGAAACTTTAGTAAAGGAAAAATTAAAGCCTGAAGACGAAACAATAAAAAAATTGGAAAGGAGATTAAAAATACAAGAAGAAAACCTGAAAAAGTTATTAATCACCCGAGAAGAGTCGAAGAAAAAGGGAGACCTTATATATGCTCATTTAAGCGAAATAGAAGAAATCATTTCCACAATTTTAGATGCTAGAAGAAAGGGTTATGCATGGAAAGACGTTATCAAAAAGATAGAGGAAGGAAGAAAACGTGGAATTCCATCTGCACAAATGATTAAAAAATTAGATCCGAAAAATGGAACCATTACTCTGGTGCTTGATGGAGAGGAAGTTGATGTAGATTTTAGGAAAAATGCAGTGCAAAACGCATCTAAATACTATGAACGTGCAAAGAAAGCAGCAAGTAAGATAGAAGGCTTAAAAACCGCCATTGAAAAAACCAAAAGCGAATTAAAAGCTTTGTTAGAAAGAAAGACAATAGTGAAAGAGGAAAAGGAGGAAATCGTATTTACAAGAAGGAGAGAAAAGAAATGGTACGAGAAATTCAGATGGTTCTTTTCATCTGATGGAATTTTGGTTATTGGAGGAAGGGACGCCAAGCAAAATGAGGAAATAATTAAAAAATACTTGGACAAGAATGACATTTTCGTCCATGCAGATATAGAAGGTGCTCCTCATGTTGTTATAAAAGCTAGTGGACGAAATATATCGGAAACAACAATTAAAGAAGCAGCCCAGTTTGCAGTTTCATATTCAAAAGCTTGGAAAATGGGACTAGGAGCGGCAGACGCCTATTGGGTAACTGCTGACCAAGTGTCTCTTTCTCCGCCCCCAGGACAATATCTAAGGCATGGAGCAGCTATCATAAGGGGGAAAAGAAACTACCTAAAAAACATGCCTTTGCGATTAGCCATAGGGCTCATTAAGGAAAAAGAATATTACATTCCAATAGCAGGTCCACTATCCGCTGTAAGAAATCAAACGGAAAATTTTGTAATCATAGTTCCCGGAAAAATACCCAGCGGAAAATTAAGTAAAATGATAAAGTACCACTTACTAAAGAAACTGCCTGAAGAAGAAAAAAGAATAGCCGAAAAAATAGTTTTAATCGACGACATACAAAGATTAATCCCGAGCGGTACTGGGGAAATATTGGAAGTAAATACAAAAAAACAACCACACTACTGAGAAATAGTTGAGATGTCAGATATAAAGGTAATTAGGTAGGTGTGATTGGTGACATTTGACTGTTGTATCGAGGATGCCAAAATATATTTTGGAGGTAAACTAGTAGAAGGCGGAATAGTCATAGACAACGGTAAAATAGTAAAAATCATAAAAGACGTAGCATTAATTCAGGCGGATCATAAAATCAATGCAAAGAAAAATTTAATATTACCCGGTTGTATCGATGTACATGCTCATTTAAGAGATTTCAAATTATCTTATAAAGAAGACTTTTACACAGGAACTTGCTCAGCTGCAAAGGGCGGAATAACAACAGTTTTAGACATGCCTAACTCTCAACCCCCAACCATAAACGTTAATATCCTTAAAGAAAGAAAAAAAGCTGCCAAAAAGAAAACAGTTATCAATATCGGCTTTTACGCTGCGATACCCTCAAATATTGATGAGATTTCTCTATTGGTTAGAGAAGGTATTTTTGGCTTCAAGTTATATCTTCATCATCCTCTAACAGAAATAAATGTCGAAAGTGATGAAGAATTAACGAAATATTTCTCAGAGATAGCTAAATGGAACACGATACTAGCTATTCACCCTGATGATAAAAAAACGATCGAAAAAAATTTATCTCTCTTAAAAAGAGAAAAACTTTCCCCCTTGGATATTTTTTTAAAAACTTACACGCCAGAAGGAGAAAAAAAAGCGGTTGAGCGATGCTTGAGAATAATCGAAAAAACTAGAACACTATTACATGCTTGTCACGTATCGAATTCCGCAGCTCTTCACGCTATTCAGAATGCGAAGGAAAGAAGTCTGAATGTTACATGTGAAGTAACACCTCATCACCTACTTTTAAAAACGAGTGATCTTAAACACTGGGGGGCATTTGCAAAAACGCTACCTCCATTGCGCACTCAGCAAGATATAGAAGCTCTTTGGGAGGGTTTAAAGAAAGGAATTATAGACGTTATTGCAACAGATCATGCTCCTCATGCGGTTGAGGAAAAGGAAAAAGGGTTTCTAGAGGCTCCTCCTGGCGTACCAGGTTTCGAAACTATGCTTCCTCTCATGTTAACGATGGTTAAGTATGAAAAAATGCGATTAGATGCTCTGGTTGCTCTAACTTCACATAACCCAGCGAAAATATTTGGCCTAAGAAACAAAGGAGAAATAGCGGAAGGTTTTGATGCTGACTTAGTTTTAATCGACATGAAGAAAGAATATCTTATAAAGCCGGAGCTTTTCAGCTCTAAAGCAAAATATTCTCCCTTTTCAGGCTGGAAAGCGAAGGCAAAAGTCGTTGCAACTATTGTAAACGGAATCGCAGTCATGGAAGATGATGAAATTTTAGTCCCTGCAGGAAGTGGAAAAATTCTTGAAAGAGGGGCCTTTTCATGATAAAATTTCTATGTGATGGTATGTTGGGAAGAATTGCGAGATGGCTTAGACTACTGGGTTATGACACTTCATACAGCAGTTCTAAGGCTGA
>Ga0180301_10002046_pt1 | contig 15859 bp, 17 predicted proteins | sample GuaBasSediGuay16_FD_121797 | JGI IMG/M metagenome (GOLD analysis project Ga0180301, IMG submission 121797) | Subseafloor sediment microbial communities from Guaymas Basin, Gulf of California, Mexico - Guay16, Core 4569-2, 12-15 cm | ecosystem: Environmental > Aquatic > Marine > Hydrothermal...
CTCCATCATACCCTTACTGCTCATATGGAAACTCTCCAAAGAGACGAAAAAAGAGATCGCACGTTCAGACCAGTCAACTGTTGGGCTCAAACAAATCCTCGCTAAACTCAGATCCACTCGGATTTACCGCACACTACGTAAGCACCAGTTAAACCCAAAGTCACAAACCAGAACAAAACGTTATACTTCCCTACACACCAAAAAAACCATGAGCATACTTATCAGACCAGGACTTCTGAGCGTGTGGATTACCGCCTTCATACTCTTTGGAGCAACAGGTGCAATCATCTCAATCTACCCCGACTACGCAGCAGAAAAGATCGGAAAAGACGAGCTTGGGATCTACCTATCCACTGTCTACATAGGCGCAATGATAACCTCGATCATCGGAGGACACCTGAAGATACAACACGACACAGTCGTGCGAACAGGCGTACTTGCAGCAGGAATCGGCGCACTCACAACCATCGTCCACCCAATAGGCTTTGCGTTGATCGGTGCAGGTGCAGGGCTCGGATTGATCGGACTTGTGAGCGGAATCGCAAACCTCGCCACAGAACGCGGAATCACAATGGGAATCTTCAACACCTGCACCTACACAGGGCTCGCAGCACTACCAATCCTAAGCGGAATAGCAATATCAATAACAAGAGAAGAAGTCATAATCATAGCAAACAGCCTGCTGCTGCTCGCAACAGCAATATTACCGCTCAAAATACTGAAAAGACGATATGAATAACAAACGATAGAAATCCGCAACAATTTAACTGCGTGCTTGCTTTTAGCTATGTTTCCTATGAGTCGTCTGTTTTGGCGATGTGTTTGAGGCGGTCAACACCGTCAATCTCGTCTATCACTCTGGCAACGGATTTGGGTACGAGATCTTTCCATTTTTTATCTGTCTGCATCAGTTCTCGAATTCTCTTTCCTGAGTATTTTTCTCGGTTGAAGAGGGGTGTTCCTCCAACCTTGATCCCTGCTTCGCAGAATAGCTCCATCACGAGTGGATTGTTGGAGTAGACGACTTGGAATGGGGGTGTTAGGGATTTTACATGTGAGACCCAGAGGCTGTTTCGGTGGATGTCTTCTATTGGGATGATGTATGTTTTGACGTTCAGCTTTTCCACGGCTTGTGAGACCATGAGCACTCGTTCGCCAGCTGTGAAAGGGTTGTTGGTTTGATGGCTCTGCTGGGCACTTCCAATGCCGATTATTATTTCGTCTACCTTTTCTGCAATGACTTGTAGGACTTGAGAGTGTCCCCTGTGGTAGGGCTGAAACCTCCCAATGTACAGCCCTCTGCAAACTTTTTCCATCCTACTCTCGATGATACGATCTGATCTAATTCTATTATTTTTTGGTCAATCCGATTTTGCCTGGAGAGAATATTTCTGGATGTTTATAGGTTCTCTCTTCCATGGAACTTCGTATCCCAAGTGTTCTATTCGGTTCGGATATCCGATTGCCCAGACTCGTTCCATGAATTCCTTGTAGTTCCAGGCGTTGTTCTTGTGTTTTGTGTCTGCAAGCTTTTTGAGGAAGTCTACGTTCACGTCATCGGTGAGTTCAAGATCACTGACTTTGCCCAAGTATTCTTCACCAGCTTCGGTACGAACAACTACAGAGTTCCAACCGTCGCCAGCTCCGACTGATCCGAGTGAGATATCTGCATAGTATGATGTGTAGTCCAGACAGTGATGGCAGCCATCCCGTGCCAACGCCGCGATATCTTTGATCGGTATTCTCTTCACCTCGCCTGTCTTCGTGCTGACAACGAACTTGCCTTTGGCAAAGTCCATCTTCACAACATCCTCGATATTGAGTTCCATCATCTCGGGTATGATATGCTGGCAGAGGTTCTCATAGCTGAAGCTTTCCATGCAGACAAGACCGAGTATCAGTTTTATCTTGTCGGTGAGATTCTCCTTCAAGAGGCGTGCTGCATGTGATTGGCATGGACAGCCAACGATTGCAATTTTATCATACTTCTGTGCTACGTCTCGGATAATCTCTCTCATCCCTGAGATGATCGGCATATAATTATACTTGGTGCCACTGGTCTTTGCAACATCAGACGCCTGGGTCATTAGAAGCACTTCTGTCTCCCACTTCTCGTTTCTTGCAAGCCCAAAGGCACAATCGATCTCGCCCTGCTCAAAGAGAGACTTTAAGATCTGGGAAGTGACACCACCATCCTGTCCATGAATCGGGCTCCGCCCCGCCTTCACAAACCGCACATTATCGAACTCATCATCACCAGGGAAACCGTCCAGTATCGGGCAGACACGCTCACACGCATAACAATCTACACAGTAAGAGCATTCCTCTTTGAAGAGATTCACATTGCTGCAATCTTCTTCATGTTTGATCTCTGAACGGAGTTGATCGGCCCTTGGAGCACCCACTGGGCATATTGCCTCACAACCGCCGCATGCAGTGCAGACCTTCTCGGAAACAACATAATCTATCTTCGGCATCTGACTCCACCTATATATTCCAACTACCTATTAACTTCTACCTATTAACTTTATCGATTTTTACTCAAATAAATAATGTATGATAGTTGGGTTGGATGGCTGGCAAGTAAAATATGACAGATAAATAGATATAATAAAGGATTGTAAAAAAGATGGGATAACAGCTATTGAAGAGAGGGTTAATAAACCATGGCAAACTTGCTTGAGAAAATTATAGGAACAGGCTCGATGGCAAAGCGTGAGGTCGACGAGTACAGCGAACTTGACCTGAGCGAGTTCGAAGAAGACCTTGAAGACGTAACACCAAGGATGTATATCAGAATTGCAGAGCTGACAGGACTTGAACAATTACCAGATCTAAAAAAAGAAGTTTACGGCGGAAATGCTCTGCTTATCGATATATCCAATACCAAACGCGACAAATTAACGCTTGAACGCTCCATCAAAGAATTGAAACAGGTGATAGGAGACCTGCACGGTGACATCGCTGGAATCGGCGAAGACCAGATACTCGTAACGCCCAAGAACGTCAAAATTGACAGAACAAAAGTCATCGGTGGAAGAAGACGGTGAACCGAGAGTTCACCACCAAAACCACATGCCCCTTATGTGAGAGTGAGTTAACCCTCTATTGGACGAGTGAGGAGATACCCTATTTTGGAGAAGTGATGTATCTAACCTCGCAGTGCCAATGTGGGCACAGATATACCGACGTCTTTTCACTCACAGAAAAGAAACCAGCCAGATACGAATTCCACGCCGAATCCCAAAGCGACCTGAACGTTCGGGTGATCAGATCCAACCGCGGGATAATCAAACTCCCAGAACTTGGAATCACAATAGACCCAGGAACAACTTCAGAATCCTTCATATCCAACATCGAAGGAGTGTTAAAACGCGTGCAGAAAGTACTTCAAATGCTCTTACGAGACGAGGAAAAACGTGAGCGTGCAGAAGAACTACTCAACCAAATCGATGAAATATACAAAAACGTAAAACTAACAGTGATAATCGACGACCCTACAGGCAACAGCGCCATACTTTCAAAAAACACAAAGAAAACCCTGCTCACGAGCGAATAGATAGAGTGGGAAATTTTATCCCCTATTTTAAAGATTCTTTGAGTCCTCTATCCCACCAAAGAAGTTAGAAAGCTTGAAAAGTTCATCGGGTCTCCCGAGCGCAAGAACAATATCGCCCCTATTAAACGTTACGCCTCCGTCAGGGTTTGGAAGTGTCCCACCATCCCGAATTATCGCAAGTACCGTGGTTCCAAATCTACGCCGTAACTCTATCTCCGAAAGAGTTTTCCCGATAGCAGATGAAGTCTCTTTAATCCGGAACGTATCTATCTCCAAGTCGGAGAGATGCAACTCAAGATCTGACAATGGTAGAGGTTTCTTATTCAAGCTTCTGAGCATTTCGTAGTTTCCCTGCCTAACCTCAGCGATATACTTCTCGATCTCATTTCTGGGCACGAGATATTTGTGAAGTACCCTCGCAAAGATCTCCATGGATGCCTCAAACTCTTCTGGAATGATCTCATCTGCCCCAAGTTCGGATAATCGTTCCATCTCCTGAAGATACCGGGTTCTCACGATTATATGGAGGTTCGGGTTGAGTTTCCTTGCAACTTCTGTTATTCTGTTGGCAGCGATCGGATCAGAAATCGCAATAACAATGATCCTTGCTTGCTCAATCCATGCCTCTTTAAGTACATTTACCCTGGTTGCGTCTCCATAAAAGATCGGCTCACCCTTCTCTCTCTCGAGTCTCACAGTCACAGGATTTGTCTCTACTATGACATATGGAATCTTCACATCTGATGCAACCCTTGCAAGATACCTTCCATTTGTCCCAAACCCGATGATAACAAGGTGATCTCTCATAGGCTCTTTCTTATCAATGCGTGAGAATTGTCGGCCCGAGATCAAACGTTCAGGGATAGGCAAGCGCGAGGCGAAGGCTGCAGCACCGGGTGCTACTTTCATCATGAAAGGTGTTGATGCCATCGTTATTATTGAGGCTGCGAGAAGCATCTGGTACTCGGTCTGGTCGATTAAATCATAACTGAATCCAGTGTGGGCAAGGATGAATGAAAACTCCCCTATCTGGCCGAGTGCAAAACCTGTAAGTATTGCAATTCTCATCGGAAAACCCATTATAACTGCTGAAAATCCAGCAAGCATAGATTTTACAGCTAAAATCGAGATAGTTATGGCTAAAACAAACAGAAGATGACTCATCAGAAAACCAAGATCTAAAAGCATCCCAATTGAAATGAAAAAGAAGCTTGCAAAGAGGTCTTTGAAAGGATCTATCCTCTCAAGTGCCTCATAACTATACTCAGACTCAGATATGATAAGTCCTGCCAGAAACGCGCCCAACGCAAGAGACAAACCTACACTGGATGTGAGGTATGCGATTGCAAGACATATCACAACCACACTCAAGATGAAGAGCTCTTTACTGCGCGTCTTTGCAACCTGATAGAGTAAAAAGGGCACAATCCATTTTGCTGAAACAACAATAAGTACGATTATTCCAATTCCTTCGAGAATGACAAGAAAGAGAGACTGAGCAATAGTCCCTGAACTACCAGCAAGAATCGGGGTCAAGAGCATCATTGGAACGATGATAAAATCCTGAAATAAGAGAATACCAAGAGACGTCTGCCCATGCGGACTATCGATCTCACCCCTATCCTGAAGGAGTTTCATCACGATAGCAGTACTACTAAGCGATATAACAAACCCAATAAAGATCGATTTAGCGATAGACAACCCGAATATCTCAGCAACCAATGCCACATAACCTACCGTCAATAAAACCTGAAGCGACCCACCTATAAGGAACAATCTCCTAATTCTAGACAGTTTCTTCACTGAAAACTCAATACCAATAGTAAAAAGGAGTAAAACCACGCCTATCTCCGCCATCACCTCAACATTCCGAACGATCTCGATCAGACTCAATCCATGCGGTCCTGCAATTACACCCGTTAAAAGAAAACCAACGATCGGTGGCAGATGCAACCTATGAAATACCAAAAGCACAAAGATCGAAAGTGCGAAGATGATAAGTACATCCCCTATAAGTACGCCCGTCTCCACGCAACTCAACACCTATATCCCAAAAACCGATTCAAATTCCCTTATCTGCCACTCATAACCTATAACAGTGATGGTATTTATCTGACCCAATGAGTCTATGCATCAATCTAAACAATTATATGGTTGATCTGTAAACAGCTCTTGATTACGCAATTCGGCTTATAGTTTAAAACTTCCAATGGTTCAAGTTATTTCTCCAACTCCAAATTCTCAATCCTGTATGTTGTTACCTGTATGTTGTTATTATTTAACACTCTCACTTCGCATTGCATACGGCAGGGTGCAATAAGCATAAATACCTTTGTCAGTAAGATACAGTGATTGTATTTATGAGGTGTTAGCCTGGTAGGAAAGTATGATAGGGATAATCAATCGGCTGGCGAAGTTGTGAGGGTCAGGGTACCTAATGCGAGTAAAGGCGAGGTTCTTGGTTTTGTTGAGAGCATGCTCGGTGCCAATCGGATAAGAGTTCGGTGTATGGATGGTGTTGTTCGGATCGGGCGGATACCTGGCAAGATGAAAAAGCGTACGTGGATCAGAGAAGGAGATGTAGTCATAGTTGTTCCGTGGTCGTTTCAGGATGAAAAGGCTGATGTAAAGTGGCGCTACTGGGGCCAGCACATCAGTTGGCTTAGGGACCGCGGTTATCTCAACGGGTAGCCATGCAACACCCGATCAGTAAGAAAATTTTGAAAGTAGAGTTTGGGCTTGAGGCTCTTCGAGTCAAAGAGCGTGACTCTGATGAACGCAAGGTGACAGAGAACGTCTTTGACAATGCAACACTGAAAACACTCTATCATCTCTCAAATAGTGGCCATATCAAAGCGTTTGGTGGGCCTATCAGCACAGGCAAGGAAGCAAACGTCTTCCAAGCCACAGGAAAAGACGACCGTGAAATTGCCGTCAAGATATACAGAATATCATCAAGCAACTTCAAAGCGATCCTGGGCTACATCATTGGCGACCATCGATTCGATAACGTGAAACGCACCAAGAAAGAGATTATCATAGCATGGGCAAGAAAAGAGTTCCAGAACCTGTTGAGAGCACGAAACGCCGAGATAAGAGTTCCAAAGCCAGTCAAAGTCGAGCGAAACGTGCTTCTAATGGAATTCATCGGAGAAGACGGCATTGCATCGCCACAACTCCGAGACGTCAGACCAACCAAAAAAGATGCAGAGAAGATCTTCGAAGAGATAATCGAATATATGAGAAGACTCTACCAGGACGCAGGAATGGTTCACGGTGATTTGAGCGAATACAACATACTCATCAACTCCAACAATAAACCCGTCATAATCGACATCGGCCAAGGCGTACTCATCTCTCACACACGATCAAGAGAGTTCCTGGAACGAGACACCAACAACATCATCAGATTCTTCAAAAAGTGGGGTGTGAATGCCACAGACAAAGAAATCCTAACAAGAATAACAAATATCAAATAAATGAGAAAGATAGAATGACACAACACATAAGAGCACCTAACGACAGAATAGGAGTTATAATCGGACAAAAAGGGAACACTAAGAAAATTATAGAAAAAAAAGGTCAATGCAAACTCAAAATAGACAGCAAAACAGGAATGGTACAGATCCATGACGCCAAAGACCCACTCGAAGAACTACGCACAAGAGATGCTATCGCAGCAATCGCAAGAGGATTCAGCCCAGAAAAAGCACTGCGCATCATGGACGAAGAAGAACTGACACTCGAAACAATAAATCTGTCAAATATAGCAACAAACGAAAAAGAGATTAAACGAATAAGCAGCCGCATCATAGGCACCAACGGCAGAATGCGCGAACACATCGAAAAAATGACAGACTGCAACATCTCAATCTACGGCAAAACCATAAGCATCATAGGCAAACCAAAAGAGAAACAAACAGCACACACCAGCATCCAAATGCTAATCAACGGAGCACCGCACGGACCAGTATACAGCTTCCTCGAAAAGAAATACAGGGAAATGATAGAACAAGAACTACTACACCCCCGAAAAGAATAAAAAAACCAGAATTTGGAAAATCAAGTTTCAAAGTGTTAGTTTCAAAGTGTTATTATTTCGGCTCTCAGTTCGTCTTGGTCGAGCAGTGCAACTGTCTTCTTTCCGGTCAACACGCCTGAGACTTCTCCCGGGTTGATGTGGAGCGTTTTTGTGCGGTTCACGAGTGGTGTATGGGTGTGTCCACTTATGACAATATCAAAGATGTCACTTCGGATGAGGGCGCCAACGATGGCTTGGTTTGTTCCGTGCACCATCCCTATCCTCTTTTTTCTGTAGACAATATCGATGAAATCCTCTGCCGTCCCGCCAACTTCGGAGGTGCGTTTCTGGAGCGTTATTCGGTCGCCGTCGTTGTTTCCAAATGAGATCTTGAACGGACAATCAAGCTTCGAGAGCGTCTTTGCCATGAACGGCGAAACCACGTCGCCTGCGTGGAGTACTAGCTCCACTTTCTCGTCGTTGAAAAAGTCCACTGCTGTCTCTAGTGCCGTTATATTGTCGTGTGAGTCGGATAGAATGCCTATCAACGCAGATCACCTATGTGATGTAATTCTGCAGTCATCAGATTAAAAAGTTGTTCTCTCATTTGAAAAGCGATTGTTAGATTTTTTGGTGTTTTATCACACGTTCAGATTTTGCAGTCTCTGTGGTTGTGCAAATTCTGCCATGGTGGAGGGTCATTTTCAGAACAAAAAGGACAAGTTTTTAAGTGGAGAAGATGAAATGTCTGGTATCATGGATACATGGGTGTTTTTATGAAGTGTGATGTGAATATTGTGACTGGCAGGACGATTGAGCAGGGAGCTAATATCGAGAATAAGCTCTCACAAGAGTATTTTGAGGCGTGTGCCAGATGCGAGGTTGGTCCTGAGGATCTGGGGGAACTTGGAGTCTCAGAAGGTACTAATGTGAAAGTTTCGACCGATTTTGGGACTGTAGTCGTGCCTGTTGCCTTGTGTGAGGGAAATCCGAACGGTATTGTCTTTATTCCGATGGGTCCCTGGGCGAATGCAGTGGTGAATCCTGACACGCACGGGTGTGGCATGCCTGGGTTTAAGGGAATCAGTGGCACGATAGAGCCTACCGACGATAGCCCGCTTGATCTGAAGAAGCTTATGAGTTTATACAAGGAGTGATGAATAGTATGGCTGAGATTACTGATGCGATCTGTTCCTTCTGCGGGTCTCTCTGCGATGATCTGACCGTGAAGGTTGAAGATAACAGGATAGTTGATGTGAGACGAGCATGCCGACTTGGTTCAAAAAAGATTCTTGGGCATGAGAGGATTCCCGCACCGATGATCCGTAACGACTCTGGAGAGCTTGTGGAAACATCGTATGACGAGGCGATTGATCGGACTGCTGAGATCCTCGCTGGGTCCAAGCACCCGCTCCTTTATGGTTGGGCGTCCACATCGTGTGAGGCTCAGAGCAAGGGAGTTCTGCTCGCCGAGGTCATTGGCGGTGCGATCGATAACACTGCATCGGTCTGTCATGGACCTTCAACACTGGCGGTGCAGGAGAAAGGTCTTCCGACTGCAAGCCTTGGTCAAATGAAGAATCGTGCAGATCTGGTCATTTTCTGGGGCTGCAACCCAGTTCATGCACATCCGCGGCACATGAGCAGGTATTCTGTGTATCAGAGGGGTTTTTTCCTTGATCGTGGTCGCCAGAATCGAAAGTTTGTAACAGTTGATGTGCGAATGACCGATACTGCTGCCATCTCTGACGAATTCATCCAGATAGAGCAGGGCAGCGACTATCTCATACTCTCTGCCATTCGAGCACTTGTAAACGGCAAGGGCGATGTTGTGCCAGACACTGTTGCTGGTGTTCCGAGGGAAGAGCTGGTGCGAATTGCAGAGATGATGACCTCTTGTAGGTTTGGAATGATTCTCTATGGTATGGGTCTAACACAGAGCAGGAGCAAGTATAAGAATATTGACATTACACTCTCACTCGTGAATGATCTGAACACCAAGACAAAGTTTGTTGTAACACCGATGCGTGGACACTACAATGTTACAGGTTTCGGTCAAGTGTGTTCGTGGCTGACAGGTTTCCCAACGGTAGACCTTGCACGTGGCGTGCCTTACTACAATCCTGGAGAGATATCTGCAAACGACCTCTTGATGCGAGACGAGGTGGATTCCGCGATGGTTATAGCTGGCGACGCTGGTGCACACTTCCCAGGCGCATCGATCCGCAATCTTGCAAAGGTTCCACTCATACAGATCGATCCGTATGCCAACCCAACAACAGAGTTCGCTGACGTGGTGATACCTGCAGCGATCGTTGGGATCGAGTGCGAGGGCACGGCTTATCGGATGGATGGTGCGTCACTTCGACTGAGAAAACTCGTTGAGAGCGATTATCTGAGTGACGAAGAGATCCTTGACAAAATAATAGAGAAAGTTCGAAAGATCAAAGGAGAGTGATGTAGTTATGAGTGAACTCTTGATCAAGAACGGCAAAGTATTCGATCCACTGAACGAAGTGAAAGGCGATGTAATGGATATCGCCATAAAAGATGGAAAGATCGTAGAATCAGTATCTTCAGGTGCAAAAGTGATTGATGCCTCTGGAATGACCGTGATGGCAGGTGGCGTGGATGCCCACTCCCACATCGCAGGCGGCAAGGTCAACGTTGGTAGAATCATGCGGCCGGACGATGGCAGGTCGGGCTTGAAACCACGCACAAAGATCACACGACCCTACAGTGGCTACACTGTCCCAAACACATTTGCGATGGGCTATAGGTATGCAGAGCTCGGATACACAACGGCATTCGAGGCGGCGATACCAATACTTAAGGCACGACACACACACGAGGAATTCGAAGACATTCCAATAATCGACAAGGGCGGTTTAACCCTCTTCAGCAGCAACTGGCAGGTGATGGATGCTGTCCGCGAGGGCGACCTTGACAAGCTTGCAGCCTACGTGGCATGGGGATTACGCGCAAGCAGGGGCTATGGTGTCAAGATCGTGAACCCAGGCGGCGGTGAAGCATGGGGTTTCGGAAAGAACGTCTCAGGACTGGATGATACAGTTCCAAAGTTCGATGTAACACCATCCGAAATAATCCTAGGACTTGCGAAGGCAAACGAGATGCTGAACCTCCCACACTCCATACACCTACACTGCAACAGGCTTGGCACACCAGGAAACTACGAGACCACAATCGAGACCATTCGACGGCTTGAGAAGATCAAACCGAGCAGGGACAGACAGGTTGTCCACGTCACACATGTAACATTCAATGCGTGGGGCGGCACACACTTTGGAAACTTTGAGTCCAAAGGCGACGCCGTGGCAGAGTGTCTCAACAAGAGCGATCATGTCACGATTGACATGGGACAGTTGATATTCGGAAGTGCAACCACGATGACCGCTGACGGACCTGTCCAGTACGCCAATGCCAGACTACTCGGCGCAAAATGGGGCAACGGCGATGTGGAGCTTGAAGATGCCTCAGGGGTCGTCCCACTATTCTATGTTCGGAAGATGTATATCCATGATATCATGTGGGCGATCGGGCTCGAACTTGCACTCCTAACGAATGATCCGTGGCAGGTACTGCTCACAACAGACCACCCGAACGGTGGACCATTCGTAAACTATCCAGAGGTAATAGCACTCCTCATGAGTGCAAAGAAACGCGAGGAAGAGATTGCAAAGCTCTCAGATAAGATGCACGAGCGCACATGCCTTGCAGGAATTGACCGGGAATTTGACTGGTACGATATCGCCATAAAGACGCGCGCAGCCCATGCAAAGATACTCGGACTGCAGGAGTATGGGAAGGGACATCTCGGAGTTGGCGCTGATGGAGATGTTACGATCTACAACATCAACACAGAGACCGTAGATCCAAGCGTTGAGCATGCAACGGTCAAAAAAGCCTTCCAAACCCCAGCTTACACCATAAAAGACGGAGAAACTGTTGCAAAGGACGGACAGATAACAGCAACACCACCAGGCAGGACATTCTGGGTTGATGCAAGCGTGCCCGAAGAAGACACCACAAGACTGATGAAAGACCTCGAGTGGAAGTTCAGAAAGTACTACTCCGTGAACATGGCAAACTACATGGTCCAGGACGCATACGTCCAGCATCCAATCGTTGTCGAAGCAGGGGTGAAATAAGATGCAGACAGTAACACTCACCCCAACAAAAAATAGTAAAATTTCAATCGAAGCAGAAACCATAACACCAGACAACTTTGCAGGCAAAACCGTCGAAGAGATCAAAAAAATAGGCGTCTGGGAAGGAAACAACAAAACCACACTCGACGAGTTCTTTGAAATCCAGGTGGACGGCAGTGATACACCTGAGAACACCAAGATCATAATCGAAGGCAGCATACCCCGCGTGAAGCGAGTCGGAGAAGGCATGAGCACAGGAATAGTCCTCATCAACGGCGACGTCGACATGCACGTAGGAGCCAAGATGCGAGGCGGAACGATCACAGTGAAAGGCAACGCAGACTCATGGGCAGGGCGCGAGATGAAAGGCGGAGAAATAATAATCGAAGGCAACACAGAGTACTACCTCGGAGCCGGGTACCGCGGCGAATCATGCGGCATGCGCGGCGGCACAATCACCGTCTTCGGAGATGCAAGAGACTACGTAGGCGAACACATGTGCGGCGGCGAAATAATCATAAAAGGGAGTGCTGGTCTCATGCCAGGAATATCCAACAACGGCGGTAAGATCACAATCGAAGGCAACACCACGATGCCAGGCGGTGAGATGAAGAAAGGAACCATAACCATAAACGGCACAGTGGAAGAACTCGTACCAGTCTACCAGCAAGAAGAAAACGAGGAACTGGAGGGAGTGATCTACAAGAAATACACAGGAGACGTCGTAGCAGGCGGCAAAGGCACACTGTACATAAAAGCATAATAGAATGAAGCTAGAAAAGGTATCTGGTACAGATAACCTCTACTGGCTAAGCAACAAAAAACGAGAACAACTTGCAACCAAGAACAAAACGCCAACAAAAAGGTTCTACGGCGAAAGAACAACGTGGATAGACGGCTGCGAACTGCGAATATGGAATCCCCACAGAAGCAAGATCGCAGCTGCAATCCACAAAAAAACACCAATCTCTATCAGAAAGAGAGATAAAATACTATACCTTGGAGCAGCAACAGGAACCACACTCAGTCACATCTCAGACATCAACACAGAAGGCATAACCTACGCCGTAGAAATATCACCCACAAGCACATCGAAACTCCTCACGCTATGCGAGGCACGGGAGAACATCATACCCATGCTCGAAGACGCAGACCAGCCACGAGACTACCAAGGGATCGTAGGAGAGGTGGATATCATATACCAGGACATAGCACAGCGAAACCAGGCAGAAATAGCCCTGAAGAACACAGAGCTATTCCTGAAAGAGAAGGGACAGCTCATACTCACAATAAAAGCACGGAGCATCGACGTATCAAGCAACCCAAGAGACGTACTGAGAAGAGAACTCGATAGGCTCGAAGACAAACTAACAATCTCTCGCATCAAAAATCTAAAACCTTACCACAAAGACCACTACATAACAATAGCAACAATGAAATAAAAAATATTTTATCAGATAAAATCTAACATAGTTCAACCGACTGGAACAGTCACCACTTGATCATCTCTGCTATGCTGCGGCTGTGTCGTGAAATTTCCATAAGAATGCTTTTTATCTCTTCATGGGGAATTTCAAGAATCTTTCGTGAGAGGCGTATGACCTCTTTGGCTTCCACATGGCCACATGCCGCAAGCAGATTCACTACCCGGAGGATGGTCTTTCTCTGCCGCTCACGTTCCCTCATCTGGTATGTTCGTATTGCCCGAAGCAGGTCTATTCGTCGGAACTCGGGCCAGTATGGTGCGCAAAAGTAGGTAGCGCACTCGTTGCCGCATGACTGCCATGGCAGGAAGTTTGAGACTCGCCTGTCACCGCCCGTGCGGATGATCAGATCCACGTCGCACGTGATCACATCCCCCACGTAAAGATGGCGGGAAACAACTTCTTCGTCCACGTCATCGGGCGAGAGCAAGCCCGTCCGAACCTTCTTTGCTATCAACCGTGCAGCATCCACAAGCTCTCTCCGTCCACCGTACGCAAGGGCAACATTGAGATGCATGCCCTCATAGACCCGTGTGGCATCCTCTGCACGTGCAATCGCATCCTGCAGATCCAGTGGCAGCGATCCAATAGCTCCTATCGCATGAACGCTCATTCGTCGTTCATGCGTGCGCTCATCTGCGGATATCTCATCAAGCTTTGAGGCGATCAGGTCGAAGAGACTACTCTTCTCAGGCCCTGAACGTCGGAAGTTCTCAGTAGAGAATGCATAGAGTGTGAGCTGTTTCACCCCGATGTCCCAGCACCAGTCAATCACGTTTTCACAGACATCTGCGCCACGGTGATGTCCAATAATCCTATCGAAGCCAAGTCTATCGGCAAAACGCCGATTTCCATCCATGATTATCGCAATATGGTCGGGTATCAAACCCTCTTTTATCTCACTCGTGAGCAGACGCTCATAACCTCGATAGAGAAATGCGTGCAGACCATCTTTGAGAAGCATCCATGTATCACAATCGAGGATATAATATATAACGATTGCCAGATAGGTCTGAAACCTGGTCAGCAGTTCAGTGCTCTTCTGCGAGAAGATTTGCTATCCATTCGGTGAGATAATCACAATACTCGGGCTCGCATTCGATCCTGCACCCAACACATGGGCTGAACTGGCCGTTTGCAATCAGGTACTTCAGGTCAGGGTTCAACGCTCCAGTTTTAAATGGCACACCTTCGGTCGCTCTCACCAGATACGTTCGTGAGCCCATGGAGACTGCAGTTTCCCTCGTGATAAGATTCTTATCGAGCAGCCTTTTGATGAACCGTGAACACTTGCGACTATCTATGCCAGCCGTTTTCCACAGCTCATTCTGCAGAATACCGTCTGGTCTCTCTCGTATGATACTCAGGAGATTCTCTTCATCCATACTGGCACCACTATAACGGATTGACCAGAACTACGTTATTGCCGCGCAGAATCACAGATCCAAGTGACTTTATCTTTCTGCCATCCTCTACTTCAACAGAGTCGACCAGATGCATGTTCAAGTACTCATCGGCACCTGAGAGAATGCCCTCGAGGATAGTGTTTTCACCTTTCATCTCCACCTGAATTCTTGAACCGACCAGTGATTGTATCTTCTTGTTAGGAAACACCTCGCAAGCCTCACCGCATATTATACCATATCTACTACTTCAAACTTTGGAATCAAAACAACACGTCTTCACATGACAATCCGCAGGACATCACTATCATCGAGTATATGTGCTATGCCCACGCGTTGACCTGGGTGCTTTGCCGAATTGCCCCAGACGTGTGCATACCTGAAGTTCTGTCTGAAATCACGGTGGAGCATGTCGCAGACACCACCAACATCACAACCCTTGCGAACGATCAATGGCTCATCAAGGTCGGCATCAGCACCGCGTGGTTTGAGATAGATTCGGATGAAGTCGAGTGCATTGAAGATTGCATCCTTCAAAATGTTAATGTTTCTCCCTTCAATAGCAGAGACCATGATTGCATCTGGGAAAAGAGTACGTGCCCGCTCAACCAGACTCGCCTCTGCAACATCCACCTTGTTCACTGCTACGATACCTGGCACATAGTGCCTGTTGTTGTGAATAGCATCGATGAACTGATCGACCGTAATATCCTCCCTTATCAGAACATCAGCATTATGAATCTTGTACTCAGAAAGTATCGACTTAGCGAGGTCGTGAGAGATCACATCACCGCCCAAGGTGGAGTTAACAGAGATTCCGCCACGAATTTTTCGTTTCACCACAACATCAGGTTCTCGAGAGTTAACCCTGATTCCTGCATCATACAACTCCTTCCCCAGCAACTCGTACTGTTCAGGGTTGAAGACATCGAGAACGAAGAGAATCATATCAGCGTTCCTAACAACAGAGATCACTTCACGACCCCGTCCCTTTCCAGAAGCAGCGCCCCTAACAAGCCCAGGGATATCCAAGATCTGGATCTGAGCACCACAATGCTCCATCATACCAGGGATAACACTCAATGTTGTGAACTCAAAAGCACCAACCGCAGAGTCTGCACCAGTCAGCTGGTTCAGAAGCATGGACTTGCCAACCGACGGAAACCCGACAAGAGCAACACTCGCATGCCCTGACTTCCGCACACCAAAACCCACGCCACCAC
>Ga0180301_10002048_pt1 | contig 15855 bp, 11 predicted proteins | sample GuaBasSediGuay16_FD_121797 | JGI IMG/M metagenome (GOLD analysis project Ga0180301, IMG submission 121797) | Subseafloor sediment microbial communities from Guaymas Basin, Gulf of California, Mexico - Guay16, Core 4569-2, 12-15 cm | ecosystem: Environmental > Aquatic > Marine > Hydrothermal...
AGACCTGATGGGTGTTTTGGGAAATGACGAAGTTGGGGACCTCCAAAACCATCTGATTGTAAGAACGAGCTGACCATTTGTTGAGATATGCAGCGTAATGGCCGATGGTGCTGTCAACGGAATCAAGTGCTAATATCAGGCTTGTTAATGCCACCGACCGTTCTATTTCGTCTAAGGAGAGGTTGTCGATTTCTTCGCGTATTGCATCGAGCCTTCGTGTGTTGTGAATCTGCCAGGGTTTCTTGAGGTTGTCGTGTTGCTTGGCCAGGCCGCCGTTGGGCCTGCCTCCATAGTTCTCGGTGAACCAGCCATCTTTGCCCGGCAAGGAGTTAAGGTGCTCGATTAGATCTTTATAGTGCGCCCTTGAATGTTTGTTAAGCAGGTAGCAGGTTCCGAACACCTTCGACCAGATGGCGCTGTCATTTGCGATAATCTCATGCCCCAAACGCGCAAGGGCCTGCGAGACTCTCGTAGTTCCCGAAAAGCCGTCAAGTATCCTGCGGGGCCCCACTTTTCGTGTCAGGTGCAAAATATAGGGCAAAAGCTTTAGCTTGGAACCTGCATACTTGACACCCTCGGTTGTTGGAGCATCTATAACAACATCATCGAATAGTGATAGATTCCGCATTTTATTTCATATATCGTATCTAATCTGGATTCCGGGTCCCTCCTTCGCACAAGGCTACGGAGGACAAGCAAGCCCGTAATGACAATACCAAATGCGGAAAGATAATGTCAAGGTGACAATGGCTTTGCGTTCAGGATTGTGGAGAGGTGGTCGGGGTTCAGGAAGGCGTCTGGGCCGTTGTGGTTGTATTTGGCCAGGGCCTTTATCACAGCGGCGAACTTTTTGTCTAAGCGGGCAACAAAAGTAGTGGGTTTATCGAGGTCGGGGGGTATCTCGATTTGATAGGCGTGGAGAGTGAGTCGGTCGATGAGCGGCTTTTCGGCTTTATCCTTTTTTGGTCGATAGTCCAGCTTGAAATCAGAGAGCATTATTGGTCTGGTCGAGCCATAAAGAGGGTCGATGGCAAGAGGCATTCCAATACTCTTAAGGTGGACACGGATTTGATGTGTCCTGCCGGTTACCGGCTCTGCCAAAAGCAGTGCGACCGCGCCGAAATCGGCTAAGAGCTGCCAGCGAGTAACAGCCGGTTTGCCTCTTTTTGGGTTGGTCCGCATGACCTGCGGATTCTTTCGGCTGTGCGATAAGGGCGTATCGATTGTGCCGCCCTGACGGCGGACGGGGCCTGCTACGAGGGCAAGATATGTTTTCTTAACCAGCCGCCTTTCAAACATAGTCGATAACTTGCTTTGAGTTGCGAGGTTTTTGGCTAACAGCATTACGCCGGAGGCGAATTTATCTAAGCGGTGGACAAGTCGCAGGCTGGTTTCGGCACCTAATTGCTTTTTCAGGACGGGCACAAGGTCAGGCTCACCTGTGCGGTCGCAGGTAGTTGAAAGGCCGGCGGGTTTGTTGATAACGACCAGGCCTAAATCCTGATAGATGATTTCAATATCATTCTTTGACATAAAAAACCGGTGGGCCACAGGCCCACCCTACCTCCTTGATTTGTTGAAAAAACCCCACGTTAAACGTGGGGCTAAATAATTAGCCTGCGGTTTTACCGCAGGTTTTGACTCACAAAATCACACCTGACAAAGTACTAAGTCAATTCGACTGACCAGTAGGCGTTGTCGAGGAACTGCTTCCAACTGCGATAGCGGTCGTGACTCAAATGCACATGGATCACGGGATTGCGTTTTGGCCTTGCAGGTTTCGTGATGAGGGTCATGTGGGCCTGCTTGGGCGTTCTGCCGCCCTTTTTTACATTGCATTTGGCACAAGAACAGACAATGTTCTCCCAGGTGGAGCTTCCGCCCAGGCTCCTCGGTATCACGTGGTCGAGCGACAGTTCCGAAGTGGGGAATTTCTTTCCGCAGTACTGGCACCGGCTGCGGTCACGTGCAAAGATGTTTCTTCGGTTGAACTTAACCGGCCTTCGCGGCAGGCGGTCGTAAAATAAAAGCCGGATAATCCTCGGTACAGCAATGTCAAAATTCACCGTCGATATCCAATCGTGCTCGTGGGCCTCGAAGGTCTTTCGCAGTTCGCTTAGTTCACGCCAGCTTTCGAAGTCATAGTTCGAATAGGTTCCTTCCTCCCAACTGATAACCTCGGCCTGGTTATTTAACAACAGGGAAAATGCCCGCCTGACTCCGATTACACGCAGGGCCAGGTAGTGCTTATTGAGTACAAGCACCCTGCACCCCAGGCCGGACTGTGACGGGCCTGCTATCATTGATACTCCTCAATCGGCCTGTAGGCACTCATCGGTAAAACCTCCCTACAAGATAAATCGGCTAAAAATAATTGGGATCGCCGTAATCACTGTAATATCCATTGTCCTCGGCTGCGACTATGTCTTCTTCATTGAAACCCCTTGCTAATGCCGCCTCCAACTGCTGGCGCTCGGGGCCGATTATGCGATCGAACGCCTCCTGGTCCCGGGGCGGCCCCATTGAATCGAGCATAGCAAGCAACCTGTTAACCTCCGCTTCTTGTTCGGTGCCCCGCAACGTTTTCCAGGCATTAAATTCTTTTTTCAACTCGTTATAGTAAACGGTACTGTCAACCGCCATCGAAGGAACGGATTCGCCCGACCCGGTGATGAGCCTTGCTGTAACCGAACCTGGAAAAGCGGGATCGCAGTTTTTTGCTTTTTCAATAAGCTCATCCGCAAGTGCCGATACCTCATCGACAACATCGGCCTCGGCTAAATACTCGGCCAAGACCATCTTGCCATATAACGCAAGTATGTAGTTATTCAGAACATCACATGCAAACTCATCACTTCCTGCGAAACGCTGTTGTACCTTCGAATACTCCTCAGTCGCAAGGTTGAAACTTTCCTTTGCCTTTTGGGCATAATCAGAACCTGCCAGGGCATATTTCGAAGCATCTTCGCCTAAAGTGTTTGCCGTTGAAGACTCCAGTGTGCTTGCTACTGACTGCAATCGAGAGCTTAAGTATTGATGGAATCTCATGCTATCCAATTGGGCCAGAGCAATCTGACGGTAGGCCTCGGCCAGGCCGACAGCAGAGGCCCTGCTTATGTACCGGGACCTGGCCTTTTTGTACATGTCCGCCGCCTTTTGAAACAGCGAAATCGTCTCATCAATCGCCTGGGAGTAAGTTTGCTGCAGCTTTTTCAGGTCCGTAGCAAGCCAGGCAATCCGGCCGCTGTGCTCATCTATTTGCCTGTTGGCCTCGGTAAGCTGAGCTTGCGAGTCCTGCCTCTGGGTTGAGTTTCTGATGTCGTTTATCTGCTGCTGAACCGAGGCGATATCCGACCGAAGCTTTTGCAACTGAGGCTGGACGATGGCAATTTGACTTTCGATGTACCTTATCTGGTCGCTGGCGGCCTGTGCATCCAGGAAATAACTTTTCCTGGTCAGCAACAGGTCGTAGCCGGCATGGGCCAGTTCGAGCTTCTCATCACCGCCGGCTGCCTCGGACTGACGCAGCTTCTCGTTGGCCTGCCGCTCAATAGCATCGACCGAGCCCTGCGCCTGTTGCCTTCTGCGCTCAAACTCGGCCTTTTGCTCTTGCAACCGACTCAGTTCGGCCTCGGCAGCAGCCAGCTTTTGCTGGATACCCTCTTTTTGGTCGTTGCCGGTTATTGTTTTGGAAAGCTCTGAAATTTCCCTGTCGGTGGCCCTAAGGAGGCTGTTGAGCCGTTCCTTTTGAATCAGTAAGCTGCTTATTCTGCTTGCCTGCAGAGATATCTCATCGAGTGTGACATTGGCCAGTTCTACAACCTCAGAAATCCCGGATTGCTTACGCTGGGCCTGTTCAAAAGTAAGGTCGGCACTTGCCAGGAACACAGGTTCAGCCGCGGAGCCGGCGCCTGCGGCATCTCTAAGCGCCTCTTGCACGGCTATGGCGGCCTTGTCAATATCGCCCCGGCTCGCAGCCATATCGAGGGCCGCGGCGGCGTTTTGACGGAGCCGCTTAGCCGCTTTGTTTTCAGGATTATCCGAGCAGCCTGCAAACACAAAACCGGCAGTACATGCCATAAAAAGGCCGTTAATCAGATTTTTCGATTTCCAACGCCACACTCGCAAATCCTCCACAAACCAGTCGATTTTAACAAACATATCATACAGTATGGCCACAGGCCCTGTCAAGCTGTTTATTTATCGAAAAAGGCACAGAGACACAAGGTGAAGGAATCGCTGTTTGGCTTGACGCTGCGGCGGTTCCATTCTATAATAAGGACTGACATAAATTTGAAAGGAACGTCATGGATTTTGAAGAAACTCAAGAAGGTGGTTTTGAGGAGCATATTCCGGTGACACATTCGACAGGAGCCGCAGCAGCCGGGACCGGCGCGCCTTATCCGGCGCCTGCACAAAGGCCGAAGCGCAGTGGCTGGAGGATGGTTCTATGGATAATGCTGGCGCTTTCGGTAATTGCAAACTTCTTTTTGTTCGTCATTCTCATCGCCGCCGCAGTATTTTTTGCAGCGGGACAAAAGGACTTCTTTGCTGAAAATGTCGTAAGGAAGGGTTCTTTGGGCAACAAGATTGCCATCGTTCGCCTGGAAGGGATTATAAACAGCAGGCTCAGCGAAGACATGCGAGAGCAGATAAAAACAGCGGCGGATGACGATAGGGTAAAGGCTGTGATTATTCGAACGATCTCACCTGGAGGCACCGTCTCAGCAAGCGACCGGATACACCATGAAATCACAAAATTTCGCGCCGAGACCGACAAGCCTGTGGTGGCTTTTATGCAGGGTATCGCCGCTTCCGGGGGATATTATACATCGGTTGCCTGCGACAAAATCATAGCCGAGCCGACAACAATTACCGGCTCAATCGGCGTTATGAGCAGCCACATTGTGGTGAAGCGACTGCTGGAGGAGAAACTCGGCATCTCGTCGGTGGTTGTAAAGAGCGGTCCGAAAAAGGATTGGCCGAGCATTTTCGAGGAGACGACCGATGAGCAGAAACAGTATCTCATGGATAAGCTCATCAGCCCGACGTACGAGAGGTTCGTGGGACTGGTCAATGACGGCAGGGGCGCACTCACAGAATCACAGGTGAGAGAACTGGCCGATGGCAGCATTTATGGAGCTGTCGAGGCGCTGGATAAACGCCTGATAGACCAGATAGGTTATATTGATGATGCAATAGCGTTAGCCGAGTCCTTAGCCGGGATTGAAAACGCCCACGTGATTGAATATGAAAGGCCGTTTTCTTTCACGACATTGTTGAGCACCCGGAGCGAGAGCATTTGGAATATGGACACCGATGCAATCAGAGAGTTAGCCGTCCCACAGCTTCTGTACCTCTGGAACGCTAACTGGTAATCGAAAGAAGTTGCTCTATAGAAAACCTGAGATTTTGGGACAGGCCCCTATTTATCCTTAAATCCAAAACACTTACGAATTTATATGTCATAAATTCACCAACTTTATTGGATGAGAACCTAAAAATAGGTGACTGTCCCAGATTACTAAGCCGCCTGCCGTCCGGATGTGTTGGGGGGAGGAGCGGCAGGCGATCCCTTTCGTATTAGAAAGGAGTTTGGCAAATGTTTAATACCCCATTCTATCACAATAACTTGGTCAGGTCAAGCAAAAAGTGTCTGATTCGATGATAGGGTGTGAAATTTCTTTCCGGCGGTCTCTAAGACTTTGTCCGGCATGGACTTATGTGCAAATGTCATTCTGAACAAAACGCTGCCAAGCCGGTGCTTGACAGTGGCACCCAAATATATATAGTCTTTAAATTATGCTAAAGGCGGTTATATTTGATTTTGACGGCGTAATAGCGGATTCTGAGCTGTTACATTACAGGGCATTCAAAGAAACAGTTAGCAGGTACAGTGTGGACCTGACCAAAGAGCGCTATTACGACGAATATCTTGGCTATACGGACATTGAGTGCATCCGTGCGATATCGGCGGACTTCGACCTGGGACTTGATGAGGCCCAAATCGACCAGTTGATGCAGGAGAAAACGAAGCTATTTGCACGTATGGTGCAAGCCAAAAGCACGATTATTGACGGCGTTTGCGAGTTCGTAGGTATGTTAAGGCAAAATGGCTTACGTTTGGCGGTGTGCTCCGGTGCGTTGCTTGGGGATATCGAGCTTATGTTAGACGGGGCTGATTTAGCGGATTCGTTCGAGATAATAGTGGCAGCCGACCACGTTCACAAAGGCAAACCCGACCCGGAAGGATTTCTGCTGACGCTGCAGCGGCTCAATGAGGCCGGGGCCGAGCAGATTGGGCCGGGCGACTGTGTCGTTATTGAGGACTCACCATGGGGGCTTAAAGCGGCCTCTGCGGCCAGGATGCACACAATTGCTGTAACTAACTCGTACCCAACTGAGCAGTTGGCAGGATTGGCACAGAAGGTAGTAAACCGATTGAACGAATTGACGATTAGCGACTTACAAAGTGTGTGTACTGCGTGAGATGTGTCTTATTGTACCAAGTGTCCTATGCTACTTAAAACGGCGTTTTCCAGTGCTATAAAGGCGTTTTTGTGGGGCTTGACTTGACGTTTTGCCGTAACCGGATATACTTTAATGACCACTCCCTTATCACAAGTTAGGCGGCTAATGGTGCAGTAAAAGGGGTATAGGACTGTCGGCTTGTCTTTGTGAGGGGGGGTTGTGGCCTCATGGAGGAGTGGGACAAGTTATGTTTAACGGAGTATTAGCGGATATGGAGTGGATGTGTCGGTAAAATTCGACAACAGCATAATCAGCCGGATACAACAGGCTACCGATATTGTGGATGTGATATCAGAGCACTTGAGCCTTGCAAAAAAGGGCAAGGAGATGGTGGGACTGTGTCCGTTCCACGCTGACCACAAGCCGAGTCTGAATGTCAATCCCGCCAAGCAGATATTCAAGTGTTTTGCCTGTGGGGCCGGGGGCGATGTGTTCAAATTCGTGCAGCTTAGGGAGAATTTAGGCTTCGCCGACGCCGTTGAACGGTTGGCCCAGCGGGCCGGGATAAAACTGGAGCCGTTGAGGCGCAGACGAAAAGAAAGTGATAAACCCGATGCCGACCCAAAGCGTGTGGCCCAGGCCAATGCGTGGGCTCAAAAGCTATGGCAGAACAATCTCTACCATGAGCAACAGGGTGCAAAGGCACGCAAGTACATCAAGCAGCGACAGATAAGCGTAGAATCGGCGAAAGAGTGGGGCTTAGGCTTAGCTCTGGACGGTTGGGACGACCTTGTTAGGCAGGCAAAGGCAGCCGGCATCCCCCCAAAGCATCTGCTGGATGCCGGACTTGTGGTCTCTAAGGACGGCGGCGGAGTCTATGACAAGTTTCGCAACAGGTTGATGTTTCCCATCTCGGATGTAACAGGCAGATTAGTCGGCTTCGGGGGTAGAACTTTAAGCGAAAAAGAGGCCAAGTACATGAACTCGCCGGCTACCGTCCTGTTCGATAAAAGTACCTGTTTGTATGGGCTGGACAAGGCGCGGCACGAAATTGTTTCAAGTGGTACTGCCGTTGTTGTTGAAGGTTATACGGATGTGATAATGGCTCATCAATTCGGCTTCCGCAACGTCGCCGCGACCTTAGGGACCAGTTTTACCACCGGTCACGCCAGAGTACTGCGGCGATACGCCAAGCGTATTATATTGGTCTTCGATAGTGATACGGCGGGTATGGAGGCCGCAAACAGGGCGTTAGAGGTCTGTCTTACGGAGCGAATTGACATTAAGCTGGCGTTTGTTCCTGAAGGTAAAGACCCGTGCCAGTTTCTGCTGGAGTCCGGCCAGGATGCATTCGGGAAGGTTATTGCCGGCGCGGTCGATGTCATGGAGTTCAAGTGGCAAAGACTTATCGACGGTATTGGCGCCAGCGACAACCTCACGGACAGGCGAGCGGCTATAGAAGAGTATTTACGAACCGTTGCCGTAGCAATTAGAAGCGGCAGGTGCGATGCACTAACAAAGGGGCTGATAGTCCACAAGCTGTCCGAGATAATAGGCCTTTCCGGCAATCAGATAAACCGTGAGTTATCCAGACTTACAGCGCAACTTATAAGAAGCGACAATTTTGCAGTGCAAAATCAAAAGGTGGTCAGTACAGATTTGCCGGACGGCCTTTTTGCGAGGGCTCAGCGGGAGATATTAGAGGTATTGCTCAATGAACCAAAACTCTTCGAGAGCGTAGCAGCAAAAGTTACCGTTGAAGATTTTGATGACAAGATTTTGCGCGAAATTGCTGAGGTAGTGTTTGAGTCATTGGGCAAGAACGAAAAGGCGTCATTGAAGACTTTATTAAGCAGACTTGAATCTGTCCAGGCCGGCAGCGCTATTGTCGATATGGCCCAGGCGGGCGCCGAAAAGGGCAATTTCAAGGACCGGCTTGAACAGGCGTTAAATGTCGTTGCCGATCATATCCAGGATATTGCCAAAAGCAGGATGAAGAGCACCCTGAGTGATGACGACACGGAGTCTCTGCGTAAGATTAATGAAATACTGCCGAGAACGAACAGGCGTAATCCGGGGATGATGCCTGCGTAGGCGGCTAAAAAATTGAACGAGGTTTTTTGGGACGGCTAATAGTGGCAAGGGAAAAAAAGACAAAAGCCGGGGGCACAAATAAGAGCACAGAAGGTGCATCAGCAGAGGCGAAGGTCGAGCAACCGGCTATATCCACCGACAAGCGCGCTATCCGTGAGAGGCTGGCCGAATCGACTATCAAATCGCTTATCGAAAAAGGCAAGAAGAAGGGCTATCTGACATACGAGGAAATGAACGAGGACCTGCCGGATGAGGCAATATCGCCCAATCGGCTTGATAGTCTGCTGATGACGCTGGACGACCTCGGAGTGCAGCTTCTCGACGAGGCCGAAGTAGCCAAAAAAGAGCAGGAAGATTTTGCCGAAGGCGATGCCGACCTGGCCAAGGCCAAAGACTTAGACGCTAAAGCGGACAAGATTCTTGAGAGGGAACTTGTTGAGCCGGATATCAAGCGTATAGATGACCCCGTGAGGATGTACCTGACGCAGATGGGTGAGATATCGCTGCTTACGCGCGAGGAGGAGATTAATCTGGCGCGCAAGATTGAACTGACACGTCTGGCCTTCAGAAGGAAGGTGCTTGAGAGCGATTATTCTGCCCGAAGCGCAGAAGAAATCCTGCAACAGGTACACGATGGGACCCTGCCGTTCGACAGAACGATGAAGATGAGTTCTACGGAGAACCTTGTAAGGGCTGTGGTTAAAAAACGTCTCCCGCAGAATCTGGGCACGGTAAACAAACTGCTCCAGCGCAATGCGTCAATGTTTCAAAAGTTGATGGATAACGGCGACCTGACTGAAGGCCGAAAGTATCTCAGGCAGATCCGACGCAACAGACGCAAGATTGCCACTTTACTTGAGGAGCTGAGCCTGCGGACAGACAGGATTCAACAGATGATGAAGAAACTGCAGGGTATCAGCAAAAAAATGCACCAGTTAGCAGCAATGATCGAAGCCGGACCCAGCAGGGAATATATGCCCGAGGATATTGACGCGATGAAGCAGGAGCTTCGCGGCTTGCAGGACCTCGTGCTGGATACGCCCAAGCAGCTCGATAAAAGACTGCGCACCATTGAAGCGGTTTATATCCGTTACGAAGAGGCCAAACGCAATCTTTCTGCAGGGAATCTGCGGCTGGTAGTCTCTATTGCCAAGAAGTACCGTAACAGGGGTCTGAGCTTTCTGGATATTATTCAGGAGGGTAACACCGGCCTTATGCGTGCTGTGGATAAATACGAGTACCGAAGGGGCTATAAGTTCAGTACGTACGCGACGTGGTGGATAAGGCAGGCGATAACGCGGGCGATTGCCGACCATGCGCGCACGATTCGCATACCCGTACACATGATAGAGACGATGAGCAAGATTCGGCAGGCAAGCAAGCTGCTCCTGCAGGAGCTTGGCCGGGAGCCTACGATTGAGGAGATTGCCAACCAGGCCGAGATGAGCGTGGTCGAGACTCGCAGAGTCTTAAAGATTTCCAAACATCCCTTCAGTCTCGACAGACCCATCGGCGAAAGCGAAGACAGCTATTTCGGCGACTTCATCGAAGATGAAACCATCGATTCACCCGTGCAGTCGGCGACTCAGGAGATGCTCAAGGACAGGATTGAGCACGTGCTCAAAACCCTGACCTATCGCGAGCGGGAGATTATCAAGCTGCGATACGGCATCGGTGACGGCTACACATACACCCTCGAAGAGGTCGGCAGGATATTCAAGGTCACGCGCGAGCGTGTCAGACAGGTCGAAGCCAAGGCCATAAGAAAATTGCAGCACCCCGTACGCTCTCGAAAACTCGAAGGATTCATAGACCACCAGGCGGTCAAATAGCGAATCCGCAGCTTAATCAGCTATTTTCTCAGTGGTTTATAGAACTGTGCGGGCGGATTCCCGATGGTGTTCGTAAGCGTGCCTAAGTTTTCAATCCTGCACTCGATTTTGTCGCCGGGCTGTAAAAATTCACCTGTCGCCATAGCAACCCCTTCCGGTGTGCCGGTGGCAATGGCATCACCCGGGTCCAATGTCATAAGGAAACTTAAAAATGACACTATATCGGCAACGGTGAAAATCATCTGCGAGGTGTTGGCTTTTTGCCGGACTCGGCCGTTGACAGAAAGCTCAAGGTCGAGGTCCTGAACATCTTCAATTTCATCGGCGGTTACCAGATACGGCCCCAAGGGCAAAAAGCCGTCGGCCCACTTGCCGCCCAGCCAGTCGAAGAACTCATCCCACGGCCGGGCCTTACGGTTCTCCTTAAAGGTTACGCTGCGTGCCGATATATCATTTACAATTGTGTAACCAGCCACATAATCGAGCGCCTCAGCAGGCGGTACACAATTGGCTGTTTTTCCAATAATCACCGCTAATTCAACCTCGTAATCTATCTGCTCGCTGAAGGCCGGCCAGGGTATTTCGGAATCCGGGCCGGTGATAACGGTCGCCGGCATAAGGAACGGCCTGGGCACGGTGGAAGTTCGTGGCGATTCGCTAAGGCCAAGCTTAAGCCCCGCTTCAGCGATGTGTTTTTGGTAGTTACCGGCTAAGCCGATGACCTTACCCGGCCGTGGTATCGGCGCAAGCAGCTTTACATTGTCGATTCGGATGAAATCCTTTGCAGAATCGGCAAGACCGGAAATTTCAGCCATAACCGAGTTGCCCTGTGCAAGGATTTGGTGAATACTCCGGACTTTGCCGTCTGTACCGGAGACGATGTCAATAATCCCTTTTTCAGTGATTATCCCGCAGGATTGTAGTCCATTGTGCAAATATGTCGATAACTTCATATAGAACCTTTATACTTATGTCCGGCTTAACGGTCGAATACTAACAAAAATTGTTTGAAATTACAATCTGACAAGATTCTAATAGTAGTTCGTAGGGTGCGATGTATCGCACCAGTTCGTAGTTGGGAACCCCAGCAGCGGAAAGGATACTGCGATGAGCATAAAGGAGTTATGGTCAAAGGTTGATACCTGGTGGACTAATCGCGACAGCAGCCGGGCCGATTCTTACGTAGCCGTGGATGAGGATGGATTAATCTGTGATGATGGCAGCGTGGTCACGGTGCGACCCGATGAGAAACAACCAAAGGCCGGCGGACTTGAAATCGTCAAAAAAGGCGGCGCCCTCGACAGAAAAGAAAACGTCGAGATGCTCGGCAAGGCATTCGACAGCCTGATTAGCGAGTTGAGCGGCATAAACGAGCACTTAGACAGGCAAATCGCCCAGCACGAAAAACTCATGCAGAGAATAGACGAGCTGCCGCACCTGCTGGAAAATATCCCCGACTCGGTACGGACCCAGAAGCAGTTGGTCGATGGGCTGATTGAGCAATTGCAGGGCAAGGCCCTCAAGGAACAGCAGTTCGTGGATATCGTTGGCAAGATTCCCGCCGAAAGTACCAAACAGACCCACGCCCTTGTCGATATGAATCAGAAGCTCTCAGTCGCCGCCGATATCGATGCCCAGATAAATGAAAACCTCAACAAGTTCAACCAAACTCTCGGCAAGCTGGACACCGACACGGTCAGCCAGACCGACAGCATCATGCAGATGAGCAAGACCTTCGCCGCCAGCGACAGGCACCTTAAATACGTCATGAGCCGCCAGAACAAACGCTTCATATTGGTCTTTGCAATCGCTATGGGCATATCTGCCTTTGCGATTATCGTCCTGGCTGCTGCTGTCGTGTTGCTTCTGAACAATCTGGGGTAGAGTGGGCCTATAGTCCACACCGTCTTCTGGTGTTCACCTGTGGTTATGGAACTCCAGAGGAATAGTGGTTATGTGTTTCGTTTGTTTACTGAAAAGCTCTCTTTGTCTTTTGATATTTGTTAGATCGATAGGTAGCTGAGAACTACTTACTAATTTCTGGAAAAGCTTTGTTGCTTCTTTGGTAATCGGTTCCTCAAAAAAACGCAAAGCCGAAGCAGCTAAATAATCCCTATCCAAATCACATGCAATCCATCGCCTTCCCCTTTTTTCTGCAACCTCACCCAAGGTATTAGATCCCGCAAAAATATCAAGGACCAAATCGTTTTCATCAGTCAAAAAATCAATGAAGAATTCAGGTAACTTTGTTGGAAATCTAGCAGGATGTCTTTTTGCTGATAACTCTTTGCATAGCCGTAAATACTGAGAGTTACTATCAGTATTTGGAAACTGCAATAGATTAGGAGGAATAGCACCACCATTATCAGCAGTTCCAAAACCTTTAGAAATAGCATGCCCGGAAGGTCTTTTTTGGGGTTTATAAAAACTGTCAGGATCTTCAAGCAATTTTTTCATTCTGTCTGAATAAGGAGCTAGCACTTTTTTGACATTGGCTTTAGGGAGATCATTTTTTGAAAACCACCAAACGGTATTAACAGAATCTTTTACTCGAATTTTCCGTTTATTAACCCATTCAATAGGTGAAGGGAGTTTGGCTGTGTTATGCCAAAAGAATTCTTCGGCCAAAGTAAAACCACATTCATCACACATACGGATTAAGACCCTATAATTATAGAGAGAACGTACAGGCCTTCCTTTTTTATATGCTCCTCCAAGATCGAGAACAAAGCTACCAGTTTCCTTTAGAATCCTAAAAATAGAGTGACCAAAATCAATTAACCAGTCAACGTATTCATCTTGGTCCTTGTTCCCATATTCTTTCTTTCTCTGAAGCGCAAATGGTGGAGAAGTCATAACCAGATCAACGCTACCCTCATCTAATGAGGCCAACAACTCTTTAGAATCTCCTACATATGCACGGCCAAATCTTGTGTAATAAATCTCATACATCTTTATCAATATTCCTTTAGTTGATAGACCCAACTTGATGTAATTTTCCAAAGGACCGTTACAGCAAAATATAATTGCGGATCATCCTGTTTCAATTCCTCAATTTCATTGATTATTCGATCTGGATTAGAACTCCCGATAATATAGGAGCCCCATTGACGCATATCCAAATTCCCTTTATCAATCCGCTCGACCAAGGCTTTCAAATCCCATTCACCGTATTTTCCTAATGCCCAAGAAATCCCTGGGCGTTCATTTTCGCTGGCATTTCGAAAAAAATCGAGAACTGTATACACATGCGAACTACACATTCTTTTGAGGCTACGAGTTGCTTCAATTCGAATAGGTAAGCTGACCTCGTTAAAGGCAGATATCAACGATGGAATTGTTGATCTCAAGTTTAATTCCCCTAACGCCCAAGCGGCACCACCTCTTATTTCTTCGTGTTGAGTTCCATCAGTAAGAACTCGTATAAGGAGTTGTCCAGACCTTTCGAATGGCAACTCGCCTAATATGATAACCGCTTCTAAGCGATGTTCTAAATAGTCTGAATTTAGAATTGATTCTATAAAATCATAGCCTAATTGCGAACCTGACCTTGCTAATGCAGCAGCAGCCTCTATCTTCACATATATATGTTCAGCATCGTCATTAATTCGATCTATAAGCGGAATGTTATCAAATTGACGATTTAAAAATGAATAAGCCTTTGCTGCGCAATATCTATCCGAAATTGAGGCGCTCGTCAGTAAATCTCTGTAATAGTTCTCAGAGTCAATCTCTCTTTTGGGAACATCTTTTAACACAGGAACTACTGAGGCCAATATTTGATAGCGACTGATCCCATCTCCTACTCGAACACATGGAGTTAAAGTTATGCCTTTTTTTGACAATGATAAAGAAATGGTGCGGTTGTCTGATGTTCTTTTGAACTTAATTCTATTTGATATTTCAGTAATTACCCCCTCGCTACTGGCCACAGAACTTGGCCATGTCAATCGGGTTTCAAAGCCTTCCTGAGCTCCTTTAGGTTTTTCTTGAATTACCTTATTAGCTTCAAAAGCGCTACGTAAATCAATAATTTTGATGTATTGCACATTTTCATCAGCTACCCAATCAATAGGCTCTTCACCATTCTTTTCACACACAACTAATGCCACATAATCATCATTCTTTAGACCGAAATCCCAGCCTCGTGTCTCATCTGCCGAAGAATGCGACATAGAAATAACAAGTTTTGTTTTGCTTCTTGATTCTATTCTTATTCCAGAATTCACACAAAGGATGTCTGGCACTCTTACTCGTTTTATTTTTATTGTTTTCCATATCTTATACCCTGTTGAACCGCGTTCTAATTCAACGGGGAAATGACCTTGAAGAGCCAAATTCTCAAGTGTTCTTTTGGTACCTATCGCACCAATAGCGAGTTTTTCTAAAAAACTCTCATCTGTTTTGAACGATCTTTGTGCCATATTTACCTTCTTTTTTTTGGTTATACGCCCGATATTGGTTATGCAGTCTGCATAAAACAGCAAATCTGCATTGCAAATCACAACACCGCCATCACCGACAGGATTGAATGGTTGCTATAAGTTCTATATTATCATAATTCTGTTTAATTGTCACGATTTACCCGCCAAATATTGGAATTTCAATTTTTTTTCTTGACGCTAATTGGCGCCTGTGGTAAAAAGCTCATGTTAGCTCTTTTTGAAAGTTCATAGTCGGCAACAGGTCCCAAAATCACCCGATTTTCGGATAGTCAAACGGGAACGCGGTTAAAATCCGCGACGGTCGCGCCGCTGTAAGCGTCCGTTGCGGCCGGATTTAGATTACATCCGGCCGCAAACCCGCCGGATATTAGGCCACTGTTCAGTGCTGATCTGACCCACGTAGGGTGCGAAATATCGCACCGGTTAACTAAGATTAGCGCGGGATGGGAAGGCGTCCGGCGGCAGGATGCAAGTCAGAAAACCTGCCTGTTGAGCGTGCATAACTCGTGTTGTTCTCGCGATTTGGGACAGCGATATGTTAACGGCCTGTTTGCCACGGACGAACGCAAGCAGAGTCGATAAGATATAACAGGCCAATACCAGCCGTCGCTTCCTTCGCGGGAGCGGCGGTTTTTTATTGCGCCGAAGCACCGCCAAACAGAGTTTGACGGTGGCACCCATGGCGGTTTTTTTATTGATTTCGCCCTCGCGTTAAGGGCAAAAGAAAACGCAGAAAGGAGTAGCGCAAATAGCATTAGATGCAGAGTTAACAGCAAATTGTTACGAAAGCAAAATTTTAACGGCAATGATTTAAAAAAATGAAAGGAAGGTATGACGTGATGAAACGAATGGATTTAATTTCTGTAGGGTGCGATTCCCGTCAGGGCCGGACCTGGACGGCATCGCACCAATTAATTTTAGTTCTTCTCGTCTGTGCTGCTGCGCACGGCGAAATATATACCGGCGACATCGAATACACCGCCGGTGCCGGGGCCAACGAAGCAACGATAGCC
>Ga0180301_10002049_pt1 | contig 15852 bp, 13 predicted proteins | sample GuaBasSediGuay16_FD_121797 | JGI IMG/M metagenome (GOLD analysis project Ga0180301, IMG submission 121797) | Subseafloor sediment microbial communities from Guaymas Basin, Gulf of California, Mexico - Guay16, Core 4569-2, 12-15 cm | ecosystem: Environmental > Aquatic > Marine > Hydrothermal...
CCGTGTGGAATAGCCGCCGGAGCTGACCTGAGTCGGGGGAGGGAGGAGCTTGCCGGGCGCCCGGCGATCTAGAGGGAGCCGGAAAAGTCCGACCTGCCCCCGGAGGAATTGGAGCGGATAGCCCGACCCCGCCGTGTGAAAGGGGGATGCATCGGTGATAGACGGTGGGTTGCTGTTCGAGGTAGAACTCGCCGTACTGACATGGATACGGCAGTGAAAGATGGCCGGATATGGTTAGAGGCAAGATTATCCTCACAGGTTGTATGCGGCGGGGGGCTGCCCAACATAATAAAAAATGATATTACCGGTATTTAAGCCAGCGCAGAATCTCCTTTAGACTGAACCGTTTGCCCGTCATGAGAAGTCCTATCCTGAATATTTTTGCTGAAAAAATGATCATTCCCAGAATGGAGATAAAAAGGATAACTATACAGATCAGGATTTCGTAGCCTGCAGGGCTTCCCATTATCACGCGCTGAAACATAACTATGGGGGCGGTCATGGGGAAAAAGGAAAGAGCCACCACAAAGGGCGCCCCTGGATTGGTGGCTATGGCTCCGACCATAACCATGGGAAGAACCAGAAAAAATATCATGGGCCAGGATAGCTGGCCGAGGTGCTGTTCATCCTCGCTGGCTGCCCCCAGTGCAGCATAGGCAGAGGAATAGAGGAAAAATGCAAGAAGAAAAAATACTACAAGATATAAAATGCTCTCCGCACCTCCTGCAATCGAGAGATTTAAATTTACCAGGGGTTTAAGGATTCTTAAAAAAATCAGTGCCATGACTATCCACACAGCATACTGCAGTAGACTTGCAATGGCTTTACCTAAAATTTTACCGAAGAGAAGCTCCTTTGCGTTAACCGAAGAAAGCATTATCTCTACGGTTTTTGAGGTCTTCTCTGTCAGTACCGATCTTGCTATGGATTGACTGTAGAGCAGTACGGTCATATAGATGAGCATGGTAAAGGAGATTCCTGTAAACATGATGGTCATAAAATCCTGATTTTCCGTCTGGCCGGATTGCCGTGATACTCTCTTTGTTATTATTTGCGGCTGCCTCATTATGAAGCCGACCCGGGAAGGGTCGAGGCCTTCCCGAGCGAGTCTTCGGGTTACAATGATATTGCCGATTATCCCCTGAATGGTGCCAAGCAGTTGAAAATTTGTCCCCCCGCTGGTTATATATTCGATCGATTCTATTTCAAGCGGATTACCGGGAATAACGAGATACCCATCGATTTCTCCTTCCAGGACTGCCTTCCGTAATTCTTCTTCTGTTTCGCCCACATGCACCAGTTGAACGCCTGAGTTTTCCAGGGCAGGGGTGATTTCCCTTACAAACTCTTCCTGTGTACCGGTAACAGCGAGCTTTGCAGTACCTGAACCCCGCATTGCGAGCAAACTGGGCAGAACGCTTACTGCCACTATAAGAAAAGGGCCGATCAGAGTGATGATTACAAAGGCTTTGTTTGCCGAGGTTAAACGGAACTCCATACCGATTATTCGGGTGAGTTTTTTGCTTAATATTCTGGTTATTGTGGCCACATTAAACTACCCCTTACTCTACTGTGTTTCCCGCCGTTTTTACCTGTTGAATAAATATTCTATGAAGCGAGGGCGTTACCACCTCAAAGCGACGTACGGAAATTTTACCGGCGAGAAGCTTTAAGAGGTCGTCTGCAGACTTGCCCTCTGCAAGATCTACCTCTACCCATCGGGGATAGCTGAGAATGTTCTCCGTTATCCCGGAATCTTTAAGAAAATCTATAGAACCGTCGAACTCTATTACCACACTTTTCTTTCCAAAGCGGTTTTTAATTCCCTCCAGGGTACCGGAAAGAACTTCCCGGCCTTTGTTGATAATAAAAATGTAACTGCACAGCTTTTCTGCCTGCTCCATTATGTGGGTGGAGAAAAGGATTGTCTTTCCCGATTTTCCCAGGTCGAGAATGGCTTCCTTGAGCGCATCCGTACTTACTGGATCGAGTCCTGCAAAAGGTTCATCCAGAAATATAAACTCGGGGTCGTGCAAAACAGAGGCGATAAATTGTGCTTTCTGAGCCATCCCCTTGGATAGACTCTCAACAGGTTTATCCTTCCATTCCAGAAGGTCGAAGCGTTCAAGCCATTGATCGAGACGTCTTGCAGTCTCTTCTCCTGTAGAGTTTTTTAAACCTGCCAGGTAGAGGAGCATATCTCCTGCCTTTACCTTCCTGTAGAGCCCCCGCTCTTCTGGGAGGTATCCGATTCGATCCTTATCGGATTCTTCGATCCTTTTCCCACCGAATAGAATTTCTCCGCTGTCAGGTGCGATTATGTTCATTATCATGCGGATGGTGGTGGTTTTTCCCGCTCCGTTGGGTCCGAGCAATCCGAATATCTGGCCGGGTTGGGCCGAAAAAGAGACCGATTCAACTGCCTTTATTTCTCCGAAATGTTTGGTAATATTTTTTACTTCGAGCATTTATCTACTCCGATTTAACTACCTGCTCCGGTAATCCTATACCGATTTTTTCGATTATTTCAATCTCCTGGAGGAGCACAGGAGCCCCTTATAACAAGTTCTGTTTCAAGCTCGATATGCCTTTTCTCTACTTTCTTTTCTATGATTCCCAGAAGCAACTCCATTGCCTTTTTCCCCTTTTCATAACCGGGCTGGGAGATAGTGGTAAGAGGAGGGGAGACAAGCCAGGATTCAGGTATGTTGTCAAAACCCGCAAGTGATATCTCATGGGGGATCTTTATCCCGTGTTCCCGAAAAAAAGCATGGCAGCCAAGCGCCATTATATCGCTCATTGCTACGACTGCAGTAGATCTGGGTTTGATTTCCAGGACTCTTCTGGCTGCATCCCATCCGCCGTGAAGGGAGCATTCGCATTCTATCTCAGTTATGGGGCTGTTCTCCGGATCAAGACCGAATGATTTGAGAGCGTCTTCATAGCCTTTAAGCCTCTGCGCCCTCACCCCGGTGGCCTCCTCTTCCCTTTCGCCCTGATCCTTTAAAAGAGAGAGAATGGCTATTTGTCGATGGCCCAGTTGTAAAATGTATGCCATCAGTTTTTCTGCAGCCCTTCGGTCGTCGATGTTGATGCTGGGGATTTCCTCCGAAGGGATGCCGTCTATAGTTACAAAGGGGATTCTTCGCCTCTGGATAATCTCTACAACTTCCATTTCCGGCTTTAGCCCCAGGGTAATAAGAGCGTCCACCGCAGCCCCCTTTACCCCTTCTTCTATGCTCTGCCTGACGGGAGGGATGACCATCACCGTGTATCCCCTCTTCTGGCAGGTCTCCCCTATTCCCTGGAATATCTGGGATAAATAGGGGTTCTGGAAGGCAACCGTGATGACCTGTGGAAGGAGGAAGCCTATTGTATGGTGCCTTCGAAGAGAAAGGTTTCTTGCCATTGGGTCGGGTATATAACCCATCTTCTCTGCCACTTCGAGTATGTGTTTTCTTGTTTTAGCAGAAATTCTTGCCGGGTTATTGAATGCAAAGGATACGGCCGTTTTTGAATAACCTGAGATTCGAGCGATATCATTGATGGTGATTCTCTCCGTGTTTTTTTTTCTGGAAGCCATTCAATTCTCCGTTTCAGGAAGGAGCAATATGCTGCCCCTTTCCAGTTGCTCTTCTTGAGTTGGAGAGCGGCCTTGCGGCCATAAGAGGTCGATTATCCGTGTATCCTTTCCCAATTCTTTGGCCCCCCCGAAGCGCCACCTGGAGGGTTGCAGTTCTATGTCTCTTACTCTTCTTACACCGGGGGAGGGGAAACCTTCCTGGCTTAAGATGCAGGCTGCTACACCCCACTCATGTTCCGGGATTTCGGTTTGGAGGGCCGACCCTGGAATAATTATAGTTACCTTGCTGTTTTCTCTATCCATGATGGTTCGAACAGGGGTGCCTGCAATCTCGCGAACTTTCCCGTCTTCTGTGGATACCAGAAGTTTTTGATGCCAGCCTTCCACCCATACTGCATATTCCCAGCCGTCTTCATCCGAAAGACTACAGTTACGGCCTTCAAGCAGCTCTCTTCTGCCGGTAGCCTTGCCCGGATCGATGTCAATATAGACATCGAATGTTTGAAGGGAAAGCTCTATACCGGATCCCCATGGATTGGTAAGAGGCCCGTAGAGCTGGAAAGTAAAAATAAGAGACTTCTGATTCGAGGAGAAAGAGAAGTACTTCCCGTCAAATACACCGGGAAGAAAGACCCCATCCTCCGGATAAATGTAGTAGCCGGGGCCGTGATCATCACCCCGTGGATCGTCAAGTTCTGCAATAATTGTACTATCTCCAGTATCGGCAAGAACAATCCGAAGAGGACCATCCGTGGGCATGGGTTTACTTTCCTCATCCCAGATCTTAAGAAATGCTCGAAGAAGAAAAACATCTCCCGGCTGTACATCTCCAAGATTATCCCAGGGCAAGGCGATCTCCAGGGTTTTCCCCCCACCTGCCGCCATACCGGAAAAAGCCGCCTCTTCCCACCTGTGGTAAGCAACGAAATGGGCGAGAGAGGCGCTTAAAGAAGGAAGCTCCACCTTAAGAAAACGATTTGAGTGAAAACCCAGGGGATTACCGTTAATGGTTAAACCCGTAGCTTCCCGCCTGCGGGGTGTGGTCAGATAGATCTCCAACGAAGAGCCTGATGGAAGCTTTTCGATATTGACCGATGTGTCTAGCCTGAGGAAAAGCCGGTCACTGTTGTAACCGTAGTAGAGGGTATCAATACTGGGATGATCGGCAGGAGAGACGGGGCGGGGAGCTCTTTTGTCTGCACCCGGGTCATCTGCGGATTCATTTATGAACAGACCAGCATTCTCCCACTCATTTTCCCAGGCTGTGCCGTCAACCTGGGCGGAAAAGGGGGTTTTGGCAGAACGAACAGGTTGAGCTGGTTTTTGCGGCATGACAGGTACTTTAAGAAAATCGGGTACCTCCTCTCCCAGCGCTTTGTAGACCTCTGTAAGCAGGGAGCGGAATGCCCAATCGAAATACTCATCCACTCCGCTGTCCTGGTCTGCCCCATACCACCAGAACCAGTCCGAACCTTCCGCCAGGTACATAAAATCGAGAGCCTTTCCAATTTGTTCTTTATCTGCTTTCTTTTTTCCGTATATATCGTACCTGGCCAGATTCTCCCGTGTAATCCTTAAGTACTCCCAGGCGGTGTTCTCCTCTTCCTCTCCTATCCATGTGGAATAATCGGGTGAGAACCAGCATCCCCACCAGAGAGTATCCAGATGACGTTGCCCTGGAAACATGGACAGATATTCAGTTACAGTGGTTGTTTTTACGGTTTTGCTTTCAGAAAGTGCGGTGTAGAGCCTGTTTAAAAACTCATTCCCGTCGTTGGGGTAGTGTTCCCAGGGATTCTCCCCGTCCAGGATAACTGTGACCAGGTGAGGGCCTTCTGCACCCTTATCTTTAAGCCGCCCTCTTATAGCTTCTATTCGGTGCATAAAATCATCTACAGCTTCTCGGGCAGGAGTCCCGGAATATTCGAAAGCGATCATCTCGGAGAGTCTTAAATCACGAAAAACAACAACCACTTCCGAGCCGCTTCTGGGCTCAAGAATATAGGGTCTGTAAAGAAGGTCGGCTTCCCGTACCGTATCCCTCTCATCACGGGTAAAATCACCTATACCCAGGGACCTGGCCAGAACCTGTTCACCCGAAGCCATCCACCCGAAACCGGCCTTTGCAACAATGTTGAGTATATCCTGCCCGACCGCGCCTTCCGCAGGCCATAACCCCCTGGCTTCTCTGCCGAAATCTTTCCGGTATCTTTCCCTGCTCAAGGACAGTTGGGCTATGGCATCGTTGGGAAAGGAAAACCGCTCTTCCGGTATTTGAGCCGCGGGATCGGCCTTTCCGGCAAGATCGGTATTGTAGAGAAGGGGAAGGATGGGGTGGGCGTAAGGAGTGGTGGTAACCTCGATTTGCCCTGAATCCTGAAGTGCGCGGTACAGGGGGATTATCTCTTTCATGATACGTAGAGTTTCCCTGAAGAGAACCTTTTTGTCTGCTTCGGAGAAGCCTCTATCTTTTCTTACCAAACCTGCGAGAGGTTCGGAATTGAGGAGAGAAGAATTAAACCAGGCGAGGTTAAACCAGACCTGGAGATCCCTTAAGTCCTGCTCTGTGAATTTCTCAAGGGCCTGTCGGATTGAAGCCTTACTCCCGTCTCCCCTGAGGGTAAGTAGTCTTCTGTATCCCGGGAATCTGCCTATCACATTATCCCAATTTGCATCGAAAAACCTCAAGAGTATAAACTCTTTCTCTTTGGCGCTTAGATCTGCTGCCGGGGTCTCCGCAAGTTGCCAGTATTTATCCTTTGCACCGTTAAGATATGCCTCTATTTGTCTCAGTAAAACCGGTGTTAAATTGAAGGTTACCTTTACGCCCGGATAATCTTTAAGTACGGCTGCCATGTTATAGTAGCTTTTGGTACTGTGCACCCTCACCCATGGGCGGGAAATTATCCCGCTTCTCGGATCGGGGTAGTACAGGGGTTGATGGTGATGCCATATCAGGTTGAGGTATATCACATCCCTGGAAGGTTGAGCAGGCGCACCGGTTTTGCAGGAAAGTGTTGAAAAAAGAAGAGCGGAGGAGAGAAAGAGGAAGAATCCCGGCGTTGCGAGCACCTTCATAATTTTCATGTTTTCTATGCCCTTAACCCTTAACCGAGCCGAGGGTAAGCCCGGAGATTAACCATCGAGAGGATAGCTGGAAGAGGATCATAACGGGAACCGAGACCATGAGGGCTGCAGCGGAAAACTCCCCCCACTGGGTCTGCCACTGATGCTGCATCCGCTGAAGTCCCAGGGGCCATGTATAGAGCTCCGCCCTCTGAAGCATAATTCTTGCAATGAGAAAATCGTTCCACACCTGTGTAAAGTTAAACAGGAAGGCTATTGCCAGGGCGGGAGTGGAGAGCGGGAGTATTACCCTGTAGAAGGCACCCAACCGGGAGGTTCCGTCGATCATGGCAGCCTGCTCCAGCTCATGGGGGATGGTATCGTAGTAACCTTTGAGTATCCATATTGAGAAGGGGACAGAGCTTACCGAGTAGGCTATGACTACTCCTCTCCACGTATTTATTAAGCCCAGCTTAATTGCAATTATGTAAATGGGCACCATGAGCATGGCTGCAGGTATCATCTGGGTTGCAAGGAGAAAGATCATTCCGGGCTTGCGGCCCGGAAACTGCCAGCGTGAAAAGGCGTATGCCGATGTGGAAGCCAGCGTTACCCCTATGGTGGCCGTAGAGGTGGTTATAAGCAAGCTGTTCCATAACCAGAGGAGGAAATCACGGTTTAAAATAACTTGTGTATAGTTACCGAAGGTTGTATCTTCCGGGATTATCTTAAGGGATGTGGAAAGGAGCCTGTTTCCCGGACGAATGGATACGGAAAAAATCCTTAATACGGGGTAAACGGCCATAATACAGAATATTACAAGAATCAGATGGATTATAAGACGCTTTGCAGGGCTGTCTCCCCGCGCTCTGTAGAAAAACCAGCGAAAAAAGCTTCTCTTTTTTATCGGCCTCTTCATTTGAACTCTCCTGTATTTCGGAATCCGGAGTAATTTCTATTTTTAAAAAAACGGCATTTACCATTGTTAAAATTCACCTGCGTTTCTTCCCTGTGGCTGTTACCAGGGTGCCCACATCAAACTTAAACCTGGTAAGTTTAAGATAGGCCAGGGTAAACACCAGAAGGATGAAGAAGTTTACAAGTGCGAAAGCCGCAGCAAATCCGTACCTGTTGTACTCGAAGGCAGCCCTGAAAAGTGCTGTTACAAGTATATCCGAGCTTTCCAGTTCTAACTGGTTTATAAAAAAGGGAATATTGAACATGTTAAAGGTCCATATCACACCGAGGATTACCGCAGGGGTCATAACCGGTTGGATTAAAGGTAGTGTAATATGGCTGAATTGGTAGATCTTTCCGGCTCCGTCAATCTCAGAGGCTTCGTAGTATGTGCGGTCTATACTCTGAAGCCCGCCGAGAAGAACTACTGTCATAAATGGTACACCAAGCCAGATGTTTGTGATGTTGATTGCTGCAAAGTTCCAGAAGGGATCGGAAAGCCAGCGAATCGGCTCTAACCCGAGACTTTTAAGTATGACATTTGGATATCCGTATTCGTAATTGAACTCCCCCCGCCAGGCCAGCACGGCTATAATCTGGGGGATGGCCCAGGGAAAGAGAAGGAGGGTGCGGTAGATTCCGCGAAGCTTCATGGGCCTGTTTAGAAGAATAGCCAAAAACATACCCAGCACAACGTGCGAGCTTACCTGAATAAATGTCCATAGTACTGTTGTAAAGAGTATGGGAAAGAAGTGGCGCTGTTTTAGTATCGGTTCTGTAAATACTCCAACAAAGTTTTCTACTGCATTTTTTATCCCGTAGGTAAGGCCTCTCTCCACTGTAAAGCGGCGAAGGCTCATGTTAGTGAAAGAGAGCACAGCGTTGTAACCTATTGGGTAAGCTACCAGGAGGAGAAGGCCTATAGCAGCGGGGGCAACCAGCATAAAGGGTAAGGCATATACATGGTTAAGTTTTACCTTGAGTATATAGTAGAGGAGAAACTCAATGGCGATGATTGCAACAAGCACAAAAAGGATGGTTGTGCCCACCTCTCCAAGGCTCTTTGCAAAGAGTTGTGGAGAAAGTGATTGCATGGGCTATTCCTCAATATAAGAATTAAGAAGAGGCTGTCCAAAAAGGCGAGCAGAAAAGCAAGTGGCCACCTAATAGGTGGTTTATTAACGGGTTGAAGCCTTTTGGGCAGCCTCTCCGGTGACAGCTTATTATTTAAGTGCTTCGATCCCGGCTTCCGCTGCCTTCTGCATGGCCAGAGCGGCATCCTTGGGTGTTTTGGAGCCGGCCAGAACGGCGTTCATCTCCGGTTTCATTGCATCCCAGTTGGCGCGCATTTCCACTACAGACGGCATGGGTGTCCCATAGGCAAGCTGTTCCGATGAGCCCTTTAAAATCGGGTCGGATGTAATTTCAGGTGATTTGAGCACAGTCAGAAGAGCGGGAAGTCTCTTGAAAGTCTTAAGCATCCTCTGCTGTACATCTTCTGATGTTACAAAATCCATAAACTTCTTTACTGCGGTAAGCTGTGCACCTGTAACATCTTCTGCAATCATGAAATACTTACCGGAGGTATAGGGAGCGGGGTATTTTCCGGTTTGAGAGACCTTCGGAAGCTTCGCCACTCCGAGCTTATCTTTAAGAATCGAGGCGTAGTCGCCCAGCGACCAGTCACCGTTTATGATCATGGCGGCCTTGCCTTCTTTAAAGAGGGTATCCATGGTGCCGTAGTCGGATTCCGGTGGAACTATCTTGTGCTTGAACTTTAAATCGTAGAGAAACTGGAGGGTGTTGACCATTTCCGGAGTATTCAGGGTAGGAGTAACGCCGTCATCTGCAAACACTTTACCTCCGAATCCTCCCAACCAGGGCACAAGCCAGAACGGCTCGATCTGGTTGTAAACCAGCCCGTAAGTATCTCCTTTTGTAAGTTGTTTCCCCATCTCGATCAGTTCATCCGTTGTTTCCGGCGGTTTCTGAACAAGAGATTTGTTGTAGAGAAGCATAAGGTGGTTGCCGCTCGAAATAGGTACAGCCCAGGTCTTCCCTTCCATTACTACCGATTCTACGAACTTGTTTTTATCGTAGAGATTGTCTACAGGTTGGATCAAACCGGCGGCTGTAAAGGGGCCGGCATGATCGTTAACAGTCCAGAGAAGCTCTGGCGGTTCTCCTGCAAGGCTTGCCGTCTGGAAGTCTTCTCGCAGTGCCTCGGTGTCTTTTTGAACCGTATCGATCTTGATGTCAGGGTTCTTTTCCATAAACTCCTGGGTGAGAGATACTATCCACTGGTAGACACCTTCCGATTCCCCTTCCTGCGTCCACAGGGCAAAGGATACGGGACCCTCAGGTTCTGCAGCCTCCCCTTCTTTTGTACCACCTGCAAATAGTGGTGAGCCTGCCAGAAGCAGTATGACAAGAAATATTGCTACCGGCAGAAATTGGCTTTTCCTTTTCATTTGCGCCTCCTTTTAGGGTTTAAACCGGTTTTCTAAACCGGTTTATATATTTGTATTATACTAAACCGGTTTTCATGGGGAGTCAAGATTTTTTCCCTTTATTTTTAAGATTTTTTTATTTAGATTTGGCATGCGTGATCGATACCAGTATAGTAAAACAGAGGGGGCATCGCTAAATACGGTTAAAGTTTCCAGTAAGTATCAAATCGTTATTCCAAAAAAGATCAGAGAAAGTATGGGATTGCAGAAAGGAATTACCTTAGAAATCATCGCCTATGGAAGCAGAATCGAACTTGTTCCAATTCTGCCTGTAAGAGAACTAAAAGGCATATTTAAAGGAATAAATACTGACATACAAAGAGAAGAAGATCGTATATGAACATTGTTGATTCATCATGCTGGCTTAAATATTTGGCCGGAAGCGATGTGGTAGGACGAGTATCTGGCGTTATTGAAAACCGTAAAAAGAGAACGTCATAGAAAATATTAGGGCCGCCTCCCCCTCCGACTTTCCCTTGTAGCGGAATACCCGGGTAAGCAACCCTATCTTCCATAGAGTCGGGTGAGCTCTTTGAGCTTTGTTATATCCATAGTTGTGATCTGTCCTTTTTTCATCCGCCACTGCCAGTTACCGTTTGGAATTCCCGGGGTATTAAAGCGGGCTTCCGAACCCAATCCCATTATGTCCTGCATGGGGAATAACGAAAATACTGCTGTGGATGCAAGTGCCGTTCTTATAAAGTCCCAATGTACCTCCTTTCCTCTGCTGTTCATATATTTGAGGGCAAACTCCCTGTCCGGCGGTTCGGCCGAGCGGAACCATCCCACGGTTGTGTCGTTATCGTGGGTTCCGGTATACACGACACAATTTTTAGGAAAGTTATGGGGAAGATGATCATTCTGCTCCTTTGCATCGAAGGCAAACTGAAGAACCTTCATACCCGGAAAACGGCAGTACTCTATAAGCTCTTCAACATCCGGGGTGATGTATCCCAGATCTTCTGCAATTATGGGAACATCTCCCAGTTCCTCCCTTACCTTCCGGAAGAGCATTTTCCCCGGAGCCTGTCTCCACCACCCCTTTACAGCCGTATTCTCCCCGAAGGGTACAGCCCAGTAGGAGGAGAAGCCACGAAAATGATCGATACGCAGATAATCGTACATGGTAAGCTTTGCTTTGAGAACCTGTAGCCACCATGAAAACCCTTGTTTTTCCAGGTATTCCCAGTTGTACAGAGGATTTCCCCAGAGCTGGCCTGTTTTGCTGAAATAATCCGGAGGAACCCCTGCCACAAAGGCGGGACGGAGATTTGCATCGAGGAGAAACAATTCCGGATTTATCCACAAATCCACACTGTCATAGGCAGTGAATATAGGCATATCCCCAATTATCTTGATGCCCTTATTGTTTGCATAGTTTTTTACCCCTTCCCACTGGTAAAAGAAGAGATACTGGAGGAAACTTAAAAACTCGATTTCAACCTGGAGTTTTTCTGTATAGTTTCTAACTGCACAGGGTTTTCTGAGCCGTATATCATCATCCCACAGATCCCAGCTCCTCCCCCCGAAGTACTGTTTTAAAGCCATAAACAGGGCAAAATCATCAAGCCATTCTTTATTGTTTCTGCAAAAAGCTTTAAACGCCTCCGTGGAGAGGGAGCTATTTACCCTGCGCTTCCCCTCTATAAAATTAAGATAGCTCTTTCGTAATACTCTGTATTTAAGGGGAATAAGTCTGCCGAAATCCACTTTCTCCTCCGGAAGGTTTTCAAGTTCTGTAAGATCTTCCTGCTGCAGCAGCTCCGTCACAAGGAGCTCTTCCGGGTCAATAAGCATGGGATTGCCGGCGATGGAAGAGAAACACTGATAGGGAGAGTCTCCGTAACCGGTCGGGCCAAGAGGACATATCTGCCAAAGTTTCTGTCCGCATAGAGCCAGTAAATCGATAAACCGTAAGGCCTCTTTTCCAAGACAGCCGATGCCGTATTTTCCAGGAAGAGCAGTGGGATGAAGAAGTATTCCGCTGCTTCTTTTAAAAAGATTACTCTGGTGCAATTGATTTCCTCGTGCCTTTAAGCGCTGAGTATAAGCGAACTTCGTGCAGATAGATGGTCTAAATAGATAAAACCATCTCGGGCATAAAACTTTTGCAGAGATAGAAGATCCTGCCAGATTCTCTTTTCGGAGGCTTCCTCCGGCAGGGGAATACCAACGTGAGATTGAGTGTAACCTGCATTCATGACTATGATTAAAATATTATCACTGTAATATCTGCAAAATGCAAAAATATTGTTAAACACCTTTAATATTTTAAAACCTCCGAATCTGAGTGCCGGATTCTCTTTTCTTAAATGAATGAGTTTTTTATACATCTGATTTATATGGAGATTCCACTCCTCCTTCTCCCATATCATTGCCTTCCGGCAATCGGGATCGTTATTGCCTGTCATCCCTATTTCATCACCATAGTATATCATGGGAACGCCTACATATGTAAAAATAAAAACAAGGGCGATAAAGAGAGTATGAGGATTTTCTTTACACAGGGTATATATTCTCGGTGTATCGTGGCTGCTTAAAAGATTGAGCTGAAAAAAGGCGGAATCCCCTTGAGAACTCAGCAATCTTCGAAGCTCAAAGGCAAAGTCTTCCGCATCCATTGTCCCCCTTACATAAAAATCGAGAATATATTCTCTTAACTGATAATTCATGATGCTGTCAAAAGTATCTCCTGCAAGCCAGTCTCTCCCATCCCTCCATATTTCACCTGTAAGAAAGATCTGTTGATTTATCTGTTTTAAGGTTTTACGAAATTTCTGCCAGAAAGAAATTGGTACTTTCCAGGGTACATCAAGCCTCCATCCGTCGATTTCTGCTTCTCTTAACCAGTGCTTGGCGACCTTTATTACAAAATCCTGTACCTCCGGGTTTTCCATATTGAGTTTTGGCAGATAGTATTCCCCCCCGCAGGTCTGATAGTTGGGTGGAGATGTTTCTACGGGAAAAGAGTCTATTATAAACCAGTTACTGTACGGCGATGCAGCACCCTTTTCCAGTACATCGGCAAATGGAGAGAAACCAAGACCACAATGGTTGAAAACACCATCCAGTAATACCCTGATACCTCTTCTATGTGCTTCCTGGGCGAGTCTCTTCAAATCCTCGTTGGTACCAAGAAGGGTGTCTACCCGGAAGTAGTCGAAAGTATCGTACCTGTGGTTTGTTCCTGCTCTAAAAACAGGATTAAGGTAGATTGCGTTAATACCCAGCTCTTCCAGGTATTCCAGTTTTTCTATAATACCCGGTATATTCCCTCCGAAAAAATTTTTCCGTGTTGGGACATCCTGCCATGAAGCGAGTTCGGCTGCGGTGGATCCCCCATCCTTTCTGTAGAATCTGTCAGGAAAGATCTGATAAAAAATTGAGTCTTTAACCCAATCGAGATAGTCTCTTTCTTCCTTATTCAATGCTTGCATTTTGCATTATCCTTTCAATCCTGTAAGTGTGATTCCTTCGATAAAACGTCTTTGACCGATAAGAAAGGCGGCAATAGCCGGTATTGAGGCAGTTACCGTACCTGCCATAAGGTAATTCCATCTGGTACCGTACTTCCCCTGAAACATGGCTAAGCCCAACTGGATGGTTCTCATTAGAGGACTGTTGGTTACAACCAGAGGCCAGAGAAAGTCATTCCAGGCAAAAAGAAAGGAGAAGATTGCCAGAGCTGACAGGGCCGGCATGGAGAGAGGAATGATTATTCGCCATAGAATTCCCAGTTTACTGCATCCATCCATTGATGCAGCATGGTCCAGTTCCGCCGGAATAGTAAGAAAATATTGCCGCAGAAGAAAAATACCGAAAGCACTGACCAAACGGGGAACAATAAGTGCCTTAAATGTATCAAGCCATCCCAGACGAAGAACGATGAGGTAAGATGGAATCAATGTCACATGAAAGGGAACCATCATAGTACTTAAGAATATTAAAAACAATATCTCCCTGCCGGGAAACTTGAGCCGGACAAATGCATAGGCAGCCATGGCGGAGAAAATAACCTGACCGGCAACAATAAACACAGTCATGACAGCCGTATTGAAATAAAACCTTGCAAAGGGTGCTGCGTTCCATGCTTCAAAATAATTCTTTAATTGGAAGTGAACCGGAAATAGGTAGGGAGGTGAAAATATCTCCTTTACTGGCTTTAAAGACATGGTGAGCATCCAGAGATAGGGAAGAATAACAATTAGGCCGAACAAAATAAGAAAGGCATAGAGAACAATTCCGCCGTAGTAAAAGCCATCTGCCAGGCCGGTGGGTTTATTTTTGGAGTAAGATTTTCTCTTTACCATAGGGCCTTTTCTCCGGAAGAAAGAAACCGGCGCTGAAGAAAAGTGATTATGAAGATAACCATAAAGATTATCATCCCAATTGCAGATGAGTATCCCAACTTGAAATAACGGAATGCGTTTCTGTAAAGCAGCAATCCTATTACATCGGTGGAATGGAGAGGTCCTCCGTTTGTCATGACGAAGATCTGGTCGAATACGAGAAAAGAATCGATTACAGACATTATCACCAGCATGCCTGTAATGGGGGAAATCAAGGGCAGCGTAATACGGAAAAACCTTACAATGGAGCCTGCACCGTCAACTTGTGCCACCTCGTAGTATTCCGGAGAGATACTCTGCAACCCTGCCAGATAAATCACCATGTTAAAGCCCAGACGTTTCCAAACTCCCATAGTAATTATAACGGGCATTGCCCATGTTGGGCTGGTCAACCAGCCCGGACCTGGTACCCGGAAAAAGCGTAAAAAAGTGTTTATGTACCCGGATCCGGGGTCAAAGAGATACTTCCAGACTATTGCTGCTGCAATGGTGGAGGTTATAACCGGAGTAAAATAGATTGTTCGAAAAATGGTTTGTCCAGGGAATTTTCTGTTTAAGAGAAGGGCAATAATCAGTCCTGCTGCAATACCGAAGAATGTGATTCCGACCATGTAGTAAAAAGTGACTTTCATAGAGTTCCAGAACTCTATCGATTTGATGATATCCCTGTAATTCTGTATTCCGATGAACTCAATAGTTCGCTTAAGTCCATCCCATCGGTTAAGACCGAGATATCCGGAATACAAAACAGGAAATATATTAAACAACCCGAAGATAATAATTGAAGGGAGAAGACAGATCATTGCTACAGGAATGTCACTGCTTTTTTTCATATTATTTCAGTTATTCTAACTCATGAGTGGCTTCATACCCTGACTCCTTTAATGAGAGGAAGCCAGGGTATGTTTCTTTTATTTGGTTTTAACACTATTTCAACATCGGGGCAATTTCAGTTGCTGCACCTGTCAGTGCTTCTTTCACTCTTACTTTACCGTAAAATGCTTTTTCTACATGTTTTGAAAAAATATCTGAGACTTCCGGATAATTCGGGATGGGAGGTCTGGAATGGGCATGCTTCTGATTCTCTACAAAGGGTATTAGTCTCGGTTCAGTTTCACTGATCCATTTCGCGTATGCTGAATCCCTGGTAACAGAATCTCTAACAGGCATAAAACCTGTCTCCATATCCCACTTCAGTTGTGTCTCGGTACTGGTAAACCATTGGATGAAATCCCATGCTGCAGCTTCTCTTTCCGGAGTGGTCTTTCCGATAAATATCTGTTCACCACCCATGTTGGTTGCAGGTTGTCCATCGGCAGGAATCGGTACACGGGCAGTGCCCCAATCGAAGGGAGCGGATTCGGACCATATTCCCACCATCCACGAG
>Ga0180301_10002050_pt1 | contig 15851 bp, 19 predicted proteins | sample GuaBasSediGuay16_FD_121797 | JGI IMG/M metagenome (GOLD analysis project Ga0180301, IMG submission 121797) | Subseafloor sediment microbial communities from Guaymas Basin, Gulf of California, Mexico - Guay16, Core 4569-2, 12-15 cm | ecosystem: Environmental > Aquatic > Marine > Hydrothermal...
CTCTTATACCAGGCATTATTCGTGGATCTGTTCTTTTTACAAGTTCACCGCCCATGTAAATGTTGTCTTTCATCCGCTCCAAGCTTTTAATATACTCTTCAGGAGTCTTTAACAAGACAGATTCCACCTCTCTTAAATCTTTCAGCTTATATTATGCTTATATTTTTTGGTAGTTTTAGGTTAAAACTGTTTTATTTAAGCCTATCTATATCAAGCCTTTTAACGTTTAGAGTTATTGTTATATTGTGTATCATGCAATATACATTTAGGCTTTAGAGGAAAGGGGGAATTGACAAGAAAACATAACAACCTTGAATATAAGGTTCTCCAGATAATTAAGGAGAGCGGCTCCCAAGGGATTCTTCAAAGTCAGCTTTGGAAAAGGATAGGAGCCACAAGCAGGGAGGGTTCACGCGTATCTTTAAAGCTTGAAAAGGCAGGTTTAATTGAGAGGATACGTGAGCTTCATGATGGGAAGTGGACTTATAAGCTTATAGCAAAAAAAAGGGTTGTAACCTTAGACTCTGTTATGGATATACCATGCATATTTTGTTTACAGCAGGATAGGTGTGATGTTGGAAGCAACATTTCCCCAACAACATGTAAACGTTTATCAGAGTGGCTTGAAAAACAGTCTTAGACAATGGTAAAAAGAAAAAATTTAGGTTGGATTACAAAACGTAAAAGAGACTTTTTCTATAGGAGGGCTAAAGCTGAAGGTTATAGGAGTAGAGCAGCCTACAAGCTTCTACAAGCAAATAAAAGCCACCGTTTTATTAAGCCCGGAAACCTTGTTGTAGACCTTGGATGTGCACCTGGGGGATGGCTTCAGGTTGCAAGTAGGCTTGTGGGGGTTAAGGGTAAAGTTTTAGGTGTTGATGTTAAAGAGGTAAAGCCTCTCCAGCTTCCAAACGTCCAATTTTTAAGGGAGGATGTTTTGGATGAGAATCTTCCAAAGAAGATTATGGGTTTGATGGGTGGTAGGGTTGATGTTGTTCTTTCAGATTTAGCCCCATCTGTTTCAGGTGTGTGGGAGGTTGACCATGCAAGACAGCTAGATTTAGCCTCCTCAGCCCTAAACATAGCTAAATCTGTGTTAAAGGATAAGGGAACATTTTTTGTTAAGGTTTTTGATGGACCATACCTTAAAGAGTTTATAGATGAGATGAAAAAACATTTTTGTAGGGTTAAAATTTTAAAGCCAAAAGCAAGTAGGGCTGAAAGTGCTGAGCTTTATCTGCTTGGTTGTGGGTTTAAGGGTTTAAAACAATCTCCCTAAGAATGTTTACAGGTATGTTTGTTCTTATACCTTGAGGGTTAAAATGGGTTGGGGTTGCGTGGTAACCCATCTCCAAAACCTTTTTAATTGTTGTTTTGTAGGGTGGAGTTAAAACGTTTAAAAGGTCGCAAAAATGGCTTAAAACATGGTAGGTTGGTGGACCGTCAACCTCTAAAAAGATTTTTTCAAGTATCCCCTTTACAAGCCTTTTCCTGTTAAAATTTTTTGTTTCAACAAGGTTTAACATTTTTTTGACTGTTTCTTTATCCCAAAGTTTTCCAACCCATAGGGGTCCAGCAAAATCCATTTCCCCACCGCAAACCTCACATTTTTGGGGTTTAGGGAAAAAACCGGCAAAAACCTTTCTGTTTAAACATTTAAAACAATGGAAGATGTATCCGAGGTTGTTTAGGGTTTGGTCTGCTTTTTTAGCCCCCCTAAAAACTTTAACATAAACCCTAAAATAGTGGTTTGTTGAGTGGCAGAAGAAGGGTTGAACAGCTAAATCTATTTTTGCTGCTGAGGAGGCTAAAAAACCGTAAAGGATTCTTATAGCCAACTCATGACAATATTCTGTTCTTAAAGGTTTAGCCCCATAATGTCTAAAACAAGCCTTAAAATGAACTCCGCAAAGAACAGCTGTATCTGTTGCTGTTAAACATAGAAGCCCACCGTTTTTTATGGCTCTTAAGGCTGAGTTTAGGTATGGGGTTGGAGAGCCAAAAGGGTCAACATCTATAACATCAAACCTACATCCTCTTTTTGCATATCTGCTAAGTAAAAGGTTTGCATCCTCGTTGTAGGCTTCTACAGTCTTATCCATCCCGTTTAGCTTTATGTTTTTTAGGGTTAGCTTATAGGCTTTAGAGTTAAGGTCGTTAACAACAACCTTTTCAACACCCTTAACCTCCCTAGCAAACCTTAAACCTCTAACAGCACATCCAGCTAAAGGCTCACAAACAACTATAGGTCTACCCTTCTCCTCCTGAAAAACCTGAACAGCCAAAACAGCCAAATCACGGTTTAAATCCATTAGGGGGTTAAAAAAGACAGGTAAGGTTGAGGGAGCCAGCTTATATGCTTCACCAAACTTTGATGGGTCAGGTATAAAAAATTCTACTTCTCCCTCTTTTGTTTTTGCTAGGGGGAAGTTTAAGGTTTCCATAGGGCATAATACTCCTCTAAGAGTTAAGAGGGCTACCGTGATATAAAGGAAAAAGATATAAGCTTGTTTTAACACCTAAACCGTGAAAAATTTTTAGGTGTAGTCTTGGTAGAAAGCTATGGGAAAATTTTCAGCAAACTCTTGGCTGGTTCAAGAAAAAACAGAGAAGCTTCATCTTTTACTGGAAAAGCTTGCTGAAAAAAGTAGGGAGGGTGCAATAATTTTTGTTGAGGGTGTTAGGGATGTTGAAGCCTTAAGAAGCTATGGGATTGAAGGTGAAATATGCTGTATAAAAAATAGGAGAATACCCATCTACGACCTACTTAACAAGTATATCAACATAAAAGAGGAACTTATAATTTTAACAGACTTTGATAGGAGAGGTGTCCAGCTTGCAAAAAAGATAGCAGCCTACATGGAAAAACATGGGAAACATGTAAACCTTAGTTTTTGGTCTACCTTGTATGGGATGTTTTCAAGTGAAATCAAGGATGTTGAGGGGATTAGCAGCTACCTTAAAAATGCTAGAAGAAAGTTTTATAAGATGTCAACCTTCCCAACCTAAAAAGCTTAAAAACGTTTAAACAAAACTTATTTAGGAACAAAAATCTTTCATGATGCTTAATTAACCAAAAATTTGGAGGTGCACATTTTAAACCTAAAACCTGTTTACCTTACCAGCATTTTAAGGATTATTGTTTATTGTGGGAGGGATAACCATGACAGGAACATCTTCAACACCAACAGCAAAATATGTTATTCATGCAAAATTTGAGGTAAACGGTATAGTTGAAAAACCAGACGTTATAGGTGCAATTTTTGGGCAGACTGAAGGTCTTTTCGGTCCAGAATTAGACCTTAAAGAGCTTCAAAGAAATAATAGGGTTGGAAGAATAGAGGTTGAAATAAAATCTGAGCATAACAAATCTTATGGGACAATAACGGTAACCTCAAGCCTAAACAAGGCTGCAACAGCTGTTCTTGCAGCAGCTATTGAAAGTGTTGAAAGGGTAGGTCCATGGGAGGCAAAAGTTCAAATAGAAAAAATTGAGGACCTTAGAGAGGTTAAAAGAAAACAGATTATTAAAAGAGCAAAAGAAATTCTTAGAAAATGGACTCTTGAATCAATACCAGAAACAGACGAAATTCTTAGAGAAATTTCCGATGTTTTAAAGCCTTGTGAAATAACAACTTATGGTCCTGAACAGCTACCAGCAGGACCAAACATTAACTCTTCACCATCAATAATTGTGGTTGAGGGAAGGGCTGACGTTCACAACCTGCTTAGATGTGGGATAAGAAACGTTATAGCAATTGAGGGTGCAAAAATACCTGAAACAATAGTTAAGCTTAGCAGGGAAAAAGAGGTTACAGTTTTTCTGGATGGGGATAGGGCTGGAGACCTAATTTTAAAGGAGCTTCTTCAAACCGTGAATGTTAAGTATGTTGCTAGAGCTCCTCCAAGAAAGGAGGTTGAGGAGCTTACATGTAAGGAGATAGCAAACGCTTTAAGAGAAAAGGTTCCAGCCTCAGAGGTTAAAATGAAGTATGCTAGGGTTTCTGTTCCAGCAAAAATAGTTGAGGCTGTTGAGGAGTTAAAAGGAACTTTGGAGGCTATACTTTTTAACGAGAATCTTGAGGTTATTGCTAGAATACCTGTAAGTGAGCTTGCTGAAAAGCTTCCATCAATGGATGGTGCTACAACAATAGTTTTTGACGGGATAATTACACAGAGGCTTATAGATTTGGCTGAAGAGAAGGGTGTAAGACTTTTGGTGGGAGATAAAATTTCGGAGCTTACAAGACGCCCAATTAGACCTAGACTTTTAACCTTTGATGATGTTGCACCTGAAGGTCCCGGGGGGAAGCTAACCTAAAAAATGAGGATAGGTTTACCTACAACCCTTTTTCAGGAGAAAAGTTTTGAAAAAGCCTTAGAAAACGTTTTAAGGCTAAAACCTGACTGCGTGGAGGTTGTTTTAGACCTTCCACATTTTCTACCTAGAAAAGAGAATAAGGTTAACGTTAAAAAGATAAAAGATATTCTTAGCCAAAAAAACGTTGAATGTTCTGTCCACTCATCCTTTTACGAGTTTAACCTTGGTAGTGTTTACCCTGATAGAAGAAAAGCAGCCCTAAACCAGACAAAAGAATGTTTAAGGTTTGCATCTCTTATAGAGGCTAAGGTTGTTACGGTTCATCCAGGATATTTTCCAATATGGAATGTTAAAAGACTGTTTGAAAAAGCTAAAAAAACGTTTATCAAAAATCTTGAGGAATGTTTAAGGTTTGCGTTAGATGTTGGGGTTCAGCTTTCCCTAGAAAACATCCAATCAAAATACTTCTTTTTTTATAGGCTTGAGGATGGGTTAAAGTTTGTTCATGAGCTTGAAGGTTTAGGTTTAACCCTTGACATTGGACATGCATACATATACGCATGTGAAAACGGAATCCGAAAACCTGAAAATTACATTGCAAACGTTATAGAAAAGAAGCTTAAAAAACACATTTTCCATGTTCACCTACACGACAATTTTGGAGTTAAAGATAACCATCTACCACCTGGAGAAGGTAAAATCAACTTTAAACCCATAGTTCAAGCTTTAAAAAACATCGGTTATGATAGGCAAATTATTGTTGAGGTTTGGAGTCCAGAAAACCAAGCTAGTTTTGGGGTTAAAGGGTTAGAAACGGCTAGAAAACTTTTTGGATGCTAGGTTTCTTCTCCACCAAGCTCAGCCCTACATTCTTCACATACATATTTTCCGCTAACCTCTGTTAACATGTCAGACCATTCACCACAAACTTCACAATACCCTGTTAAGGGTGTTTCCTCTCCCCTAACAGGCATTGCTGTTCTTGTTTTTCCAGCTGCAACCTCAAGAAGGGTTGGAGTTATCTCAAGAATTTCTGCGCTTGTAATTATCCCAACAATTTCTCCTTCCTCTATGACAAGAAGCCTATCAACCCCAAACTTTTTCATTCTTTTTGCAGCTTCAGCTAAGCTTATGTCAGGTGAAACTATGACGACAGGATGACTCATTATGTCTCTGTTTTTTGCTTTTGATGGTGAAACCTTTTTAGCGATAACTCTAACAGCAAGGTCTTTTCCTGTTATTATACCTATGGGTTTCCTGTTAAGGTCGACAACCACAACACTACCTATATTGTTTTCAAGCATAAGTTTAGCTGTTTTTAGGGCTGTATCACCCTCAAACACGGTTACAACAGGAGACTTCATAACATCCCTAACCTTGATAAGAGGTCTTTCAACCATACCTTTATCATCTACCCTTCCTATAGGTTAAACCAGCTTTTAGCTGGTTTTTCCCGCTGTTTTTTAAATGTTTTCCTAAGATTAAAAGTTACTGTCAAAATGCTTAAACTTTAGGGAATATAGGCTTTCCCATAAGGTATAAGAGAAATAAAGTTTTCTAGGGGAATTTTTAAAACCTTTTCTTTTAGGTCTTTGGGTGTAAGCTCAAAAATTTTCTTTCTAAGCTTAAACGCAACCTTTTTAGCATCCTCCTCACCAGGAAAAATTTCAACACAATAGCTTGTCAGCTTTTTTATGGCTGAAACAGGACCAGCATAAACTTTAGGTTCACCATTAAACTTAACTCCAACCATAAGCCTTAAAGGAACATTACGAACATAGTTTTTCTTTCCAACCACAAGAAAAGAACCTCTTCCAAGATACTGTCCTGAGGGTGCTGATTTACTTAACTGTTCAGGTTTTACATAGTAAACATCTATGGAGGAAAAACCATCCTTCCAAGCCCTACTATAACATGCTGTAAACTGGGCTGCCTCCTCTATTGTTTCTTGGTTTGGTGTTTTACCTTGGGTTTTAATCACCGTGAAAGGGGCGCCAACAATATCCGCATGAAAAACTAGGTCCCAAGGCTCTGTATACCTTTTAATTAAAGCCTCGTTTGAATACGCATCCTTACCTGAAACAACAAGAAAACCTTCGGAGGAGTAGAAGAAACGGTATTTTTCAAACCATTTTTTCTCAGGAAGCTTTTTTGGTTTTTCTTTTTCTGTTTCGGCTTTAAAGGCTTCAACTCCAGCCTCTAAATCTTTTATCTTTTTTAGGGTTTTATCCATAGCCTCTTTAACTCTTAAAATTTTTTCATGTGTTTTTTTGGCTTCCTCATAGTATAGGCTTGCATTCTGATAAACAGACTTTTCTAGGTTTAGCTTAAAATCCGTGTTTTCAACACAAACCTCTACGGTTTTTTCTTTTGGGTTTAAAGACTTAAAATAGGTGAATGGGGGTTTCCCCTCCATCTTCGTGCTGGTAAGCCTATTTTTTATCTCTTCCCAACCTATACCATCCCTCAACATTTTAAGGATGTTTTCTGTGAGGAGTTGAAGTTCTCCTGCAAACCTAAAAATTAGGTCTCCAACAAGCCTATTTTTTTCCTCCAGTTTTTCTAGGGTTTTAAGGTTTGTTTTTTGCTCCTCAAAAATTCTTTTATACTCCTCAATTTGGGTTAAAAGCTTCTCCCTTTTTTCCTCTTCTTCTCGGCTAAACCTTAACTTTGTAAAGTATTCGTCAAGAGCCTCGTTAAAGCTTCCATAAAACCTATGCTTATACTGGTTGTAGATGGTTAATGGGAAGGGTAAAACCTCAAAAGGATTATTCTCATCCGAAAAAACCATACATGGTTTAGGGTTTTTTCTTCTATCCAAAACTTTCTTTAAGGCTTCATAAATTTTTCTTATATCTTCATCTGTAAGACTGTTTAAGGATAGGTTTTTGTTTACCCCAGCAACGTTTAAAACTTCTTCGGTGTAGCTTCCTCCAATACCAAGAAGCCTTGCTAAAACTCTAACAACCTCCCCTTTTAAACCTTTCAACCTAGAGGAAAACTCGGTTAGACTGGTTTTTTCAGGGTTAAGGCTTGTTGATGGTGGAAGCTTAAACTTTTCACCCCTTACAATCCATCTATCCCTCATTTTTTTGTAGGTAAGCGCTTGAACAATTTTGTCTTCTTTATCGACAAGGATAATGTTTCCTTTACCAAAAAGCTCAACAACAAGCCTAAAAACCTCGTTGTGGGTTAGAATATGGAAGACAAGTATTCTTTCAAAGTTTGGCTGTTCAACCTCTCTAATTCTACCGTTTAATAGGTGTTTTCTTAGGGCTGAACAGAAGGTTGAAGGTTTAGCTGGTCTTTCAACAACATAGCTTGTAAGATAAACAGCCCTACCAGCCTCAACAACCAACCATTTTTCTGGTGAGGCTGGCTTATTAAGCCTTAAAAGAATTGTTGAAAAACTTGGATGGTAAATGTTTTCAACATAGTATTCTACTATTTTCTTGTTTAACTCATCACATAAAACCGAAACTTCAACACTACTTAAACCTGTTTTTTGTTCTGGTAGGTTAACCAACAAACCCAACCTAAAAAAGAAAGGTTTGAAGGATGATTTATATATTCTAGTTTAGGATAAAATACCTTACATATGGGTTTACATAGTGGTTACTGTTGAAGCCTCTAGATATACTTTGGTGGTTTAGATACCTTTTAGCTATAGCTGTTGCAGGTTTATGCTCCTACCTAGACACTATAGGGTTTTTTGGTGGAAACTACTGGTTTGCTCTCCTTTTAGCCGTAGGCTTCTACCTTTTAACCTATCCTATAGCCCTTCTCTTCAGAATAAACCCCAAACAGCTACCAAAAAAGGAGAGAGACCTAGCCCTATACGGTGTTTTCGCCTACTTTATAGCTTGGTTTGTTTTTTGGATTCTATTCTACACCCTCACAAAACTTCATATTCTTTTTAGCTGGTTTTACTGTTTCCTGTTTTAGACAACCCCTCCAAAAAATTTGTTTTTAAAAGATGGTTTGCTAAATCAACCCATGCAGAAAAAAATCCTCTATCAAAATCTGAGTTTGTTAGGAGGTTTCTTGCTTTCTCCTCAAAATCCTTTTTTATTTTTTTAAGGTACTGTTTGTCTGGTTGAAGCCTATTAATAAAAAGGTAGTCGTCATCCTTGTTTTTGTAGGCTAAAAGCATCCCCTCCAAAGCAAAAATATAGCCTTTATCCCAACCTGACTTTGAAGCCTTCTCCCTAATTTTTTCAAGAACCCTTTCAGCCTCAGCAAAATCCCTTTTTAAGGTTAACTCATAAAACCTTTTAGCAAAAATTTTTGAGATCAGCTTAAACAACCTACTCTACTTTTTCTCGGTTTCAACATCCTCAATACCGTTTTCAGTAATCTTAAACAGACATTCTTTCCCTTCTGGAAGGGTTGGACTTACAACCAACCTTGCAATTTTAATTCCAGGTTGAGGAGACTTTCTAAGAAAAACTCTTGTATGGCTTGTATGAGCCAAAATATGTCCTCCAGCAGGTTCAATATCCGAGAAGAAGGAGTTTGGTTTAGCCATAACCTGGTTTGTTATAAAAGCAACAGCATTAAAAGCTCTAGCCAACCTAACAAGTCTATGAAGATGTTTTTCAAGCTTTTGCTGTCTTTCAGCAAGCATCTCCCTACCAACATACTCACTCCTAAAATGGGCTACAAGCGAATCAATTATTATAAGCCTAACATTATGTTCTTTAAGCTGTGTATCAGCATTATCAAGCAAATACATTTGATGGTCTGCTGTTAAAGCCTCAGCATAAACTATACGTTTTAAAACCTTTTCAGGGTCTAAACTGTAACGTTTAGCTATTTGAACAATTCTTTCAGGTCTAAAACTGTTTTCTGTGTCTATGTATAGGGCGCCACCATCAAGCCCACCCTTCTCCCTTGGAAGCTGAACAGTAACACAAAGCTGATGGCAAATCTGAGATTTTCCACTTCCAAACTCACCATAGACTTCTGTTATTGCTTGGGTTTCAACTCCACCACCAAGTAACTCATCAAGCTTTACACTTCCAGTTGTAAGTTTTTCAACAGACCTACGTATCCTCATATATTCATCAGCCCTCATAAAAGGAACAGAAATAACATGTTTTCTAGCCTCAGTAATAATTGCGTAAGCTGTTTTTTCACCCAAAAACTGGGTAAGCTCTTTAAGGCTTGCTGTTGCAAGAGACTCTACCGTCGAATACCCCATCTTTTTAAGTTTTTCAGCTGTTGCAGGTCCAACACCAGGTATATCCTCTACGGTTCTATATCTTACCTCACCCTTCGCTTTTTCGCTGTTACTCAAAATGTTTTTCCCACCCTTAACATCAAGGATGAGTTTCTACCTACTCTTATTTAAGAACTTTTGAATAAAGTTAAAGGGGAGAGAACAGTAAAAGTATTCTATACAAGGGGGGTTTAGGTGTATCAGGATGAGGATAAACCCTAAAACCTTGGAAGAGGTAGCCTTTAAGCTTTTAGAGAAGGCTGCAACAAGTCTTCCAGATGATGTTAAAAAAGCCTTAAAGTCGGCTTATGAAAGGGAGGATTCTCCAACAGCCAAAACAGAGCTAAAAAACATTCTTGACAACATTGAAAGTGCGGAGAAGCTTAAAAAACCATTATGCCAAGATACTGGAATGATCTCCTTCTATGTTAGGTCTAGGGAAATTGAAAATTTTGTTGAGGTGAGGAAGGCTTTAATAGATGCGACTGTGAAGGCTACGGAGACTATTCCTTTAAGACCTAACGCTGTCCATCCTATAACACGTAAAAATACAGGAAACAATGTTGGGGAGCATATCCCCCATATTGAATGGATTTACACAGACCAAGACCATGTTGAACTTATAGCCTCGATTAAGGGTGGAGGCTCAGAAAACATGAGTGCATTAGCAATGATAACACCAGGTTTGGGTGTTAAAGGTGTGAAAAAGTTTATTGTTGACACTGTGGTTAAGGCTGGGGCTCAACCATGCCCACCAACAATTGTTGGTGTTGGTTTAGGTGGGACTGTTGAAATATCGTTTAAGCTTGCAAAACTAGCCCTACTAAGACCTTTGGGTAGTAGAAACAAGGATAAGGATATTTCAAGGCTTGAGGATGAGCTTTTTAACCTAATTAATCAGACTGGTGTAGGTCCTATGGGTCTTGGTGGGAAAACAACATGTTTAGACGTAAAAATTGAGTATGCTCACTGTCACACCGCAACCCTACCTGTAGCCGTATATTTCCAGTGTTGGGCTGATAGAAGAGCCTCAGCAAAAATAAGCCTTGACGGTTCTTTCGAGTTTATAGTTTAATTTTTGGAGGTGGAAAAAGGGTTGGTTGAGTATAGGTTAAAAACACCTTTAAAAGAGGATGAGGTTAGAAAGTTAAACGTTGGAGACATCTTATACATTACAGGAACAATTTTTTCTGCGAGGGATCAGGCTCACCGAAGAATTCTTGAGTATGCTGAAAAAGGTTTGGAGTTGCCGTTTAATCTTGATGGTGCTGTTATTTTTCATGTCGGTCCTATAATGCAGAGGAAGGATGACAGGTGGGTTGTTGTTTCAGCAGGTCCTACAACAAGCACAAGGATGAATTCTACAACTCCAAAGCTTCTTGAAAGGTTTAGGGTTAGGGTTATTATTGGTAAGGGTGGAATGAGTTTTGAGGTTGCTGAAGCCTTAAAACGTTTTGGTGCTGTCTACTGCCATTTTACTGGTGGTGCTGGTGTTCTTGCAGCAAAAAACATTAAGGAGGTTGAAGGTGTTGAATGGATAGATCTTGGAATGCCTGAAGCTGTATGGAAGCTTAAGGTTGAAGATTTTGGACCTGTCACGGTAACCATAGATTCGAAGGGTAGAAGCCTCTACGAGACTGTTAAAAAGAGTGTTGAGGAAAACCTTAAAAAAATCTATCAGCAAATATAGGTTAACCATAAAACAATATTATCCTATTTTTAACGTTGTTTAGCCTTGTCTTTTTTAACCTATAAAAACCCAAGCCTTGTTGAGGCTGCCTCGGTTATTAGGGATGCTTTAGAGAAACATATGCTCATAGTTGTTTTTGGTAATTGTAGGGTTGACTATGAGGGGAGAGCCTCCTCAACCCTTGAATGGGGGAATAGGCTTGTAATCATAAAAACGGATGGTTCTGTTTTGGTTCATAGACCCATAGGATATGAGCCTGTAAACTGGCAGCCTCCAGGATGTATTTTTCATGTTGAGGTTTTGGATGGGGAGCTTAAGGTTAGGGCTACTAGGCTTCATCCAAGAGAAACCCTTAACATATTTTTTGGTGAGGTTATCCATATTATGGTTTCAAGTTTAACCGATACAGGAGAATTTTCTCTTTATGTTTCTGAGTTGGATATTAAGAAGGCTATTCTTACTATGCCAAGTCTTGTTGAGGAGGGGTTTAAACCTATCTCGGCTGAGAAAGAGCTTGGTGAATCTGGTTTTGTGGATGTTTTGGGTGAGGATTCTAGGGGAAATCTTGTGGTTGTTGAGATTAAACGTGTTTCTGTGGGGAAGGATGCTGTTTTTCAGCTTGAACGTTATGTTAAGGCTTTAGAAAGGAGGGTTAACCGTCCTATACGTGGAATTCTTGTTGCTCCTGAAATCCAAAAGGAGGCTCAGCTTCTTGCAGCCCATAGAAAGTTTGAGTTTAAACCCATCTCGCTAAAAAGGTGTTATGAGGTTTTAAAGCTTGAGAAAACAAAAAAGCTAAGCGACTTTATGGTTTAATGTGGATGGTGGATGAAGCCCCATCCAGTCAGAAAAAGGGATGTGCAAAACTTTTATAATAAGATTGCAAGGTCTTATGATGAGCTTTATGGTGAAGAGCAAAAAGAAAAGTTTAGGTTAGCTTTAAACCTTAACAACCTTAAACTTAACGGTAAGGTTTTGGATGCTGGTTGTGGAACAGGTTTACTTGAAGAGTTTTTGGGTGGAAGAGTAGAGGCTGAAAAGCTTTTAGTTTTTGGTGTTGATATTTCACGTGGAGTTTTAAATGAGGCTAAGAAAAAATTTTCAGGAAAACAAAACATTTTTCTTATTTGTGGAGACATAGACTATTTACCCTTCCCAGACAAAATGTTTAACTCATGTATGCTTTTTACTGTTCTTCAAAATCTCCCCCAACCAGAAAAAACTATGGGTGAGGTTAAAAGGGTAGCCAAGAAAAACGCGTTAATAGTGGTGACTTATCTTAGGGTAAAAGCAAGTCTTGAAGAGTTTAGGTTACTTATCGGGAAAAGCGGTATTAAAGGAAAGTTTTTTGATAACCCTAAAATAAACGAGTATGTTTTTGTTGGTAGGATAGGCTGAAAGTAAACGTTTTAAAGTTTAACAAGAAATGTTAAGAAAAGTTTGGTTGAGTTTGGCGAAGTTTGGTGAGAGTGGTTAGCCTACAAATAGCCTTTAACCGTTTAGAGTTAGAGTTCTCCTTTTAGGTAGGCTTTTAAATATTTTCCACCAATCCTTCTAACCATTTTTTCGTCGTTTTTTATTACTGGGTGGTGTGGGTCTACAAGGATAACCTCAAACCACTTATATTTTCCGTCTTCCCATATCCAGTAGCTACCTAAAACTTTAAGGTTTGGATATTTTTTTGCAACCCTTTCTTCTGCTATTTGTTGGAGACTTTTTGCTGGTGTATACTTTAAAACACCCATTCTTTTTTGTCTTCTTCCAGCTCTAGGTCTTGGTTTTCTAAGTCCTCCACGTCTAACCCTAACCCTAACAATAACAAAGCCTCTTTTTGCCTTATAGCCTAAACTTCTAGCCCTATCAAGCCTTAAAGGTTTTTCAACCCTAACTATGGTTGGACCTTTACGCCATTTTATGGCTCTCTGCCTAATAATTTCAGCTAAACCAGTTTTATGTGGTGACTTCCAAAGTTCACCAAGATACTTATACATTGACAAGGCTAAACCCTTACATCCAACAGTTTACTAGTCATTAGGCTAACTGGTAAATAAAAGTTTACCTAAAAGTCTTGTGCATGACACTGCAGTACAGTGCATTACATGTTTTTTGTTTTGGTTAAAGTTTAAATTTTTGGGTTTTTTAGGCTTGGATATTGTTTTAGTTTAGAATTAACTCTTTTAACCGATTTATCAACTTTTTTGATGTTGTCAAAAATCAAACTGGTGAGGGGGGTTAGATAGGTCTAATTTTTTAATTGAGAGATTTCCCTACTTTAACCTTCTTCTTGTGGTGATATGTTGTACTCCCCATACTGTGCTTATTCCTCCAAGTATTACTAAGACTAACGTTATCCCGAATATTGTTTTTCCAATGTCTTCCTCAACACCCACAAACAACACTGAATCAGGTTTTGTTAAAAGCTTGTTTCTAACTTCTTCCCATTCTGATATGAATCTTCTTCTTTCTTTATCTGTTGCTTTTTTAGGTATACCATACTTCACTTTTTTTCTTAGGTCAAAAAAATCGTCTGGAAATATATCATCTTTAAGGTTGGCTGTAAAACTTTCACCTGTTGACTTTCTAGTAATGATAAAACAGTAGTTGCTTGCATTGTTGTTTATTGAAACCTTTTTTAGGTATTTAACATTAAAGTTTTTTACTTCTGTTCCGTTAGGTAGGATTATATGAAACTCACCCTTTGTATTAGATTTTGCCTTTGGACAGTTTCCTGTTATATATTGAAGACAATGTAAAGAGCCGGGGGTGGGTAGGTAACTTATAATTTTTATGTCATCTCTTTTTGGAATCTCGTCTTTCCATATCTTTTTTATCCCTAAGAGAACTGCTCTATAGGTGCTTGCTACACATGGACATATTCCAGTTGAATTGGCAAATTCTTTTTCTATTATAGCTTTTATCTCCTCATCTGTTTTTCCTTGTTTCTTCAGCATTTTTATCCTCATTTTTTTTGCTATTTCGTTATGGTAGAGACCTATTTCCTCTATCGTAATTTTTACTATTTTTCCCCCATCATCAACCACTATGGGTTCCAACTTAAATTTTGGTGGAGGTTTTGCTCCTGGCATATGTGCTTCTGCTTGGGAAGTAGAAGCCAGCATAAACAAACTAACGAATAGAACAACTATAACCGATTTTAAGACTTTTTTCCTTTTCCTTCGGTCTAACATCTTATCCCCCTTTATTGCTTCTTATCAGTTAGGATTTAAAGTAATTTGTCCAAAATTTTTTAGAAAGTAAGATTGAATCCTAAAAATTTTAGGTCTTAGCACGTGTTACAAATCGTATGGTAAGGGTGGATAACCAGCAATAGGGTTAAGCACACTAAGATAAGTTAAAAAAGTTTAAATTTGTTAGGTTTATCTAACTGTATTTGGGTTTTCTAACTTGGTTTTGAGTAGGAGGATGGAGGATTATCTTAGGGTTATTTTTGAGGTTATTGAGGATAAGGGTTATGCTAGGGTTAAGGATATAGCTAAAAGGCTTGATGTTAGTTTGCCTACGGTAACGGAGATGCTTAAAAAGTTGAGTGGGATGGGTTTTGTTTCCTATGAAAGGTATGGTGGTGTGACTTTAACACCTGAGGGGAGGGAGATTGCGAAGGCTATAAAGGTTAGACATGATACGTTTGTAAAGTTTTTAGAGATAATTTTGGTTCCTAGGGAGATTGCTGAAAAGGATGCTCATGAGCTTGAGCATCGTTTAAGCCCAAAAACGATTGAACAGTTTACAAAGTTTGTGGATTTTATAACCCAAAACCAGCCAAGACCAGAATTTGTTAGAAGATGGCTGGAACTATTTAAAAGCTATAGCAATAAAGTAAAAGTTTAAGGTTTAATTCTAACTTTTTTAGGCTAAAAGCTAAAACCTAATTTTATTAGCCTTAAAAAACCATCCTTAAGTTTTTTAGGGTAAGCTTTTGATAAACCTAACAACATCTATCTACTAGAGTTAGGCTAACCTAATTTAGCTAGCAAAACCTAACATTTTATGGTGAACCCCCCCTTGGAAAAAAAGCTAAGCGAAATAGAACCTGGAACTGAGGCTTTTGTTAAAAGGGTTACTGGAGACAAAAATCTAAGAAAAAGGATAGCGGATATGGGAATCGTTAAAGGAACAAGAATTAAGGTTGTTAGAAAAGCACCTCTAGGAGACCCTATAGAATTCGAGCTAAAAGGCTATAGTTTAAGCCTAAGAAAAAATGAGGCTGAAAACGTTTATGTTGAAGAGGTAAGCTAAAAATGGAAACTCCTTTAGCAATGCTTCCACAAGGAAGTAGTGTAAAAGTTATAAGAATTGTTGGTGGAAAAGGAATTATACGAAGACTTATTGAAATGGGTTTTACACCAGGAGAAAACGTTAAAATTTTACACTCAGATTTTTCTGGACCAATCCTTGTAAGTGTTAAAGGTTCTAGGGTTGCTCTTGGTAGAGGTGTAGCCATGAAAATAATTGTTGATGGTTTAGGTGAATAAAAATGATAACGGTAGCGTTAATCGGAAACCCAAACGTAGGTAAAACAGCGCTTTTTAACAGGTTAACAGGCTCAAAACAGCATGTTGCAAACTGGCCTGGTGTTACTGTGGAAAAAAAGACTGGTA
>Ga0180301_10002051_pt1 | contig 15846 bp, 20 predicted proteins | sample GuaBasSediGuay16_FD_121797 | JGI IMG/M metagenome (GOLD analysis project Ga0180301, IMG submission 121797) | Subseafloor sediment microbial communities from Guaymas Basin, Gulf of California, Mexico - Guay16, Core 4569-2, 12-15 cm | ecosystem: Environmental > Aquatic > Marine > Hydrothermal...
AAATGCAAAAATGCAAAGGTCGGTGGTTTCCCTTTCAATGTTTCCCTAAGCATCGCGCTTCTTATTTCGATTATTGCCTTTTTGCGATCTTCCATGCTCTTCAACTCAAACTCCATTTTTCCGGCATTTCCGTCCTTCATTCTTCTTTGCCTCCTTCAGGAGTGCGTAGCAGACCCGGAGTTCGTCATAGAGATCCCTGAACGCACTTATTAATGAGAGGATTGCGTCCGCCCTGCGCCCCACCTTCAGGCAGTAGATGGCTATCCGGACGTTGCGGGCGCTGTCCCAGAAACCCTTCTCCTCCAGCCTGTGAGCCATCTTCCGCAGGACCTTCTCCGAGATCTCCTCGTCCTCCAGAATCATCGACAGCAGTTTCGAGGCGTCGTCCACGCTCTCCTCCGAGCATTTCTTTCTGAACTCTTCTCTCTCCATTTCTCAGTCCTCCATCAGAAGGAAGATCTGCTGTCCCAACTCGGACAGTTGCCAGATGCACGAGATTCCCTTCCTCAGTTTAATTATCAGACCCATCTTATGAAGTTTGTTGAGATGAAGGTGGACGGTGCTCTTCGGCATGCGCAGCCTCCTCACCAGTTCCGGGGTTCGAATTTTCCCGGAAAGCGCAATTTCCTTCAGAATTTGCTTGTCCTCTTTCCGCAACTGCGAAAGCACCTCCCGCGTCGGCTTCACGTACAGGAAAGACTCCGCCTCCTTCCTCCCCGCGTCCGTCAACCGCCAGCCAACCGGCGATTCGGCAACGAAACCACTCTCCTTTAGTTCGGACAGTTTTGCCTCCATCCTCTCGACGTTGCGGCGCGTGGGCTTCACCTCTAGGACGCGGCAGACGGACTCCGTGGAGATCCAGATGCTGTGTCCCCCGAGGTTGTACAGCGCCGTGAGGATGGCAAGTCCGGAACTGTCGAGACTCCTCCCTAGCTTTAGTGTTATTTCGCCCCTTCCGTCACACAGTTCGCACGCCTCAAATATTGTCTTGAATCCCGTTCCGTGACAGAGGGGGCAGCGAACTCTCAACTATCCCACAACCGCGGGCGGTTGGATCGCGAAAAAACCTCCGGACTCCACAAGGAAACCGTCCTTCCATTCGAGAACGAGGAGGGTGTTGTCTTCGAACCTTATGTACAGTTCTCCCTCGCTCCTGTCGCCAAACCCCCAGACGGTTGCAACGTTCCTTTTCAGAATCCGCTTTATTTCCCTTTTGAGTTTCCGAACCTTCTTTGTCAGAACGTCGGGTTCGTTGAAGATGTCCTCATACCGCGAGAAGTAGGCGTGCGGACACCAGAGAATCACCGAGAAGAAGTTCTCGCGCCCCCAGCGTATCCTGCTTTTTATCAGTTGGAGAACCCGTCTGAGGCTGTAGAAGAAGAGGCTGGTCTCCTTGTTTCGGTACTCCCTTCTTATCTGCGAAGCCTCCTTTGCCGTGTAGATCCCGACCTTTATCATCTGTACCTCCTCTTTATCCTCATTATTGTCTTTATTATGTCCTCCAGTATTCTCGCGGTCTCTCCGTCTTTGAACTCTATTATGACCTGCGCGTACTCCAGAATTTCGCCTCTTCTCTCCAGAACCACATTGTCTATTCCCATCTCGTATTTCTCAAAGAACGGTATGGAGGCAAGTGCAACGATGGGGTTTATTGACGTTTTGTATTCCTCTTCGCCCCTTATCTTCTCCTTGTAGACCGCCTTCACTATTTTGTCCAGTATTGTTCTGATCGCTCTCTTAACCTGTGCCGAGCACTTTAGATAAACCTCCCACGGCAGCACCGACCCGACTTTCTCTCCGTCCAGTCTGAGTAACTTCACTCGGAACACCTTACTGACGTTATCGGCAACCCGCAAAAACTTTTCATATTCGCCCGCTCTGAAATGTAAATGGTGAAATCCTACGTTCCATATTGTGATATCATAAGCATATGAATAGAATAGGAGGTTGATCCTTATTTCGGCATGTTTTGCGGTCAGCAGTATGCGCTCCACTTCTAATATGGGCTTTACGAGAATCTCCGCGAGATCCTTTATCAACTCCTCGCGGGCTTTGATCTTTTCGGGGAGGTGCGAAATCGTTTCCTCCAGTTCTTCAAGGAAGGCGGTGAGTCCTCCCGTAGAAAGAAGAGCGGAATCTGTCTTTTCGACCAGTTCTCCCCAGTTGTTCGCTTCGCTGTAGTTCTCGATATAGGGGTACCACTTCAGGAAGTCCTCGTACAACAGAAAGGCGAGTGCAAGGAGGCGCGGAGCCGCAGTAGGGTACCGCAGAATTTTCAGTTTTCTGAAATGCGGGTTATTTATGTTTATCACGAAGTTCGGGCTTTCAGTGAAGGAGAAGTCCTCTGGTGAAACCTTGAAGTCTATGAGGAGAACGTAATCTTTCCAAGGCTTCCTTGTTTCTGCAACAAAAACTATCCGAGGGCTGAAATCGCTAATTTCGCGTCTTGTGAACCTTATAAAAACGTTGAGTACTTCGGAGAGTGCATTTTCGACCTCCGGGGGTACTTGCACTATGTTCTTCGGTATGTAGGGCGGTGGTATCTCCTTTGTGATCAACTGGGTTCGAATACCAATCGCGTTGATTGCTTCGATGAACGACTGCTCGATGTCGTCAGTATAGTAGATGTAGATTCCCTCTATTCCCTTTTCTTTTAGTTTTCTGAGTGCATTGATGTCCGCCTGTGATGAGTAGTATACCGGCACGCGCTTCCTCTCGTGCTCTCTTCTTATTTCATTTAGAGACGTGCGTCCTCCCTCCAATCGCGGCAGGATCGGACAGTTCGTGAGTTCCTCGTGCAACCAGTAGGATTTCTTCGGGATTGCGAGCATGTTGCGCAGTGCGGTTTTTTCGGTGTCGGAGATGGTGCCTTGCAGATACTTCTGCAACAGTTCCTTCCGCACCACGGGTAGACATTTGGAGAGAATGAGCGGCATGAGTTTTTCCTTTTCCTCCATTGCGAGTTCTCCGCGGTTCATGTCAATTATGAGATCCTTCCGATAGTAGTTCACTGCAACGAAGCCGTATTCGTAGACTAGCCCGCCCTTCGGCTCCATGTATTCTGCCTTGAGCGGCATGTGGTAGTGGAAGATTTTCAGGACGGTTTCCGGTCGCGTGAAGACGTAGACGTACGCCCCGATTTCCGGACAGTTTATTTTTTTGAAGGTGCCGAGTGTTTTCAGGAAGTCCTCGATGGATCTCCCTCCGAGCGTCATGTACTCCTCGCGTCTCCCGTCCTCATACAGCCTCCCAACATAGATTACTTCCGGTATGTAGGAACAGTAGAGTTTAAAGGAGTCAAGGACTGTCTTGAAATCGACTCCCTTTATGTAGTTCTCCACAATAACGGCGGTTCCTCTTCTCGCCGGCAGGAACTTCCGCGCTTCCTCCTCGCTCAGTTCTCCCACGTAGAAGTCGGGGAAGAGGTACTTATCGAATTCCGCGTACGCTGGTTTCTCTCCGGGCTTCCAAGATATGTAGCGCCATCTGTCTGTGACATTGAGGAGTGAGAGTCTGCCGACGCCGTACCTTCCTATTGCGCCGCCCGTCATCCTCTTTATGGAGTACCCTATCCTCTTCATGGACTCCTCCAACTCGTCAATGTTCATTCCGATCCCGTCGTCGGCAAACACGAAGCCGTTCCCGTATTCGAGGAGCCACATCTGCGTCGCCTGTGCGTCGATGGCGTTGGCGACAAGTTCTCTGCTGAAAACTCTCCTGTCGGCGTACAGGCTGACTCCGAGTGATTCTATTAGGGGTTGTTCAATCGTAAAGGTTACCTTCCTCTTCAATCTCTATCTCCTCTAGCAGTTTTTCGAGAACGCGGCGCACGCTCTTCCCATATCTGATTTGGAGGAGAACCTCCTTTATCTCCAACGGGTGAACGTCCTCCCTCAGCAGGATGCGGCGGATGATGTTCTCCATCTCCGGCACCTCGCACCATCAGTTTTAATTACTCAAATAAAGTAAAAATTTTAGTGGTGATAAAAATGGCGGTTGAACTCGATCTCTTGAAGCAAAAGGTCTCAGACGCTATTGATCGCATAATAGAGACGCTGGAAATGCTGATAATGCACTTCCGGACGATCGTAGACAACAGAGAGCACTGGATCGGCATCGTGATGCAGGAGAGCCGGGACGAAAAGGCAGTAAGGTTTATTTTCCAGCAGTTTTATGAGATGGTGTCGCAACCTCTCGAAGAGGCAGAAAGAAAAATAGAGAGAATTTTTGCAGAGACGGCGACTTAAAACGCCATTTTGCCGAAAAGATCCTTCCCCACCTTTGCGTAGGCGGATTCTACTGATTTTGTCGTTCGGTATTTTCGGATGATTTCACTTATTTTTGCTATTATCTTCGGGTTCGTGAGCACGAGTTCCATTGCTTCACCAACGAGTTCCGAGATCGCACGGTGCAGTAATTGTGGAATCTCCGGTGCATTTTTTATCCAGTGCGCTAGTTCGTGAAACGCAACCGCGATTGCTACAGTAATAGGATCAGTTTTTCGGAAAACTCTACCTTCTCCCCGAAGTGCAATTATGTTTATTCCGATTCTGCCTGTCGCGTGATCGGTGGTTCCCAGACTTTCCTCTTCGGCAACTTTCTCCAAAACTTTATATACATATACACCTTGAAGTGGTTTTCCGAACGCGTTTGCGACCTCAGTGCAAATTGTCTTAAAGAGTTCGAAAACGCGTTGCTCTTCTTCTGTCAACTCCTCTATTGGCACCTCCACTTTGCGCTCCTTGTGGTGTTCCTCAATGTACTCCCACGCATCCTTTATTCCTACGTATGCCAGAAACTCTCGCCAGCCTCTGGGAATATTGACTATTCTGGCACCGTAGCCCCTCGCTTCGTCATCTATTGCGGAATTTCCCGATGTCAACACGGCGTTTTTTCCGTGAACATTCTCCCACGCCGTCTTTATTGCCTTTCGGACTCTCTCCTTTGTGAGTGTAGGCAGATTTTCAAAGTACGCGGTATTGGGTTCAAGGTGTGATTCGAAGTAATCAACAACAGGGTTTGCGATCGCTTCGAGAAGCTTCTCCCATATTTCAATTTTTGGACATGTGACGTAGAGATTTCCTATCTCTATGAGCATCTCGTCGAAGTTTCTGATGAACATCCTCGTGTCGTCGGGTTCCGATCTCCAAATGTTGTAGGAGAAGAGACCCGGTTTTTCGCGGTAGGTCATCACGTAGATGTCGCGGCAGTAGATCCGCGGGTGCCCCTCCTCCAGTTCGTCTATTATTTGATTTTTCACGAATTTTCTGTTACCTTCCTTGTCCGTACAGAGGAGGAACCTGTGCTCGTGCACGATTTTTTCCTTCGGTTTGAAGAACACGAAGTTCTCCCGGTAGTCCCTATATATGGGACCACGCAGTATCACGCGGGTGCCCACGGGTATCTGCTCCCTCGGCACCCTCTTGTAGATGTAGAAGAGGAACTCGAATTTCCTGCCTCCGGGGAACTCCATCACTTCGAAGATCGGCTTGAAGAGGTAGGGTATGTCCGCGATTGCGTCGTACGAGTATATCTCGACCTCCCACCCTCTGAGCAGAGCCGCCGCGCAGGCGACCTTGAGTCCGACCCCGAAGGTTCCCCGCATCCAGCACATCTTCTCGCTCACGCCCAGCATCAGGTGGTGGACTCCTATCCCCCTTCCCCTATCTCTGATTTCAATGTAAACGCCCGGCTCGAATTTTATTTCGAACTCCGGCTTTCCGGTGACGTACTCCATCTCGTCCGCGGCGTTCTGTATTATCTCTCTGATGATAGCCCACTCGCTCTGCGAAAAGAACCTCGCAAGCCTGTCCTCCTTTCTGTTGAGGGGCGTTGTGATCTTCCAGCCCAACTTCTCGTATTTCCTCATAATTGGGAGGAAAGCCTCGCTCATACGACCACCTCGTAGACGGTTTTTCTCGCAACGTCGATGAGTTCCTCGAAAACCCTCTTTCCGAAGCGCATGACCTCCTTATCGCTCATTTCCGGACGGAAGGACAAAAGAAGGAGGCACGCATAGTTCGTGTACAGGTGAATTAGGGGTTCCAAGACGGCGCGGAGGCTCTCGAAGGTCGTATCTGCCTCCTCTATTCTCTTCTCTATTTCTTCCACGTCGAAAAGTTCTAGGAGTTCATCTAGAACTTTGCCCCGTATCAGTTCGCTCGCCCTTTTTCTTACAAGGTTCTCGGTTTCCAGCATTTTCTCTAGGTTTTCACCGCCGTACAGTTTTTGCGCCACTTCTGATGTTATCGTCTCCCAGAGTCTCTTTTTCAATTCTTTGAAGTATGACATGAAGAATTCTTCACTCAACGTGAAGCAACCTCCTGAGAGCGCTCACGTAGATGCGGGGGTTTTGCGAGTCGATGTAGTCGAGAACGTCCACTATAATTTCTCTGAGGTCGTCGATTATTGTGCGCGAGACCTCCCTTATGCGGAAGTGGATCGTTTTTATAAACTGATCGAGAACCTCTTTCGCCTCGGTGTTGCGCAATGCGCTCTCGATATCCTCACGGAAGCAAATGAAGAACGTTCCGTGTTGCATCTTCTCCACCAAGAGAAAGTATTTCATTGTACCTTTAAAATTACCTCGACACCTCATAAACGTTAACATTTATAAGGATAACTAAAGAAACTAATATGAACTAAGAAACATAAACGGGGTGGTGCGATGCCGTCGATTTTGCTCAACCTCGATGAGGAGACCTACAGGAAACTCAAAATACTGAAGGCTCTCTTCATGTGCGACCACTGGACTGACTTCGTGCGCACTCTCACGCGCGTCATCTCCCCGGAGTTCTACCTCAACATACTGTTCGCGTCGATGAAGCTTTATTTTGAACTGGAGAAGATCGACGAGAAGGAACTGCTGGAGATACTGAGAGACCCCGAGCGCAAGAGGGAGTTCATAGATAGGATCTTGAGGTTTGTCCTCTCGGTGAAGGACAGCGAGATAGCGGAGGTTCTGAAGAGGGAGGCTTCGCGCCTCCTCCTGCTGAATCCCCTCCTCAGAGACCTGCACATGCGGCTGGTGATGCTATGAAGCCGGAGCAGAAACTGGCGAACAACATGACCACGCTCCTGCCCCTGATGAGAGAGTACGCCTCCTCCTTCCTGCGGACGTGCGACTCCTGTCCTAGGCGGAGGCACTGCTTCCGCGAGGCAAAGGTGATGGAAAACATCGTGTGTGCGCTTCTGCGCCTCGCTTATTACTTCGGGATCAGATACCTGCAACTGGACAAGCCTACTTTTGAAACCGTCGTGATGCTCGCCCTCAACAGGGTCGTGGGTGATCCGGATGGGGAGATACTCGATTGCACGCGATGACTACATGACGTACCTCAAGTGTCCGGTGAAGCTTGCGTTCAAAACGCTGGGGATAAGAACGAGACGCGGAGCGTCGATCGGGAAACCGCGCTTCGATATTGGCATGGAAGGGGAGGAGATCGTGTCGCTGATATTGAAACTCATAAGTGAGGAGAAGAGCAAAGCACCGCGGCTGGAAACAGAAGCGATGTTCGAACTGCCCGAAACCGTAGAAGAGGAGATCGGCACCAAAACACTCGATGAGATCGAGGAAATCTGCGAGGAAGCGACGCGCGTTCGGTATTTCCACTTGGAGGAAGTGCTTGAAGGTCTCCGGAGGCTGATGCCCGACATAGAAGAATACTGGCACCACATAACCCTCAAGGGCGCGAGGTTGCTCGCGCGGGGGCAAGCCGATTTCTTGGTAAGAACGAGGTCGGGGCTTTTTGTAGTGGAGGTGAGGAACGTCGGCAGAATATCCGAAGCGGAGGTTGCGAAGGCAATACTGCACGCGAAGTTCTATAATTCTTTGCTTCGCGACGGTCTGGCGAAAATACGCGGAGGCAATCAGGATTTGCCGAAGACGACGTACTCGGTGGTTGTCTTCCCGCGGCAGGGAATTGTGAGGAAAGTAGACGGGTACCTGCAGAACTTTGATGGCATCTGCCGCACGATCTGGGGCGTGAAGCGCCTAGCGCTGACGGAGGGAAAGGTTCCCGAAGTGAAAGTGCCGAAGGCGACGTGCCGGTATTGCCACTACAAGAAGTTCTGCGCGAAGTTCGAGCGCGATTCCGTGCCGGAGGCAAAACCGCTCCCCGTCGTGTGCGCGGTTGCGGAGAGGGAGTGCGGTGCGGACAGAATTGCCGAAATTGCGGAGGCTCGCGCAAAAATTCTGGAAATTTCCGATTTCAACGAGAGGGTGAAGCTTGAGCGCCTGCTGAAATTCGCCGAGCGCGACCTGTATATAAAATCGCTGTACAGGGCAATGCCGGAAGAATTTGAGGAGTGGGGAGGGCTGCCGACCCTAACCATAGATCTTGAGAGGATACGCACGAACATGTACTTTTTTGAGTTGCAAAAGGACGAAATATTGAAACCCGTCAGGAGGGAGTGGCGCCTATGACGTGGTTCTCCGAATTTCTAGAAAGGTGCTCCCTCGTTTTCGGAGAGGACTTCAGACTCTGGGAGAGCCAGAAGGAGTGCCTCAAGAAGGGAGCCGCCGATAAAGACTCCCTGATCGTGACGCCCACGGCGGCGGGGAAAACCCTCGTTGCAGAGGCGAGAATGTTCCGCTTCCTGAGGAGCGGTGAGCAGGTGCTCTACGTATCCCCCCTGATAAGCCTGACCTCGGAGAAGGTCGGAGAGTTCAGGGACTTCTTTGTGGAGTTCTCCGTGGAGGAGTACTCCGGGGCGGAGTGGGCACGCCTCATAGAGAGATACGGGGAGAAGGACGCCCGTTCGATAATAAGGAGAAGGCTGGAGAACGCGGATCTCGTGGTTGCGACAATAGAGGGGGCGTGCAGCATCCTTGCAAAGAACCTCTACTTCCCGAGACTGGTCGTTGTGGATGAGTGCCACATGCTGCTGCACAGAGATAGGGGCGTGTACCTCGAAACGCTACTGAAGATGTGCAAGATGGAGAGGAACTCGATAAACCTGACACTGCTGAGCGCGACAGTGGGGAACGCGGGGGATCTCGCACGCAGTCTCAACCTCGCCCTCATAAGTTCCGAGTGGCGACCGACGAAACTCATAGGACCGGAGGTGCACCTCTGCGCGTTCCGAGACCCGAGGGAGACGATATTTCAAATTCTGGAGGATGATGACGGCGCACCGTATCTCGTTTTTCTGCCGACGCGCTGGGCTACGGAGAACTACTGCGCGTCGTTTTTGCAGAGGCGCGGGGTGCAGACGGAAGACCTCTCCATTGAGAACTACATAAGGGAGGGTTGCGCCTTCCATCACGCGGGGCTTTCCTACTCCGACCGGGAAATGATAGAAGAGGCTTTCCGGAACGAGGAGATCGCTTATCTCTTTGCGACAACAACTCTGGCAATGGGAGTGAACCTCCCGTCGAAGAGCGTGATCGTCGTGGCTACGGGAAAGCATAAACCGCTGATCACAGAAGTTTTCCAAATGGCGGGAAGAGCGGGGAGACCGGGGAAGTGGGACACCGGCTTCTGGCACCTAGTTACCGACTCCGAGACCTTCGCGAGCCGCGTGCTGAACGCCGAACTCGAACGGATAACGTCGCCAACATTTTCATTCAGCAACACAAACAGTCCGGAAGCGGTAGAACATATTGGGGCGGCGGAACTCCTTTCCTACCTGTGCTTGGAGGAGAGGGCGGGTTCCGTCTCGGAGAGCGACATACTGAGTTTCCACATGGGCTTCACGCTGGGCGTTGATCTGGACACGCTCGTTTCGACCGTGAGTTCCATCGATGAGACGCTGCTCAGGTATCACCTGCTGGAGGAGGAGAACGGGGGCAGGAGGCTAACGAGGCACGGCAGACTGGTTGCAAGCTTCGGCGTGGGTCCGCTCACCTACTCGATCCTCAACAGCAGAGACAGCGACACCGAGCGTGCCGCGAGGCTTCATGTGCTGCAGCAGGGGTACGGCAAGCAGACCGACGTCGAGAGAGGCATCATCTACTGGATAAACAACTTCGACGAGTTGGAGATAAAGGAGTCCTTCAAGATGTACGTGGGCGACTTTCAGAATCTGGCGAGAAGGCTGGAGGTTCTCTCAACGCTCGCAGGGGCGCTCGGAAAGCCGTTCGAGAAGGACTTTGTCGAGAGGATAAGGCGCGGATGCACGCGCGGCTTGCTCCCACTTGCCAGAATACGCGGAGTCGGGAGGAAGTTTGCGCTTGGGATCTTCCTCTTCTGCAACGGAGATCTGGAGAAGGCGCTGAAGATGGACCTCAGCAGGGTGATGTCCGCCGCCTTTTCGAGGAAGTACGGCATACTCTACGGTCAGAGAATGGGCGCACGCGCGAGGAAGATAAGGAGCGAAATAGAAAAACTCGTGAAGCGGGGGATCAAAAAAATAGAATTAAACGCAGAAATACCGGTTCCGGTGGGAACAAGTCTTCTCGACAGGTGGATCAGACAGTGATCGGAGTACCGGCAGCCATTCTTCCTCTGTTGAATCTTGCCGCCTTCGAGACACCAAAGCCTCCGACGAGAACTATTGCGTCACTGTAATCCTTTATTTCGGTGCAATCCCCTGCTTTTGCAAACCTCGCAGAATAGACACCAGTCTTCTCGGGTACAATGACCTTTTGAATGTATCTCACGTCCGTTTTAGCTGGCATTCCAAGGGTATCGAGCCAGACGTAGCGCACCTTGGCGCATGCTCCGGGGCTGAGTCCCTTCACGATCTCTTTCATATCAACTTTCTTTATCTCTGGCATCTCGCTCACCCGGAAAAATGATATATTGGAAAGTATATAAGATTTTCTGAGGGATTCTGATGCCGGATATCGCCGACGTATGGAAGAAATTGCTGGAAGAGGCGGGATTCTCCAGTGCCGAGGAAGTGTATCTCAACAGGCATGTCATTTACGCTAGGATCAGTATGGCGCTTGCCGGAACGAGGGAGGAATTGGAACTCGTGCGTACGTTTTTCCGTGTATATGAAATAGTAGATGAGGAAAGATCGATGGTGAAGGGCGAGAATCTTGAGAAGTTTGCGCTCGACTACGCAATCGAGCGTGCGAAGAAGACAGGGAAGCAACACCTTGTCACGATAGTGTTCTACAAGCACACATACGAATTGCTGGAGGTTCCCATCTTCCGAGTAGAGAGGGATGGTGAGGCGGTATTTCTGCCCGAACCGCTGCTAAGGGCGTATATACGTTACGTTGTTAAAGCGCGTCGTCCGGCGCCGACCGCACCCGCCGCCCCCACAGTTCCTGTTCCGCTGGCACCCGGAGTAGCCGCCTTCGCCGAGCGGATAGATAAGAGGTTGGAGAAGATAGGAGAATTGCTGGAAATTTTCTTGGACAAACTAATGGGTGCTCCCGCCCCCGCGGCTCCCACTGTCCCTACGGGTGACACAACCGAGTGGAGCACAAGTGAAGTTCTGGAATGTGCTCTCGAAAACTACCAGAGGTTTGGAAACTTCGTGGAGTTGTTCGCGGACTTCATAATCCGGCGGGAACCAAAGGAGTTGGCGAGGGAACTCAAGGCGTACATCGACCTCATCAACAAGGTCTCCGAGAGCGTCGCCGTGGGCGTGCGTGTGTCCGAGGCGATGACCTTCGAGGAGTTCTATATGAGCCTGAAGGCGATCGCGCGGAAATTCAGGGATCACGTGCGGTCGCGGGAGCCTGCCAAGTACAGGAGGAACAGGAGGGAGACCCTGATCAGGTACCTCTGCAACGCGATCGGCTACCCGTACTCCAACTATCTGACGGATCGTAAAATATTGGAAAAGTACAAAAGGTCTTAGATCTTATTTTATGTGGTGATTGGAATGGCAGAAGAGGTCGTGGTGAAGAGCGAGGAAAAGGGAAAGGAAGTTGCAGGGAGAGAGGAGAGAAAGCCGGAGAGGAGAGAAGAAGAGGAAGAGATGGAGGTCGTCTCCTACGAGAAGATAAAACCCGACAGAATAAGGGCTGTTCTGAATATGAAGCTTGTGGGAGAGGGCATCGAGGGTCTGTGCAACTTCATAGAGAAGTGCGTGACCGACTACATCGGCGTTCCGCAGTTCATAGTGAAGGTCACGAAGTTGGAGCAACCGTGGGTGATCGCGCGGTGCTGGGACGCCCTGATAAAGGGTCCGGGCGGTCCGATAATAAACGTGCCGGAGGAGTTGCGCAGGTTCATCGCGAACACCAAGGACGACTGGTACTACATCTGGGAACTGGTGTGCATGCCGAGGACGCACAGGTCGATAGGCGACCTCCTGAGAGAGCGGCGCGAAAATCTTGAGAAAATCAGGGGAAAACTCGGAATCGCGTACCTAACACTTTAACTAGTAGAAACCCCACTTCTGTTTCTTCACCCTCCACCAGAGTTCTTTCCCCTCCTCTACCGACATGAGAACCTTTGTCAGCAACTCCTCTTCCCTTCCGGGATTCGAGATTCCGGTTATCTTGGAGAGAGTCCTCCTGACCTCCAGTTCGTAGCCCATCCCGTCGTGCTCCTTGTCCACGCCTATCAGAACCTTGCGGAGCACCATGTTCGCGTCCCATATTCTCGTGATCGGGTAGTTTATTATTCCCCTCTCGTCCGCGAAGAGTTCCGCGAGCCAACGCGCGGCAACGTCCGCCGTCCAGTCCTTCAGAACTCGGAAGATGCCCTCCCGCATCTTTATTACCTCCTTTCCCACAAAACCCGCGACCATGAAGGTCTCCCCGCCGGGGAGGAAGACGAAGAGAGGACGCGAGGTTACCCGCCTGTAGAGTTTCACGTAGGGGGCGTACTCGTTGTCAATTATGCGGCGCAACAACTTCTCCGCAAACTCGCAGCGCGGGCAGTAGTCGTGCACGAATATTTCTATGGTTGCCGGCATCACGGGACTGTAGTAGCGCGGTACTGCCATCTCCGGCAGAGTGTAGTCCCTGACCTCCAACTTGACCTCGCTGAAAGGCTCCCTCTTTTTCCCTGTCAAGATCCACTCGAAGTGCTCGCGGTTCTTCCGCCGGATCAGGACGGACATCTACTTCACCTTCCTCGTTTTCGCGAGGTACTCCTCCAGAACTTTTGCCTTCTCCGATGTGGGGAACTCCACTACCTCCCACTCCCTGCCTTCGAGCCGGAAGCCGAGATCCACGAGATCCTCATACCTCATACCCATGGACTCGATGGCGCGGAGCACGGGGTCGGTTGCGGGCAGGAAGGTCGCGGTCGGGTGGATCAGGAACGTCCTCTCCCGGAGGTCGAGGATTATTTTATTTTTGGGGATGAGCACGAACTCTATCGGGTGCTTTATGTCACCCGTGAACTGGACGAAGTGCGCCCTCACCAGAAAATAATCGGCGTACAGGTATCTCTTCAGGCGCTCGAATTCCTGCACCCTTCTGCGGGAATCCTTGTCGGATTCCAGTTTTGAAATGACCTCCGCTAGGTCTTCTGCGTCCCAGTCCGCGTTCCCTATCGCAAACATCTGCGCATCTACGAAAACTGCAGGAACCGCACTCACGGGGGAGATGTCCTCTCCCAGCATCGGCAGCATCCACTGCTCGCCGTACGTTCTGTCGAAGGGAGAGCCGCAGTACGGACACTCGTCCAACTCGAAGATCGCGATCATCTGGCAGTTGGAGCAGTACCAGACCTTTGAAACCTTTATTTTCTTAATTTCGAGATCGAACGGCACCATCTTTCTCGCCTGCTTCACCTTTCCGAGCGCGAGCGCACAGGAGGAGCGTATGTCGAACTCGGAGTCCGCGACCGTGTAAAATTCGACCTTCGTGCGCTCGGTCGTCCTGACGCTTATGTCCCTCTTTATCCTTTCGGGGAACCTCTTTCGCCTCCGCCAAAAGAAGAACCGCATGCTATCCCCTCAAGATGATGATTTTATCCGCCTTGTCGGGCGTGTAGCGCCAATCCAGAATTCCCTCCTCCTTCAGTTCGTTCAGCGCGACCCAAACGTCGTGGAATGATATTCCCAGTTTTTTCGCGATCTCCGAGGCTTTTATTTCCCTCTTCCTCTTGTTCTTCGATAGGAAGTCGAGTATCCTCTCCCTGACCCTTATGGTGTGCTGGTACAGTTCGTCGCGGTAGGGGGACGTGAACGCGAGTGACCCCTCGGTTATCTTGATTTTGTCCACGTTCTCCCTCATTGTCTCGAAGAGGTACGCCAGATCGAGAGCCTTCCGCGCCTTCGCAACTGCTGTGTTCACTCTTCCCGTCCTTATTGCGGACTCCACCTCCAGAATCGCACGCTTTATCTCGTTTGGCAGGTCTATGCCGACTGCCTTTATAGTCCCGCCGGAGTAGTAGCGCATTCCCTCCTCCTTTCCTGTTTTTCCGAGCCTGCTGAGGGTCTCCACTTGGAGGGCGTCCACAGTTCTCTTTATGTCATCTATCAGGGCGGATATTGCATCGACGGACTTCGGTGCGGATTCTATCAGCGTTATCAGCGTCTTTATTTTGGTGCTCAGCGTCTGCTCCGGCTCCTGCTCGCAGTAGTCCTGACGGAGAGACTCCGCTATCAGGATGGCGCGTCTCAGGGAGAGGATCGTTCCCTCCTCGATCATGTCCTCAATTTCCTTGATGCGGAACTCGGCGTCTATGTCGTAGGGTGCGAGGTACGACCTTATCTTCATCAGGATGGAGTTGAAGGCGTCCTTGAAGGTCGCCACGGGCACGCCGAGCGCCCTGCTCTCCAGAACCGAGCGGAGGAGCGATATGAGGGAGTCCAAGAGGTGGGCGGGTATTTTCGGCATTATCTGCTTCAGTTGCTCAACTGCCCGCGGCACTTCCTCGAGCGTGATCATCCTCCCGAAGATCGTGTAATAGTCGCGTGCGATCTGCGGGAAGTGGGATGCGAGGTACAGGCTCCTTATTCTTTCGATTGCGTCGTGCAGTATTGAGAGGGACTCCACGTTGCGCCTATGACGTAACACTCTTTGTCGCCTCCGTCAACTTGTCCACCGTCTCCTTGAACTGGGAGAACTGCTGGTGCAGGGCGTCCACCCGCTCCTGCAGAGCCTTCATCTCGGCTTCTATCTGTTTCACTTGGTCGGTCGATATCTGGGGACCCTGCGCCCGCAGTTGCATGTCTATCACTTGCAGGCGGTACAGAACCTCGGACGCGAGTCGCGGGAGGAAGTCCGCCAGTTGGTCGAGCATCGAGCGGAGCCGATCCACCATCTTCGCAAGGATGGAGCGCTTCATCGAGAGATCCATCAGTTGGTCCATCGCGAACGACACGAAGACATCCTGTTGCTCCAGAAGCATGTTGAGTTGTTTCAGGCGGCGCAGCAGGTGCTCGCTCTGAAGCTTCTGCGCCTTCAGGAGTTCGTCCTTCTGCATGTCCTCGATCGCGTAGTACCAGATCGCCTCCCTCAGCATCCTGTTCTCCCGCGTGAGCCTCACCAACTCGGACTGCAGGTCGATATCCCACTTGGGCGGGGGGATCGTGTCGTTGAACGTCTGGAAGTCCTTGCAGATCAGAAGAACGCCGCTCCCCTCCGGAGCGTAGACGGACTCGTTCGGAACCTCCACGTCGAGTTTGTTCTTTATCTTTGCAAGATAGAGCGCGACGTTCTCCGCGCCGACCTCCTCCACGGCTCTCTCCAGCATCTCCTCGACGTTCCGCGGCTCGACCTTTGTGATTTCGAGTTCGCCCAGCAGGAGTTTTGTCTTCTCCTGCGTCACCTGCTGGTTCAGTATTATGAACGTCGGGCGGAACTGCGGCGAGAACGTGCACACCCTGAACGGCTCCCTGAAGAGCACCTGCGGGAGAAACCTTCCCATGTTCCTGTCGCTATCCCTGCTCTGGTTTCTCCTTCCGAACACGACCATCAAACCTCCCGAACCTGCACTGAAACTATAACCATCTCTTCTTTTTACTGGAAAGTTTATAAGA